>Ga0066903_100003135_pt1 | contig 13359 bp, 9 predicted proteins | sample PanSoiMetaGPlot1_FD_67491 | JGI IMG/M metagenome (GOLD analysis project Ga0066903, IMG submission 67491) | Tropical forest soil microbial communities from Panama analyzed to predict greenhouse gas emissions - Panama Soil - Plot 1 (version 2) | ecosystem: Environmental > Terrestrial > Soil >... | reverse complement strand
GTTGGCGGTGGCGCCGCCGGCGATCGTGAAGGTGAGCGTTCCGTCGGCCCAGGCGATTCCGCCGAACGACGAGGCGTTGCGCCCGTCCACCCAGTCGAGCATCTGCTTCGCGCTGACGACGGGGACCCCGCGGGCCATCGCGGACGCAACCGAGGCGTCCGACGGCTGCTCGGTCGCCGCGTCGGTGTGCATGTTCGCGGTGATGACGCCGTAATAGCCGAGCGGACCGAGCGCGCGATCGAACAGCCTGTCGGCCGTGAACGGATACGTCTGCCCCGACTCGTCGGTCATCTGCGTCGTCGCCTGGTAGACGTCGATCGTCGAGCCGTCCACGTCGGCGAACCGCATCGGCATGCCCGATCCGGTGAAGAATCCCGGACGGTCCTGCACCCACGTCGGCGGGAAGTAGTAGTAATTCGTGTCGAAGCGGATGCCGTTGGCGAGCTCGACCTTCGGCTGCGTGACGTAGTCGCTCCACGCGATGCAGTGGGTGCGGTTGGTGCGGAGCGGCGGCACGCTCGGACGCTCGGCGGTGAACTGCGCGATCTGCTGGGTGTAGAACGACGCGAGCGTCGCGGGCGTCCAGTCGCCGCAGTTCGAACTGACGTGCAGCGCCACTTCAAACCCGTTCGCGACGAACGCCGCCGAAGACGCGTCGTCCATGCCCGGCGTGCCGTTGTAGATGTAGGAGGTGCTGCGGACGCACTCCCAGTCCGCCACGGAGCAACCGGCCGGGCTCAACGCCGCGTACTGGTTGAAACGGCCGACCGTTCCACCGTTGCCGTGATCGTCGCCCGTCATGACGAGCGCGGCTTTCAGGCCGCGCGGGAGGTACCAGAAGCGGGGCAGCGGCTTGCGTCCGCGGTCCAGGTGAAGAATGAGATTCGCCAGGAGCCGCTGCTGCTCGTCGGCCTGCGGGATCGCAACCTTGGTGAGATCGACCCAGTCGGGCTGCGGATCGCTGGCGGAGGCGCCAAAGAACAGGTCGTCGGATCGCCGCGGGGCGATCCCGTCTCGCTCCTGCCCGGACCACGCGGGATTGCCCTGCCGTGTGTAGACGACGGATCGCGCGAGATCGAACGTGAACGCCGCGGCCTGGCCGCCGAGCGCGCCGACCGTGCGAATCGTCACGGCCGGGTTCGATGTCGCGGTCACGGCATCGCTGAACAGCGTCGCGACGACCGATGCTCCGGACGCGACGTAGCGGTCCGCCGCGCCATGGAACTGCATCGACTCGCCGACGATCCCGGCGCCAGGCGCGCTGGACGTGTCGATCGTCAGGTACGCGTTCGCGAGCGTCGAGCCGGCGTCGGTGAGGCCGAGGAGCGGCGCGAGCTGTTTGTCGGGCCGCATCGCCACGAGGTTTCCGCCGGCCGTCACGTAGTCGGCGAACATCGACGCCTGCGCCGACGTCACCGGCAGCTCGCCGAGGACGACCACGTCGTACCCGGCGAGCGTCGCGGGCGTGACGAGCGAGATGTCGGTGGCGGTGAACGCGTTCAGCCCTTCCGCGCGCAGGATCTCCGCGTAGTACCGCCCGAACGGATTCGACGTGCTGCTGACGACGAGGACCGGGCCGCCGGGGCCCTCGTCTGGCGGCGGCGCGGGCGACGCGGTCGTGAAGGTCCAGATGACGTCGGAGGCGAGCGCGTTGCCCGCAAGATCTTTCACGCCCGACGATCCGCCCGCGATCGTGCCGGTGTAGGACGTCTGCGGCAGGAATCCCGCGTCGGCAGCGAAGACAATCGAGCGCGTCGCGGCGTCGTACGACACCGTACCGGCGACATCCGCGTTGGCCTGATCGCGGACGTGAACGGTCGAGGTGTCTACCGTGGCAGGATCGAGCGCCTCGCTGAACGTCGCGGTGGGGTGGACCGCGAGCGCCGCGTTCGTCGCACCGTCGGCCGGTGACAGCGACACGACCGCCGGCGGCGTCGTGTCGGGCCCGACCGACGTCTGAAAGACGACGTCCACCCAGTAGTTCGCGGCGGCGCCGCCCGAGGGAAACGCGCTCGGACCGTACACGAACACGCCGTTCGGGCCTTGCGCGCCGGACTGCGGCGCGTGCAGCGGCGGCGCGTCGACGCCGGAGGCGGTGAAGAACCCGGGATCGTAGGCGAAGTACCCGGAATCCGCGTGATACGACGCGATGTAGATGGTGTTGGCGGCGATCGGGAGCGGCGTCGCGAGCGTGATCTCCTGCCAGCCGCTCGCCGTTTCGTTCACGAACGCCGCCTCGGCCAGCTGCGCGCCCGACGACGACCAGACGTGCCCGACGTGCGTGCCGGTGTTGAGCGCGCCCTTGAAGAACCGCAGCGCCGTCACGAAGCCGTCGACGTCCGACGAAAACCTGACGCCTGTCTCGATCGGCTGTCCGTCAGTGACCGCCGGATTCGCCGGAACGGCAGAGGTCGCAAACAGCGAGCACGGGCATGGCGGCGCCTGCGCGTGACCGCGATCGACCGCGACGGTGACGAGAAGGAGAGCCGCCGCGAACGCGGCGACGGTGCGAGAGGCGACAGGCGACGACATCGGTGGAACCCCCTGGGAGGCGAGGATTATCCACGACGATCGTCTCGCGGGCAACAACGCATTTGGTGATCGCGCGTGTGCGTTCGCGCACAGCGACGCCGAGAAAAGATTACACGCGCATGGTTGCGTCGAGCCGTGCGCCTTCGGCCGCGACGATCGCCGGCACGGCGTCGACGTCCGCGGCGCTCGTGTGAAAGTTCACGATGCACGCGCGCAGCGTGTACCGTCCGTGAATGACGGCGTTGGAGACGAAGATCCGGCCGGCGCGCTGGAGCGCGTCGAGCAGCGCCGCGTTGAGCGCGTCGAGATACTGCGCGACCCTCGCCTCGCCGCGGGTCGCACGCAGATCGGACGGCACGTAGCGGAACGTCGTGATGCTCAGCGACTGCGTCATCACCTCGAGCTCCGGATGGCGGGCGACGGCCGCCGCCATCGCCCGCGAGAGCGCGATGTCATCCGCGATCATGCGACGGACGCCGGCGGCCCCCGCGTGCTTCAGCGCCAGCCAGACCTTGAGCGCGCGGAATCCGCGCGAGTTCTGCGGCCCGCGATCAACGAAGTTCACCGCCTGCTCGTCCCAGTGGTAGTACGGCGGATGGTACGCGAACGCCCGCTGCAGCGCGCCCGCGTGACGCACGAGCGAGCAGCCGACCTCGAGCGGCGCATACAGCCACTTGTGCGGATCGACGGCGACCGAATCGGCGTCGGCGATCGCGCGGAACTCGGCGGGCGCGTCGGGCAGCGCGGCCGCGAACGCGCCGTACGCGCCGTCGACGTGGAACCAGAGACGCTTCTCGCGGCACAGCGCCGCGATCTCCGGCAGCGGATCGATCGCGCCGGTGCTCACGGACCCGGCCGTGCCGACGACGAAGAAGGGCAGGCGGCCGGCTGCGGCGTCTTCGTCGACAGCGGCACGGAGCGCGGTCACGTCCATGCGCAGGTCGCGGTCGGTCGGAATCCAGCGGATCGCGTTCGTGCCGAGGCCGGCGATCTCGGCGGCCTTGCGGATCCACGTGTGCGTTTCCTCCGACGCATACATGACGAGGTCGCGGCCCGCGCCGCCGGCCCCCTCGGCCCGGACGTCCCAGGAAGCGGCCGTCACGCGCGCGGCCAGCAGCGCCACGACGTTGCCCATGTTGCCGCCGCTGACGAGGATCCCGTCGCCGTCCGCCGGAAACCCGACGAGCTCGGCGATCCAGCGGAGCGTCTGCGCCTCGATCTCGGTGGCGGCCGGCGCGAGCGTCCACGAGCCGACATTGGGATTGAGGGCCGACGCGAGGAAGTCGCCGAGGATGCCGATCGGGGCGGGGGGCGCCGTGATGTAGCCGAAGAACCGCGGATGCGCGTTGAACAGCGAGTGCTCGAAGAGCGCCTGCGCCGTCCGCGCGAGCAGGCCCGCCGCGTCGGTGCCGTGCTCGGGCAGCGGGCTCGACAGATCCAGCGCCTGGCGGATCGCCGACGGCGCGGTGTTGCGGGTGATCGGTCCCTCCGGCACCGCCGCGAGCAGGTCCGCGACCTGATCGACGAGCGCGTGCCCGAGTGTCTTGAACGTGGCGGCGTCCATCGCGATGGGCGCCTCTCTCACGACGGATGACGTCATCGAAGTCCCTCGAACAGATCGGATTCGCGCGTGCGCCCGCCGTTGACGAGGCTGTAGGCGCGATAGAACGACTGCGTCCGCCACAGCGCGTCGCGCTGAACCGGGGCGAGCGTGTTGAGCGCGTCGTACGCGCGGGTCTGCGACGCGTGGCACGCGACGGCCCGCCACACGTCGGCGCGCGCCTCGCCCGTCTCGACGATCGTCGTCAGCGCCCACGTGGGCCACGCGGTCGCCTGGCGCTCCACGCCGTCGACCGTGACGACCAGCTTCTTGAATCCCGTCTGATACGCCGCCCACGTCTCCTCGTCCCACGCCAGGTAGTACAGCTTCGACACGGTGTGGGGCGCGCCCAGGCCGGATCCGTGGGCGAACGCGGGATCTGCCGCAGCGACGACGGCCCCGGTCGCGAATTGCGAGATGGCGATGTGATCGGGATGGCCGTACGCGCCGCTCGGATCGAACGTGAGGACGACCTGCGGCCGCACGCGCCGGATGTGACCCACGATGGCGGCGACGGCGTCCACCGGATCCGCGCGATCGAGCAGCTGGTCCTCGTAGTCGAGGAAGGCGACCTCGCGGAGACCGAGGACGTCGGCGGCCGCTCGCAGCTCGCGCTCGCGGATCTCGCCGAGCGCCTGGGGGCCGGGATGCTCCTCCGAGCCGAACGGATGGCCGTGGTACCGGCCGCGATCGCCCCGCGTGGCGGTGAGCAGGGAGGTCTCGACCCCTGCACGTGCGTAGTGGACCAGGACGCCGCCGAATCCCAGGGTTTCGTCATCGGGATGGGCGGCCACGACCATCAACTTCATACCCGGCCACTATAACGATCGCCGCGCGGGCGCCGCATCCCCTCGTCGGGTCATGCGGGCCGGTCGCGCGCACATGGCCTCAACGGGCCATTTGACAACCCGGGTCCGGCGGGAGTATTTAACTAGTGTGTTAGGTAACCGAGAGGTTAAATACAGCTATGGACGCTGACCGCCTGAGCACGACGTTCGCCGCGCTGGCGGATCCGACGCGCCGCGCCATCCTGGCGCAGCTCGCGGCCGGCGAGCGGTCGGTCACGGATCTGGCCGCGCCCCACGACATGAGTCTCCCGGCCGTCTCGAAGCACCTGCGCGTGCTCGAGCGCGCGGGGCTGATCGCGCGCGGGCGCGACGCGCAGCGCCGGCCGTGCCGCCTCGAGCCCGCGCCGATCAAAGAGGTCGCGGACTGGGCCGCGCGCTATCGCGCGCTCTGGGAAGGCCGGCTCGACCGTCTCGACACCTACCTTCGCCATCTGCAGACAAAGGAGAAGAAACATGCCCGTCAGCAGCGCCGCAAATAGCGGCACCTTCACCGTCACTGCCACTTCCGAGCGCGAGGTCACGATCACGCGCCTGTTCGACGCTCCGCGTACGCTCGTCTTCGACGCCATGACGAAGCCCGAGCACATCGTCCGCTGGTGGGGAAGGCTGGGGGACGGCTACTCGGTGCCCGTCTGTGAGGTCGATCTTCGTGTGGGTGGCGCGTGGAGATTCGTGAACGCCTTTCCGAAAGGGCAGTGCACGTTCTACGGCATCTACAAAGAGATCGCGCGGCCCGATCGGCTCGTCTTCACGGAAATCTTCGAGCCGTATCCCGACAGCGGCTCGCTCGTGACCGCGACGTTCACGGAGGACGGCGGCAAGACGCGCCTGACGGTCGTGGCGGAGTATCCGTCGAAGGACGTCCGCGACATGGTGCTGAAGTCGGGCATGGAGCGCGGCGCGGCGATCAGCTACGACCGGCTGGAGGAAGTCGCCGCGGAGCTGGCCGGCGAGCGAACGAGCGTCAGCGAGTGAGCCACGCGAGCGGAGCGCGCCGGCGCAGCGGCGCGCGAGAGAGCGTGTAGGGGAGTCCGAGGGGCGAAGCCCCTCGGATAAGACGAGGAGCGCGGTGCGGCGATCAGCTACGACCGGCTGGAGGAAGTCGCCGGGGAGCTGGCAGCCAATCGAGGGTAAGATCCGCGCGTGATGAAAACGGCAGTTCCTCTGACGATCCTCGCGGTCCTGACCTTCGGCCAGGCGGCGCAGACGCCGGAACGGCTCACCGCCGATCTGACCGTCCGCGCCGACCAGCCGAAGGCGACCATCAATCGCAACATCTACGGCCATTTCGCGGAACACCTCGGACGCCTCGTCTACGACGGCATCTGGGTCGGGGAGTCGTCCCCGATTCCCAACACGCGCGGCATGCGCAACGACGTCGTCAGCGCGCTCAAGAACCTCAACATCCCCGTCCTGCGTTGGCCAGGCGGCTGTTTCGCCGACGAATACCACTGGCGTGACGGCATCGGCCCGCGCGAACAACGGCCGAAGCGCCTGAACACGAACTGGGGCGGGGTCGTCGAGACCAACGTCTTCGGCACGCACGAGTTCATGGACCTCGTGGACCAGATCGGCGCGGCGCCGTTCATCAGCATGAACGTCGGCACCGGCACGCCGCAGGAGATGAAGGACTGGGTCGAGTACATCACCTCGTCCGACGACTCGGAGCTCGCGAACCTCCGGCGGAAGAACGGGCGCGCGGAGCCCTGGAAGCTGCCCTACGTCGGCGTCGGGAACGAGACCTGGGGCTGCGGCGGCAACATGCGGCCCGAGGTGTACGCGGATCAGTACCGCCATTTCGCGACGTTCGTGAAGAACCAGTCCGGCAACCGCATCACGAAGATCGCCGTCGGCGCGAGCGACGCCAACTACACCTGGACCGACGTGATGATGGCGCAGGTCGGCCAGCGGATGCAGGGGCTGTCGCTGCACTACTACACGCTGCCGACGGGCAACTGGAGCAAGAAGGGGCCGGCGACCGGCTTCACGGAGGCCGACTGGCTCGCGACGCTCCAGCGCACGCTGCGCATGGACGAGTTCATCCGCAAGCACAGTGACGTGATGGACAAGTACGATCCCGACAAACGCGTCGGGCTGATGGTGGACGAGTGGGGGACGTGGTACGACGTCGAACCGGGCACGCGCGAGTCGGCGCTCTACCAGCAGAACAGCCTGCGCGACGCGATCGTCGCGGCCGTCAACCTGAACATCTTCCATCAGCACGCCGATCGCGTGCAGATGGCCGCGATCGCGCAGGTCGTCAACGTGCTGCAGGCCGTCATCCTCACACAGGGGCCGAAGATGGTCCTGACGCCGACCTACCACGTGTTCGAGATGTACAAGGTGCACCAGGGGGCGACGTCGATCCCGGTGGACCTGGCGTCGCCGGAATACCGGCTCGGCCAGAGCGCGATTCCCGCGCTCCACGCCTCTGCGTCGAAGGACGCCGCAGGCGCGTACCACGTGTCGATCGTCAATCTCGATCCGACGCGCGCCGCGCAGGTCACCATGAAAGTGGCGGGCGCCTCGCCGAAGGCGATCACCGGGCGCGTGCTCACGGCGCCGGCGATGGACGCGATCAACGCGTTCGACAGGCCGCCCGCCGTCGCGCCCGCGCCGTTCACCGCGTTCCAGGCGCAGGGCGGACAGGTGACGCTGACGCTGCCGTCGAAATCGGTCGTCGTCCTGGAGCTGAAGTAGGCACCAGGAGTCGATGCGGGTCGCCGCGCTCCTGGCTCCTGCTCGGATCGCCGCTGGAGCTGCGCCGGACGGTATACGATTTCACGTCGGCGGCCGATCGGATTCGCGCGACCGCGTATCCAGGCGCCGCCGAGTTCGCCGCGAAGAACGTCGTGCAGCCGCCGACGGAAGAACAGATGCTGGCGGCATTCGCGCGCGCCGAGCTCTCGGCCTGATGTGAGGGGATGATGAAGACGCTGTTCGCCGCCGTCTCGGTGTGCTGTCTCGTGCTGCAGGCGATCCCACCGGCGCCACGGCCGCCGGCGCCGCCGCCGGGGCCGCCGCGGCCCGAAGACGGCAGCGCAGCGCCGGACGGGTACGCGCCGTCGCCGCAATGGCTCGGACAGACGCGCGCGCCGGTGCCGGGGGAGAAGTCGCAGTACGCGGTGGCGACGTTCGCCGAAGGCCTGAGCGGCGCGTTCTGCCTCAGCTTCCTGCCGGATGGCCGCATCCTCGTCGGCGAACGGCCGGGACGGATCAAGATCGTCGGCACCGACGGCAAGGTGTCGGCGCCGCTCGAAGGGCTGCCGGCCAATCTCGCACCGCGCCAGGGCCTCTTCGAGGTCCGGGCCGATCGCGCCTTTGCGACGACGCGCACGATCTACATCACGTATGCCGCGCTGCCCGACGGTGTCGATCCGGCGACCCTGCGATCGCCGGGCGTGCTGCTCGCCGCGAGCGCGCATCTGTCAGCGGACGATCGCCGTCTCGAGAACATCACGGTGCTGCTCGACGCGCAAGGGACCGGCGGACGCCTGATCCAGGCGCCGGACGGCACGCTCTACGTCACGTCGACGATTCCGAGCGGGATCGGCATCAACTCGGTTGACTGGCCGCAGCCGCAACAACTCGACAGCGACATGGGGAAGGTGCTGCGCATCAATCCCGACGGGTCGATCCCGAAGGACAATCCGTTCGCCGGGCGGGCGGGTGCGCGTCCTGAGATCTACGCGCTCGGGTTCCGCGACATTCAGGGCGTCGCGATCCAGCCGCGCACGGGCCGGCTGTGGACGAGCGAGCATGGGCCCCGCGGCGGCGACGAGATCAACGCGGTGACGCCGGGCGCCAACTACGGATTCCCCGCGATCGGCTACGGGCGTGAATACTCCGGCAAGCCGATCAACGGCGACCGCACGGCGCAGGCGGGGATGGAGCAGCCGGTGTACTTCTGGACGCCCGATATCGCGCCCGCCGGCATCATGTTCTATACGGGCCGCGAGTTTCCGGCGTGGAAGGACAACCTGTTCGTCTCGACGCTCGTCGGCCGCGCGCTCGTCCGGCTCGTGCTGGACCGCAACGATCGCGTCGTCGTCGAGGAGCGGCTGCTGACCGATCTGAATCAGCGGATCCGCGGCGTCGCCGAAGGGCCCGACGGCGCGATCTACGCGCTGACCGACGGCAACACGGGCAAGATCCTTCGGCTGACGAAGGCTACCGGAGCGTCTGGACCGGGTCGAGCCTCGACGCCCGGCGCGCCGGCAGGTACGACGCGGTGAGCGCGGTGACGAGCACGAGCGTCACGACGGCGCCGTAGGTGAACGCGTCGACGGCGCCGACGCCGAAGAGCAGACTGCGGAGCAGGCGCGTCAGCGCGAACGCGCCGATCAGGCCGAGGACGACGCCGGGCACGGCCAGCTCCAGCCCGTGCCGGAGGACGAGCAGCCCGATGCTGCGCGGCGACGCGCCGAGCGCCATCCGGATGCCGACTTCCTTCGTGCCCTGTTCCACCAGGAACGCGATCACGCCGTAGATGCCGACCGCCGCGAGACCCGCCGCGAGCACGGCGAAGAGCGCGAGCAGCGCGGTCGAGAAGCGCCGCCGCGCGAGCGACTCGTCGACCCGCTGCGTCATCGTCTTCACGTTGTAGATCGGGATGTCGTCGCCGATCGCGCGGATCTCGCGGCGGACGGTCGGCGCGAGCGACGCCGGGTCGCCGATGGCGCGCACCATGACGGCGATGTTGCGCGGCGTGAACTGCGCCTGCGGATGGTAGACCGCGATGCGGGAGTCGGCGTCGAGCGCGTCCTGCTTGATGTTGCCCACGATGCCGACGATCGTGATCCACTGCGCCGACGCGCTCGCGTCGATGCCCGCCGTGCGGAACCGCTTGCCGAGCGCGTCGCCCGCCGGCCAGAGCGCCTGGGCCATGCGCTGATCGATGATCGCGACACGGGGCGCCTTGCGCGTGTCGTCGGGCGTGAAGATGCGTCCGGCGACGAGCGGGATCTGCATGACCCTGAAATAGTCGCCCGCGATCACGCGCTGATCGACGTTCGTGAACCGCTCGTCGGGGGCCGTCACGCGCCCCTCGATCGTGATCGGACCCCACGCCATCATGTTGCTCATCGGCACCGACGACACCCCCCCGACGGCTGCCACGCCCGGCGCGTTCGCGAGGCGCGCCCAGAGCTCGCGATAGCCCTCCACGACCTTGTCGGTGTCGGAGTACTTCGGCGGGATCAGCGTGACCTCGAGCGTGAGGACGCCGTCGGCGTTGAAGCCCGGCTCCACCTGCTGCAGCTTCGCGAAGCTGCGCACGAGCAGGCCGGCGCCGATGAGCAGCATCACCGACAACGTGAGCTCGCCGATCACCAGCATCTTGCGCGTCAACTGGCGCCGGCCCCAGGGCGCGAGGCCCGCCGACGCGCCGTGTCCTTCCTTGAGGTTCGTCTGGAGATCGATCCGCGCGGCCTCGAGCGCGGGCGCGAGACCGAAGACCAGCGCCGACACGAGCGACACGGCCGCGGTGTAGAACAGCACGACCGCGTCGATGCGGATGTCGCGCAGCCGCGGGACGCTCTGCGTGCCGAGCAGGTGCATCCACGTCAGTCCGCCGTAGGCCAGCGCCAGGCCGAGCACGCCGCCCGCGAGCGCGAGCAGCACGCTCTCGGTCAGGAGCTGACGGACGATGCGCCGGCGATCGGCGCCGAGGGCCGACCGCACCGCGATCTCGCGCTGGCGCGACACGCCGCGCGACAGCAGCAGGTTGGCGACGTTGCCGCAGGCGATCAGCAGCACGCACACGACGGCCGCCGTCAGCAGCGCGACCGATCCGCGCGCACCGCCGACGACCTGCTCGTGGAGCGGGACGACGCCGAAGGTGAGCCCGCCGTTCGGCGGATAGAAGTCGGGGAACGCGCCGCGCAGCCGTGCCGTCAGCGCGTCCATTTCCCCCTGGAGATCCGCCGCCGTCCGCCCCGGCTTGAGCCGGCCGATGACGTTGTAGTCCTCGCGGTTGCGCGCCTGCGCCGCGGCCGGCGCGAGCGGCAGCGGCAGCATGAGGTCGGCATCGCCCGAGTTGCCGACGGTGGGGACGACCTCGTGCGGCAGCGTGAACGACGGCGGCAGGACCCCGATGATCTGATACGGACGCCCGTTCATGTCGAGGCGGCGGCCCACCACGGCCGGATCGCCGCCGAAACGGCGCATCCACGTGCCGTAGCCGAGGATCGCCGTCGTCGACGGCACCCGCGTGTCCTCCTCCGGCGCGAACAGCCGGCCGAGCAGCGGTTTCACGCCGAGCATCGGCAGCACGTTCGCCGACACGCGGATCGTGCTGATGCGCTCGGCTTCGCCGTTGCCGGTGATGGTCTCGTTCGCGCCGTAGACGAGCCCCGTCTCCTCGAGGCTCGGGGCGCCGTTCTTGATGTCGAGATACTGCGCGGTTGAGAACCAGTCCTCGCGGATCCCGAGGCCGGGCGATCGGTTCCAGAAGATGACGAGCCGTGCGGGATCCGGATACGGCAGCGGATGCAGCAGCAGCGCGTTGGCGACGCTGAAGATCGCCGTGTTCGCCCCGATGCCGATCGCCAGCGACACGACGGCGGCAGCGGCGAACGCGGGATGCCTGGCGAAGCCCCGGACGGCATCGCGCAGATCCATGGGGAACATCCGTGCCCGATCATATCGCCAGCACGCGCGGTCGTGTATAGTGCGCGCGTACCTTTTCCGTGCCACAGCGACGATCCAACTTTCGTCTCGTCCTTTCGCCGCACGTGCCGCTGGTCGCGGGAGGCGTCGCCGAGGCGTTCGAAAAGGATGTCCAGCAGGTCTTTCGCGGCGGCCAGCGCCATCTGGTCGTCGACCTCAGCGGCGTCGCGGCGATCGACAGTGCGGGGATCCGCGCACTTGTGCGGGGGCACACGACCGCACAGCGGCAGGGCGGCGGGCTGCGTCTCGCAGCCGTGCGCCCGGCCGTCCAGGCGATGTTCGAGGCGTCGCGCCTCTCGTCGACGTTCGAGATCTACGACTCGGTCGAGGCCGCACGCCTCTCGACGTGGCCGTGGAGGGCGGTCGCGACGCTGCTCGCGGGCGCGGTCCTCTGTTCGGCGCTCGTGTGGGCGGGCCTCAAGTGGCCGGTGCAGCTGACCGGTTTCGATCCCGTGACCGAGGCCGCGCTCGAGAGAGGCCAGAAAGGCGTCCCGGCCCATCACCTGCAGCCGTTCGTGGAGCTGGCGAAGCTCGTCGCCGCCGTGCTCATCGGCGCGCTCGTGACGGCCGTCCACACGCCGGTCAGCCGCGACCGTCCGCGGTCGCTCGAGCAGGCGCAGACGCTGCTGTGCGTGTCGGGCGCGATGATGATGATCATCATCGGCAATTCGCTCGCGCGCGCGTTCGGCATCGCCGGCGCCGCCGGTATCGTGCGCTTCCGTACGCCGGTGGACGATCCGAAGGACGTGACGATCCTGTTCCTGCTGATGGGGCTCGGCATGGCGACCGGCCTCGGCGCCTTTGCGGTCGCCGGGCTTGGCACGGCATTCCTCTGCATCACGCTGGTCGTCCTCGACCGGCTGGCGTCGCAGCGCTCGCGCATCCTGAAGCTCGAGATTTCCGCGCCAGGCCGCGTCTTCCCGACGTCGCAGGTCGAGGCGATCCTGGTGCAGAACGGCGTCGTGTTCGAGCCGCGCGAGATCTCGCAGGGCAAGAACGACATCACGGTGACGTTCCACACGTGGCTCGACCTGCCGGCCTCGCTCGACGAGCTTACGGCGCAGTTCATGGCCGAGGGGACAGGGGTGTCGGCGGTGTCGTGGGATCAGGTCAAGCGCGAGAAGCCCTGAGCGGCCCGGCTACTTCGCCGCGGACTTGCCGTCGTGGACGTCGTGCACGATGAAGAGCACCTCTCCCTCACGCATGAGTCCGAGCTCTTCGCGCGCCAGCGACTCGATCCGCGACGGGTCCTCGCGCAGCCGGCGGATTTCCTCGCGCAGCCGCGCGTTCTCCTGGCGCTTCTGGGCCAGCGCGACCGCGGCCTCCCGGTACTGCCGGCGGGCGCGCAGCGTGTCCAGGAATCCCTTGTCGCCCACGAGCGCGTCCACGACCAGGACGATCGTCACGAACGCGAGTCCGTATTGCAGAACGCGCGACCGCCAGACCGACGGCGACGCCGCAACCGGGGTCCGGGAACGCCGCCGGAGCGGCTCTGGTGAAGAGGGGGGCATGACGGGAGGGGATCCTTTGTACTATGCTCTCTTGTATTGTGATCTTTTCGGTCCCATCTGTCTGCCGCACTAGTAGGCGGGGATGCGAGCGAGCGCAGCGACGCGAGCCAGTCGGTGCCGAGTTGGACCTATGAGGGATGCGAGCGAGCGCAGCGACGCGAGCCAGTCGGTGCCGAGTTGGACCTATGAGGGATGCGAG
>Ga0066903_100003134_pt1 | contig 13360 bp, 10 predicted proteins | sample PanSoiMetaGPlot1_FD_67491 | JGI IMG/M metagenome (GOLD analysis project Ga0066903, IMG submission 67491) | Tropical forest soil microbial communities from Panama analyzed to predict greenhouse gas emissions - Panama Soil - Plot 1 (version 2) | ecosystem: Environmental > Terrestrial > Soil >... | reverse complement strand
GGAGTCGCGGTCGAAGTCCTGGTCGTAGAGGTGCTCGACCAGCTCGGTGCGCGACACCACGCGGCCGGTGTGGTGCATCAGGTAGGCGAGCAGCCGGTACTCGTGCGAGGTGAGCTTGACCGGCGTGCCGTCGACGGTGACGCGGCCGGTGCGCGAGTCGAGCCGCACCGGGCCGCACAGGAACTCGCTCTTGGCGTGGCCGACCGAGCGGCGCAGCAGGGCGCGGATGCGCGCCAGCACCTCCTCGAGGTGGAACGGCTTCGCCACGTAGTCGTCGGCGCCGGCGTCGAAGCCCTGCACCTTGTCGCTCCAGCGGTCGCGCGCCGTGAGCATGAGCACCGGCATGGCGCGTCCGGCGCGGCGCCAGGATTCGAGCACCGAGATGCCGTCCATCTTGGGCAGGCCGATGTCGAGGATCACGGCGTCGTACGGCTCGGTCTCGCCAAGGTAATGCCCCTCCTCGCCGTCGAAGGCTCGGTCGACCACGTAGCCGGCATCGGTCAGCGCGGTCGCGAGCTGCCGGTTGAGATCGGGATCATCCTCGATGACGAGCAGGCGCATGGGTCGATCCTAGCCTATTTTCCCTGTGCGCGCGGCCCGAGCAGGGCACCATTGGCAGCGTCGATGCTGGCTTGCGCCACCTTCCCGTCGGTCGCCAGCACGGTGAGCAGATAGACGAGATGGCCGTCGCTCTCGCACAGTCGCGCGCGGATCACCTCGCCGTGCGGCTTGAGCTGGCGGATGGCGCGCGACAGCGGCACGACCGCGTGCGCGGCCGCCTTCGCCTTCTGCTCGTTGCGGCTGAAGCAGTGGTCGGCGGCGCCCGCCGTGGCGGTCGCGCCGAGCAGCAGCGTGCCGGTCACCATCGTTCGGATCAGGCTCATCCAGTCCCCGGCGTCAGCAGCCAGCAAAGGACCCTCCCGGCGACATGGACCCCGGTTCGCCGACAAGGATATGCGCCAACCAGTGCGTCAACACTGCGGCATATCCGACTCGGCAAAGCCGCGAAAGGTGGCGAATTCCTCGACGCCGGCCCGCGGCGCGCGCCACCGGTTGACGGCCGCGCTCTCGTCGCCGACGCCGAGCGCGATGCCGCAGAACAATATGTGGTCGGCCGGCAGGTCGAGGAAGGGCGGCACGGTCTTGTGCCAATGGGTCGGCCAGGGCTGCAGGTTGCCGCCCGAGGGGGCGCGTGCCGCACGGTCGAGGATCTCGCGGACGACCGCGAGCGGCACCGGGGTCGGCAGGAATGCCCGGCAGCTGAACCGGCTCGCCACCGCATCGCGCACGTCCATCAAGGCTCTCCACGGCATCCAACGGGCGCGGAAAGCCGCCCGGCTCGCCCCTATCACGCCAAGACCGGGTGAGTGGCTGCGCGTCGGTGACACGAGTCCGCGTCATCACACGAGGTCCCGGCGGCCGTTGACAAACGCGGCCCGCTGCGGCTCAACCCGCGCCATGCGTCGCCCCGCCCTCGCCGTCCTCGCGGTCCTCCTCACATCGCTTCCCACCGCCGCCATGGTGGGCGGCGCGCCGCCGGCGGCGCCGGCGATCGCGCGGCACGTCGTGCTGATCGTCGGCTCGCACGGCACCTTCTGCACCGGCGTCGCGCTCGCGCGCGACCTGGTCCTCACCGCCGCCCACTGCACGCTGCCCGGCGCCGAGTACAAGCTCATGGAGTTCGACACCGCGCACCAGCCGGTGCTCAGGGACGTGAGCGAGATCGCGCGCCACCCGCAGTTCGATCTGAAGACGCTGCTCGCCCATCGCGCCACCGCCGACGTGTCGCTCATGCGGCTCGCCGCGCCGCTCGGAGCCGCGTTCGCGCCGGCGCCGCTCGCCCTGCCGACGAAAGCGGTCGCGCCCGGCGACGCCTTCACGGTCGCGGGCTATGGGGTTGCGGTGCGCGGTGACGGGAAAAGCAGCGGCACCATCCGCACCGCCGCGCTGGTCGCGACCGGTCACCCCGGCACGCTGCAGATCCGGCTGGTCGATCCCGCCACCAGCGACGAGCGCGCCGGCCTCGGCGCCTGCACGGGCGACTCTGGCGCGCCGGTCTTTTGGCGCGACGGCGAGCGGTTGTCCGTCGCCGGCGTTGTGAGCTGGTCGACCGGGCCGAAGCTCGCCGACGGCTGCGGCGGCCTCACCGGCGTGACGCCGCTCGTGCGCTACCGCGACTGGATCGTCGAGACGGCGCGTGCCCTTGGTTCGCCGTTACCGCCTTGAGGCTCTTGCGGCCGGGAACCGAATGGCGGAGGCTTGGGCAGACGTCCCAACCGGAGGATGCCATGACCCGCGTAGCCCTCGCGCTTGCCGCCACCACCGCGCTCGCCACCATCGCGTCCATGACGCCGGCGGTGCCCCAGGGAGCCAGCGAGGCCGATCGCCAGCTCGGCAACGTGCATTTTGCCACCTCGTGCAACGAGGTCGCGCAACGGCGCTTCGACCGCGCCATGCGCTACCAGCACTCGTTCTGGTATCATCAGTCGAAGGAACTCTTTCAAACCGTAGCGGACGCCGATCCCGACTGCGGTATTGCGTTTTGGGGCATCGCGCTCAGCTTGTGGAATAATCCGCACGGCGAACCCCCCGCGCCCAATCGCGCGCCGGCGCTGGCCGCGATCGAGAAGGCCAAATCGGTCGGCGCCAAGAGCGAGCGCGAGCGCGACTTCATCAACGCACTGGCCATTCTCTACACCGACTACGACAAGATCGACTATCCGGTGCGGCTGCAGAACTATCTCAAGGCCATGCAGGCCCTGGCCGCAAAGTATCCCGACGACGACGAGACGCAGATCTTCTATGCAATCACGCTCAACGTCTCGGCCTCCCCGGCCGACAAGACCTATGCGCAGCAGCTCAAGGGGGCCGCGATCCTCGAGCCGATCTTCAAGCGGCAGCCGCAGCACCCGGGCGTCGCGCACTACCTGATCCATCTCTACGACTACCCGGCGATTGCCGATCACGGCCTCGACGCGGCCAAGCGCTATGCGGGGATCGCGCCGGCCGCGCCGCATGCCCAACACATGCCGTCGCACATCTTCACGCGGGTCGGCTACTGGAAGGACTCGATCGCGTCCAATACGGCGTCGGTCAACGCCGCCAAGCCCGGCAAGGACTACGGCGAGGCCATGCACGCGAGCGACTACATGGTCTACGCCCATCTCCAGTTGGCGCACGACCAGGAGGCGCGCGCCGTCCTCGCCGACATGGCGAGCATCACCGGCTACAGCGCCGATGCGGCCGGCGCCTGGTTTGCGCGGGCGGCTTCGCCCGCCCGCTACGCGGTCGAGCGCGAGGACTGGGCGGGCGCGGCCGCACTCGAGGTGCATCCCAGCAAGTTCGCGCACGTGGACGCGATCACGCACTTCGCCCGCGCGGTCGGCGGCGCGCGCTCCGGCAATCCGGATGCCGCGCAGGCCGAGGTTGTCAAGCTCGCCGAGCTGCGCGACAAGCTGCGCGAGCAGAAGAACGCCTATTGGGCGAACCAGGTCGACATCCAGCACCAGATCGCCACCGCCTGGTTGCTGAACGCGCAGGGCAAGTCCGACGAGGCGCTCAAGGCGATGCGCGCCGCCGCCGACGCCGAGGACAAGACCGAGAAGGCGCCGGTGACGCCCGGCCCGCTGTTGCCCGCGCGCGAGCTCCTGGGCGCCATGCTGCTCGAGCGCGGCGACGCCGCCGGCGCGCTCGCCGCCTACGAGGCGACGCTCAAGAAGGAGCCGAACCGATACAATGCCACCGCGGGCGCCGCCCGGGCGGCCGAGAAGCTCGGCGACAAGGCGAAGGCGACGGCCTACTCCGAGAAGCTGGTGGCGCTGGCGGAGGGATCGACGTCCGATCGTCCGTCGCTCGCGGCCGCCAAACAGTACCTGGCAAAGAACTGACCGCCCTCTCCGCGCAAGCCGGATCGCACGATGACCAAGCGCGTCGCCCTCGTGGCTCTGCTCACCGTCCTGGTGGTGGCGGGCGGCGCCGCGCTGGTCGCCTCGAAGACCGTGGCGCCCGCGCGCACCGGCGCGCCGGTCTTCACCGAGGTGAAGTGGCCGTTCCCGATGGATCAATGGGGCCTCGGCCATGCCTATCGCTGCGGTCCGGAAAGTTGCGGCACCGAGGTGCACGTCTACATCCGCGCCAAGATCGGCTTCTGCAACTGCCAGACCGGCGTCTCCGATGACGCCGAGCTCGAGCGCGTCGGCGACGTCGAGCTGTTCGGGAACCAGTTCTCGGCGCCCGGCGACGGCCATCCGATCGCGGTTGCCTGGATGAAGGGCCGCAGCCGCGCCTATGACGTGCCGGGCCGTGCGCCCGCCTCGACGCTGGCGATCGCCTTCAACGACCGTTGCGACGTGATCGTCGCGACCGCCGCCGTGCCCGACGGGCCGGCTGCGCGCGTCGAGCCCGCGGTGCTCGGCTTCCTCAACAGTGACACCGTGGTGCATTGGGCCGAGAAGGTGCTCGGCTTATGATGAAGGCCTGATCGGCGGCGAATGTGGCCGCGCGGTAGCCACAGAGCGAGAATCTTCCGTTTCGATCGGTTCATGGGCGGCTGAACCATGCGATTGACCGACCTGGCGCATCTCGCACTGATACTCTTGGCGCTGGGCCTTGCGTATGTGGTGCCGTTCGAGCTGCTGCTCCTGTCCTACGTCGTCCTTGGACCAGCGCACTACGCAACCGAGATTTCCTGGCTGCACGATCGCAATTTCTTCCTGCCCCAGCGGAGCATAGCTGCCGGTCTTGCGACCCTCGCCGTGATCGCGGCGTTCATCGAGAACGCCGCGTGGTTCGGCGTCGCCATGTGGGGGGCCTTCGTGATCTGCACCGCGACCCAGAGCGTCGTCCTGTTGATGGCTGCGCTCGCCCTGACGCTGGCCATGGCGTTCAACGGCACGGCGATTGCGGTCCTCGGCATCCTGCTGCCGACGCTCGTTCACGTTTCGCTGTTCACGCTCGTCTTCATGACGCTTGGAGCCTGGCGATCCGGCGCGAGGGCTCAGTGGCTCCTGGTCGGGGTGTATCTGGCGGCGATTGGACTGATCCTGATCGTCCCGCCGACGGCGGCGACGCTGATCCCATCGTTTGCAAAGGCTGGCCAGGACTATTTCGCCAACGTCGCGCCCGCGCTGGGCCGGCTGTTCGGCGTCGGCAATCTGGAGCTCGATACCCGGCTGACGAGCCTGCTCGCGTTCGTGTACACCTACCACTACCTCAACTGGTTCATCAAAGCCGAGGTGATCCGCTGGACCGCCATGACGGGAAGGCGGCTCGCCATCGTGTCGGCCGCCAGCGGCGTCTCGACTGCGCTCTATTTCTACGACTATGCGCTCGGCTTCACGGTGCTGCTCGCATTCAGCCTGGCGCACATCGTCCTCGAGTTTCCCCTGAATGCGCTGGCCTTGCGCCAGCTCGGCGCAGCCATCGGCGCGAGCGCGATGAAAGTTGCCTCACGGGCATGATCCGGAGAGATTGACGTGCTGTTCCCGTCGATCGTGTTTCTGTTCTATTTTTTGCCCGTGTTCTTCGCCATCTATGCGATCACGCCGGGTGTAGCGGCGAAGAACGTGATTCTGCTGCTCGCCTCGCTGGTGTTCTACGCCTGGGGCGAGCCGCGCTTCGTCGTCCTGCTCGTCCTGCAGATCGTGCTCAACTACGGCGCCGCGCTGGTCATCGACGCGTCGAAGCGCCGACGATGGCTCGCGACGGCCGCAGGCATCACCGCCAACCTCGCGCTCCTCGCCGTGTTCAAGTACGCGGATTTCGCCGTCGACACGTTCGACATGGCGACGGGTGCGGGCCTCGCGGCGCCTGGGATCGCCCTGCCGCTCGGCATCTCGTTCTTCACCTTCCACGCGATGTCGTACCTGATCGACGTTCATCGCGGCGGGGTGGCGGCCAACCGCAGCCTGCTGTCGGTCGCCGTCTACATCGCGATGTTCCCGCAGCTCGTCGCCGGGCCTATCGTCCGCTATCACACGATCGCGCGCCGGCTGACCGCCCGTGCCATGACGCTGGGCCGCGCCTCGGGCGGCCTCCGCATCTTCGTCCTCGGCCTTGCCCAGAAGGTGCTGATCGCCGACGAGGTGGCGCGCATCGCCGACCCCGTGTTCGACAAGGCCGCACAGCCCGGCTTCGCTGAAGCCTGGCTCGGCCTCGGCGCCTACACGCTGCAGATCTACTTCGACTTCGCCGGCTACTCCAACATGGCGATCGGGCTCGGCCTCGCGCTCGGCTTCGCGTTTCCGCGCAACTTCCGGCTCCCCTACACGGCCAGCTCGATCACCGATTTCTGGCGCCGCTGGCACATCAGTCTTTCGCAATGGCTGCGCGACTATCTCTACATTCCGCTCGGCGGCAGCCGCGGCTCGCTCGCCGAGACCTATCGCAACCTGTGCCTGGTGTTCGTTCTGTGCGGCCTGTGGCACGGCGCCGAATGGACGTTCGTGATCTGGGGCATTCACCATGGTTGCTTTCTCGTCGCCGAACGGGCGGGGTTGTCCCGCGTTCTCGCCGGCGCACCGGCGCTGCTCGCGCGGCTGTATGCGCTGCTCGCCGTGATGGCCGGCTGGGTCTGGTTCAGAGCCGACGATCTCGGGCACGCACTGGACTTCTTCGCGAGCCTCTCCGGCCGTCATGGGTGGGGCGGCCTGAGCCTCGCCATGGGCGCCCGCCTGCAGCCGTTGACGATCGTCATCCTGTTGGTCGGCGCGCTGCTTGCAACCGTGCGAACAGATATCGTGCGCGGCCTGCGGCGCCTTCCGGCGTGGGTGGCGCGGCCGGCCGGCGCGATCGGCGACACGGCCGTGATCATATCGTGCTTCGCCTTGGCGCTGCTCAGCATCGCGGCCGGCTCCTACAGCCCCTTCCTCTATTTCCGGTTCTGAGATGGGCCTGCTCGCGCGCCATCGCCGTCCGTGGACGTTCGTGCTCATCGGCCTGCTGGCGGTGCCGATGGCCGTCCAGCTTTCGCAGCCGAGCGCGACGGTATCCGAGGGCGAGGCGCGGATGTTCGCAGTCGCGCCGACGTGGCCGCGCACATGGCAGGACTGGAGCGCGTTGCCGCGCAGCCTCGATCGCTATCTCGGGGATCATTTCGGCTTGCGCACCGAGCTGGTCCGGGCGCACGGACTGCTGCGCTATTCGGTCGGCCTGCCGAGCGACCTGCGCGTCGTCATCGGCCGCGACAAGTGGCTGTTTCTCAACGGCGACGCCACCATCGCGCAATCGACCGGCGCACTGATGCGGGAGGCGGCGGTCGCGGCGTTCGCCGAGCGCGCCGCCGCGCTGAAATCCCGGCTCGCGGCCCGCAACACGCGCCTGCTCGTGACCGTGCCGCCGAACAGCTCGACGATCAATCGAGACCGTCTTCCCGGCTGGGCCGGCCAGACGCCGTCCGTGACGGAGTATGACCTGATGATGAAGGCGCTGGCGGCGCGCAACGTGCAGGCGCTCGATCTGCGGCCGGCACTGCTCGCGGCGCGCAGCCGCTATCCCGCCTACCGACGCACCGACAGCCATTGGAACAAGCTCGGCGCGCTCGTCGCCTACAACGCCGTCGTCGACGCGCTCGGCCGCCACGATTGGACGATCGATCCGGCGCGCGTCCTCAAGGGCTTCGAAACCGTCGAAGGCGGCGACCTCGCGCGGCTCCTCGCCGTGTCGACCGACGTGACCGACGAAGAGGCGAGGATCGACCTGTCGGCGTACGGACCCAGACCGCCCGATCCGGTGCCGATCGCAACGCAGTTCGAGGAGGGCGGCGATCTCATCGAGACCGGTCGCGATGGCCCGACGATCGTGGTGGTCGGCGATTCGTTCACGCGGGGCTATTGGCAGGACTATTTCGCCATGCACGTCGGCCGATATGTCTGGATGCACCATGAGCAGTGCGGTTTCGTGCCCAGCATCGTGGAGTCGTTCAAGCCGGCGATCGTGATCCTGGCGCCGGTCGAACGGCAGATGTTCTGCTTTGGCGGCAGGTGACGATTCTATGCCGCGGAAGCCGCGGTCTGCGCCAGGAAACGCTGCTCGAATTCGGCCGTCGGCATCGGTGCGCCGAAATAGTAGCCCTGCCCTTCCTCGCAGCCCATGCCGGCGAGGAAATCGGCGGTCCCGGCGTCCTCGACGCCCTCGGCGATGATCGACAGACCGAGCAGCTTGCCGAGCGAGACCGTGCAGCCGACGATCGCCGCATCGTTCGAATCGGTGCGCAGGTCGCGCACGAAGGACTGGTCGATCTTCAGCCGGTCGAGCCGGAATTTCTTGAGGTATGTCATGCTGGCGTAGCCGGTGCCGAAGTCGTCGAATGCGATGTGCACGCCGAGATCCTGGATCCGGCGGAAGATCGCGAGCGCGGCCTCGTCGTCCTCGAGCAGGATGTCCTCGGTCACTTCCAGCTCGAGCAGCGCCGGCGAGAGCCCGGTGTCCTTCAGCACCCGCCGCACCACCGAGGCGAGGTCGCCCGACTGCATTTGCGAGGGCGAGAGGTTCACGCCGAGCCGGACGCGATGCCCCTGCTGTTCCCAAACCCGGCCCTGGCGGCACGCGGTCTCCAGCACCCATTGGGCGATGCGGCTGGAGATCGGCGACACGTTCACCAGCGGCATGAACTGCGACGGCGGCACGAGGCCGACGCCGGGCTTGCGCCAGCGGATGAGCGCCTCGGCTCCCGCAAGCGTGCGCTCGACGAGATTGAACTGCGGCTGGAAGTAGAGCTCGAGCTCGTCGCGCTCCACCGCCTGTTCGAGCTGTGCCTCGAGCAGCAGTCTCGCCTCGAGCTCGTCGCGGATCGGGCGCTCGAAGAACATGTAGGTCCCGCGGCCGGCCGCCTTGGCTCGGTAGAGCGCGAGGTCGGCATTGCCAAGAAGCTCGTCCGCGGTGGTGCCGAACTCGGGGTGGACCGCGGCCCCGATGCAGGCATGGGTGAAGATCTCGCGTCCGCCCGCCGCCAACGGGGTGGCGGAGAGCGCGAGCGACACCAGCTCGCACAGATTGGCGGCCTGCTCGTCGGCGTCGAAACCGCTGACCAGGATGGCGAACTCGTCGCCGCCCAGCCGCGCGACAAGCCCGACGCCGGCCACCACGTCGGTCAATCGCCGGCCCACCGCGCACAGCAGTTCATCGCCGCAGGCATGCCCCATCGCGTCGTTGATCTGCTTGAACTTGTCGAGATTGAGAACCAGCAGAGCGACCTGCTCCGAATTGACTTGCGCCGCCGCGATCCTGCGGCGCAGGTCCGCATAGAGGTTATTGCGGTTGGGCAGACCCGTGAGCGTGTCGTGCTCGGCGAGATAGCGGATGCGCTCGGCCTCGCGCTTGCGCACCGAGATGTCGCGCATCACGGCGCCGTACTGGAATCCATCGACGCCCTGCCAGCGCGAGAACGAAGCTTCGAGCGAGAAGGTCTCGCCGCTCTTGCGCTGGCCGACCAGCTCCATGACCTGGCCGCCCGCGTCCGAGCCGAATCGCAGGTCGAGAACCGACAGCGCCGTCTCGATGCGCGCGCCCCGGCCCGCGCCGCAGATCCGGCCGAGCGGTTGCCCGATCATCTCCGCCGCCTCATAGCCAAAGATCGCTGCGGCGCCCGGGTTCCACACCTTGATGCGGCCGTTGTGGTCGAGGCAGACGAGACCGTCGCCGAGCGACATGGCAATGCGCTGGAAACGGTTCTCGGCGATGCCGCCGAGCAGGCCGCGGAAGTCGATCTCCTCGATCGCCATGACGGCGAGATAGGCGACGACCGCAATGTGCCAGAGCGAGGTGTCGAGGACGATCGCGGCGTTCGCCTGCAGGAGCGTGCCGGCCGCCTCGGCCGCGGCCGCCAGCGCCAGCAGCGCGAGCGCGCGCACGGTGACCGAGCGGCGGCGCCACAGCACGACGGTGAGAAGCATGATCAGGCCGACGCCGCCATAGGTCACGACGCCGGCGGTGGCGCGCAGCAGGCGATGCTGCAGGATCGACTCGGCGGCCAGCATCTGGATCTGCGGGCCGGGGACGACGCGGCCGTTCGGCACGCTGAACTGGTCGCCGAGCTCGATCGCGGTCGAGCCGACGATCACCTTCTTGCCGGCGAGCTTCGCCAGCGTGGCCGGATCACCGCGCAGCACGTCGGCGTAGGACACGGCCGGCAGCGTCGCGGCCTGGATGCCGAAGTCGATGCGCAGCGGCTCGTCCTTGGACTGATACTGGCCGGCAAGCAGCGCGCCGACCGACGGAACGAACGCCCCGTCGATCGTTTCGCCGAACGAATAGCGCCGCACCAGCCCGTCCGGCTCGACCGTGACGTTGACGACCGCCGACCAGGCATTCTGCTCGAACTGCGGCAGTGGACGATTGACGTGGATCGCGGCGTCCTTCTGCCGCCTCGCGGCCTGGCGAAATACCGGCAGCACGATCGAGCCGCCGGCGCGGCGCAGCGCCTCGGCGAAGGCGCGGTCGGCATCCGGATTCGACGGCGAGCTGAAGTCGATGTCGAACACGATGTCGCTTGCCCCCGCCCGCGCGAGCTGGTCGATCAGGGTCGCATGCAATTGTCGCGGCCACGGCCAGACGCCGACCGTCTCGATCGACGCCGCATCGATCGCGACCAGCACGATGTCGCCGCTCGCCGGCCGCGGCGACCACCGGAAGCGCGTGTCGGTGAGCGCGTCCTGCAGCGTGGCGTGGAGCCCGGTCAGCAGCGCCGCGGCCAGGATGCACAGGACGAGGATATGCGGTCGATATCGTCGCACGGCCGCCCCCCAAGCGGTCGGGAACAAGGTTTCGCCGGCGCCTGACGCGCCGGCGGGTTGTTGCGGCGCACGTCCCGACTCGGCGGGAGCGGGACGTGCCCCGTGAGCTTGATCGAGCCCGCTACCGCGGACGCCGGTCAAGCGGATCCCTGCGGTCTTTCGGACTCTTCTTGCGACGGCCGATGACGACGCCGAGCGCGACCATCAGACCGGCGGCGACCGGCAGCCCGAAGTCGAGCGCGCTGTAGGTGCCGTGCTTGTCCAGACCGACCATTTCCCTGACTCGCGCGAGGAGCCCGCCCCAGCCGTCCTCGGTCGCGTGCGACGAATAGGCGGTGGTGTCGTTCTCGCTGCGCGGAGCCGGCTCCCACAGCGACTGGCTGAGGTTGGGCGCGCGCTCCGCCGCCGCCGTCCGCAGCTCCGGCTGCTTCTGCGGCTGCAGCTCCTGCTGTGTCGGCATCGGCAGCGGCGCGACCGACGACTTGCGCGGCGTGCCCTGCTGGATCGGGCTGAACAGCCCGCTGCCGCTCAGCGACAGGCCGCCCGAGCCCTGCGCGGAGACGCTGGCGCTCTGGGCCGGATAGACCTGCGTGTACTGGCCGGTCTTGAAGTCGACCACCTCGACCTGGCCGCGCAGCACGTCGACTCGGCTGTCGTCCCGGTCGACGGTGACGCGGAACTGGGTGCCCTTCACGACGGCGGCCAGAAACGGCGTCTCGACCTGGAAGTGCTTGATGTTGCGCTTCTCCACCTCGAGCAGGATCGAGCCGGCCTGCTGCAGGATGGTGGTCGACATTCCGTCCTTCTGCCCTTTCGGCAGGCTGACCACCGAATTCGCCGCGATCAGCATGGTCTCGGCGCCGCGCACGAGCAGCACGCGGCCGTTCGGACCGGTGCGGATCGAATCGCCCGGGTTGACGGTGGTCGTATCGGTGAGCGCGACCGGCTGCGCGCCGGACGCCGAGATCGTGACGTCGCCGGATGCCTTGCTGACGCGCCAGACGGCGTCTTGCGCGCGCGCGAGCGATCCGGAGAACAGGACGACGGCCAAAGCCGCCAGCAGAATTTTCAAACAGAACGCACTGAACCGAGTGGACATGGAAGCCTCACAGCCGTTCGTCCTCGTTGCGAGGTGCGGTGTGGCGGGATTAGACCCGAAATTGTTGAAAAGTTTTCCCAACGGGAACTGGAAATTCGGGCCGATCGCGGCAAGGAATCGTTAGGGATGAACGCGCGGTTGCGCGCCCTGCTCCGGGCGCCCCGATCCGCCGCGCAGCGGCCGCTCGGGCAGGCGGACCAGCGCGACGAAGCCGATCACCAGGAACACCGCCGCGGCGGCGAACACCCAGCGAAACACGTTGGCCGCATCGCCCGCCGCAGCACCGGCCGCGATCAGCGCCTCGGCGCCGCGCCCGCGGTCGGCGGCGACGCCGAAGCCGGCCAGCATGATGGCGCCCATGATGGCGACGACGAGCGAGGCGGCGAGTGCGCGGAAGAAGTTCATCACGCCCGTCGCGGTGCCCATCTGGTGCGCGGCGACCGCGTTCTGGATGCACACGGTGGAAAGCGGAAACACCGAGCCGACCCCGGTGCCGATCAGCGCCAGCGCGCCCATCACCAGCCAGGGCGAGGAGTTCGGCCACACGGCGAGCCAAATGGCGGCGAGAATCGCCAGCGACATGCACACGAACGGCACGCGCTTGTAGTGACGCAGGTACATCATGGCGCGGCCCACCATGATCGAGCCGGGCGTGGTCATCACGGCGATCGGAATGAGCGCGAGGCCGGAGTCGCTGACCGAAAGCTTGTGCACCAGCTGGTAGTAGAACGGCACGAACACGGTGAGCCCGATCGAGGCGCCGACCGCGCAGGCGCTGGTCGCCGCGCCGGTCAGCACCACCGGGTTGCGCAGAATCGGCAGCGGCAGATAGGGCTCGTCGGCGCGGCCGATGCGCCAGCGGAACGCGACGGTGAATGCGACCGCAAGGGCAAACAGCCCGACGATCGGCAGTGAGCCCCACGGATAGCGCGTGCCGCCCCAGGTGAGCGCGAGCAGCAGCGCCATCGCGCCGCACATCATCAGCCCGGCGCCCGGGATGTCGAGCTGATGCCAGCGGTCGTTGCGCGGCAGGCTCTTGAGCGCCGCGTTGGTCAGGTACGCGGCGGCGATGCCCATCGGCACGTTGATCCAGAAGATCAGCGACCAGTGCAGGTGCTCGGCCATGAAGCCGCCGACCACCGGCCCGCCGATGCCGGCGCCGACCCAGACGATGCCGATGATCGCCTGGTAGCGGCCGCGCTCGCGCGGCGCGCTCACGTCGGCGATGACCACCTGGGCGAGCGGCATGATGCCGCCGCCGCCGAGCCCCTGCAGGGCACGGCCGAGCACCAGCGTGAGCATGTTGGGTGCGAGCGCGCAGGTCGCCGAGCCGACCACGAAGATGCCGATTGCCGCGAGCATGACCGCACGGCGGCCGTGGATGTCGGAGAGCTTGCCGTAGAGCGAGGCGACCACCGTCGAGGTGAGCAGATAGGCGGTGACGGTCCAGGACAGGTTCTCGAAGTCCTGCAGGTCGCGGCCGATGGTCGGCAGCGCGGTCGCCACGATGGTCTGGTTGAGCGCGGCGAGG
>Ga0066903_100003132_pt1 | contig 13362 bp, 7 predicted proteins | sample PanSoiMetaGPlot1_FD_67491 | JGI IMG/M metagenome (GOLD analysis project Ga0066903, IMG submission 67491) | Tropical forest soil microbial communities from Panama analyzed to predict greenhouse gas emissions - Panama Soil - Plot 1 (version 2) | ecosystem: Environmental > Terrestrial > Soil >... | reverse complement strand
GCGCTACCCTCCGCGGCTGAACATGGGAAAGACCCTCGTCATCGCAGAGAAGCCGTCGGTCGGTAAGGACCTGGCGAAGATCCTGCCGGGCCCGTTCCAGAAGCACACGGGCGCCGGCGACAAGACCGAGCGCTGGCTCGAAGGCCCCGAGCATCTGATCTCGTGGGCGGTCGGCCACCTCGTGCAGCTGGCCGAGCCCGACTCCTACGACGACAAGTACAAGAAGTGGCGCATGGCCGATCTGCCGATCGTGCCGGGCAAGTTCCAGCTCATCGTCCGCGACGAGCGCTCGCAGAAGCAGATGACCGTCGTGCGCCAGCTGATGCGCTCCGACGACGTCGACCTGATCGTCAATGCGTGCGACGCCGGCCGCGAGGGCGAGCTGATCTTCGCCTACCTGTATGAGAAGGCGGGCTCCAAGAAGCCGGTCCAGCGGTTGTGGCTGTCGTCGATGACCGAGCGCGCGATGCGCGAGGCGTTCGAGCACCTGCGCCCCGGGTCGGAGCTCGCCTCGCTCGAGGCCGCGGCGCGGTCGCGGTCCGAGGCCGATTGGCTGGTCGGGATGAACGCGACCCGCGCGGCGACGATCCGGCTGCGGTCGAGCTTCGACGGCGCGGTCTCGCTGGGCCGCGTGCAGACGCCGACGCTCGCGCTGCTGACGCGCCGCGAGGAGGAGATCAGGGCGTTCGTCCCCCAGAAGTACTGGGTGGTCGACGCGACGTTTGCGGTCGACGACAACCGCGTGTACGACGGGCGCTACCAGCGGCCCGAGGGGCCCGAACGTCCACGGATCTGGAGCGAGCCCGAGGCGGCGGCGGTCCTCGCCGCGATCACCGGCGGCCGCGGCACGATCACCAGGCTCGACAAGCGCCCGAGCCGCCAGAAGGCGGAGCTGCTCTACGACCTCACATCGCTGCAGCGCGAAGCCAATACGCGTCTGGGGTTCTCGGCGCGCCGCACGCTCGCCGCCGCGCAGCGCCTTTACGAAGAGCACAAGGCGCTCACCTACCCGCGTACCAGCTCTCGCTGGCTGACCACCGACATGGTTCCCGAGCTCAAGCCCACGGCGGCCAACGTCGGCAAGCGCGCCGAGTACGCCAAGTCGGCGGCGTATGTCACCGGACTCGACCTGCTGCCGCTCGGGCGCATCGTCGACGACGCGAAGGTCGGCGACCACCACGCGATCATCCCCACGACCGGCGATCATCGCGTCGAGAAGTTCTCCGACGACGACCGCAAGATCTACGACCTCGTCGTGCGGCGCTTTCTGGCCGCCTTCTTCCCCGAGGCGGTGTTCGAGAACACGACCATCGACACGACGGTCGGCGAGCACGTCTTCCGCACGACCGGCCGTGTCCTGATCGAGGCCGGCTGGCGCGCCGTCTACGGTGAGCTGCCCGAGGAATCCGGCGACGGCGAAGACGACGACGAGGGCCGCCAGCAGCAGCTGCCGAAGCTCGAGAAGGGCGAGGAAGCGGCGGTCCGCGAGGCGAAGTCGACCGAGAAGGAGACCAAGCCCCCGCCGCGCTTCAACGACTCGTCACTGCTCGGCGAGATGGAGACGGCCGGCAAGCACGTTGAGGACGAGGCGATGCGCGAGGCGATGAAGGACTCGGGCATCGGCACGCCGGCGACGCGCGCGGCGATCATCGAGCGCCTGATCGACGTCGGCTACGTCGAGCGCGACGGTCGCCGGCTGATCGCGACGGAGAAGGGACTCAACGTCATCCGCCTGCTCGGCGACCACCCGCTCACGTCTCCCAACCTGACCGGCCAGTGGGAGCACCGCCTCGCCCTGATCGAGTCCGGTGAGGAGACGCGTGAGGCCTTCATGCACGACATCGCGACGTTCACCGGGGCGACGGTCGGCGAGCTCGACGCCAAGCTCAAGGACGTCCGCATCCCGCGCGCCAACCTCGGTCCGTGCCCCGTCTGCGGCCACGACATCATCGAGAACCGCAAGGGCTACTCGTGCTGGGCGCGCGAGGACCCGGGCTGCGGGTTCGTGATCTGGAAGGCGAAGGCGGGCAAGCAGCTGCCGGTTGCCGTCGCCCGCGAGCTGATCGCCCACGGCCGCACGGCCAAGCAGGTCACCGGGTTCAAGGGACGCAGTGGGCGCTCGTTCCGGGCGACCCTCGAGCTCGTGCAGAGCGAGGACGGCAAGTGGCGGGTCGAGTTCGACGAGCCATGGGCCAAGGAGGGCGCCAAGCCGCCCGACGAGGAGACGATCGCCGCTGAGGCGGCCGGGGGTGACGGTGCCAAGGCTCCCGCTGCTGCTTAGCCTCGCCGTCGCACTGGCGGCGCCCGCGACCGCCGCCGCCGACCCGGCCGGGCACGTGACCGCGAGCTCCGGCCCGGTCACCGCGACCCTGACGTGGCAGGCGGGCGGCAAGGTCGGCGGCGTCACGTCGCCGCACCTGACGATCGTGCGCTCGGGGGTCACGGTGCTCGACCAGGCCATCTCCAACAGCGACTGCTCGGCGTGCTCGTTCATGAGCGGCGTGTCGAGCCGCACGACGCCACTCACGGTCACCGACCTCGACGGCGACGGCGAGCCCGAGGTCCTGGTCGACACCTATAGCGGCGGCGCGCACTGCTGCTACTCGGACCTCATCTACCGGTTTGCCAACGGGACCTACACCCACATCAACCAGCTATGGGGCGACGTGGGGGCGACGATCAAGGACCTCGACGCAAACGGCACGCCGGAGCTCGTGACCGTCGCCGACGTGTTCGCCTACGCGTTCGCGTCGTACGCCGACTCGTGGCTGCCGCCGCTCGTCGAGCGCTACAGCGCGGGAACCCTGACCGACGTGACCTCCAACTTCCCGGCCGTCGTCAAGGCCGACGCGAAGCGGATCCTCAAGCAGCTCCCGAGCGCGCGCCGCCAGCACCGCGACCTGCGCGGCCTGGTTGCTGCCTACGTCGCCGATCAGGACACGCTCGGCGCCAAGGCGACGGGGGTCGCATTCCTGGCCAAGGAGCGCAAGAACCACGACCTCGGCTCCGACAAGCGCGCCAAGGCGTTCGAGAAGGCGCTCGCCAAGTTCCTCAAGAAGTACGGATACACGTAGATCCCATCCTGCACGCCGTCGGGCCGATGCGCGACCCTGGGGCGTGTGGCGCTGAACCTCATCACCGGACCGGCGAACGCGGAGAAGGCGGGCGTGGTGCTGGACGCGTTCCGCGCCGAGGTCGCGCGCGGCTCGGAACCGCTGCTGGTCGTCCCGACGCAGCCGGACGTCGGTCACTACCGCCGCGAGCTCGCCGGCACCGGGACGGTGTTCGGCGCCGAGGTGCTGCGCTTCGGCTGGCTCGTGAACGAGATCGCGCGCCGCTGCGGCGTCTACGGCACGGCGCTCGGCGCGCTCGAATGTGAACGCGTCGCCGCGGTGGCGATCGAGGCCGCCGACCTGCACGCGCTGGCCCCGGCGCGCGCCGCGTCCGGCGGGCTCGGCCTGGCGCGGGCGCTGGCCGGCCTCGCCGCCGAGCTCGAGGAGCAGCGCGTCGACGCTGGGCGCTTCATCGTGGCGTTGCGGGCATGGGCACAAGCGGAGCCGGCGCGCGCGGCCTACGCGTCCGAGCTCGGCGCGCTGTACGCCGGCTACCGCGACCGGCTCGCCGCGCTGCGCCGCGACGATACGCCGCTACGCACCGCGCGCGTCCTCGACGCGCTGCGCGAGCAGCCGGGCCGCTGGGGGCGCACGCCCGTGTTCCTGTATGGCTTCGACGAGCTGACGCCGCTGCAGCTCGACGCCGTCGAGGCGCTCGCCGAGACCGACGCGTCGGTGACCGTCTCGCTGACCCACGAGGCCGGCCGCGCGGTGTTCTCGGCCCGCGCCGCCACCTACCAGCGGCTCGTCGCCGTCGCGGGCCCCAGCCACACGGCGCTGCGCGCACAGCGCCGCCACTACGCCCCCGCCTCTCGCGACGCACTGCACCACCTCGAGCGCGAGCTGTTCGAATCCGACCTGCAGCCGGTGCGGCTGTTCGGTGGCCCGTCGGCGCCACCGACCGTCGATCCCGGTCCCGCCGTACAGCTGCTCGAGGGCGGCGGGCCGCGGGCCGAGGCCGAGCTCGTCGCCGCGGCTGTCGCCCGGCTCGTGCACGACGACGGGATGGCGCCCGACGAGGTCGCGGTCGTCGTGCGCCGGCCCGAGAACGCCGGCGCGATCGTGCGCGCGCTCGGCGAGGCCGAGATCCCGTACGCGTTCGAGCGGCGACTCGCCGCGCGCGGCACGGCGCTCGGGCGTGGCCTGATCGCGTTGTTGCGCTGCGCCGGCCCCGACGGCACCGCGGCCGACCTTGTCTCCTACCTGCGGACGCCCGGGGTCGTGCGCCAGCTCGACCGCGTCGACCGCCTCGAGGCGCGCGCGCGGCGGGAGGGCGCCGCCAGCGCGCAGGCGGGGCGCGCGGTGTGGGAGGCCGACCAGTGGCCGGTCGAGGCGATCGACCGCGTCGCCACGGCGGCGGCGCGGGGGGCGGGGGAGCTGTGCCGGCGGCTCGCCGCCGAGACGTCGTTGCTGCTCGCGGCGCCGTTTCGCCGTGCCTCGCACGTCCTCAGCGGCCCGGAGCTGCTCGACGCGCGCGCGGCCGGCGCGCTGCGCGGCGCGCTGCGGCGGCTCGCGACGCTCGCCGACGCCGACGCCGCGCTCGCGCCCCCGGCCGGCGAGCTCGAGCGGATGCTCGCCGAGACGGTCGTATTCAGCGGCGACCCGCCGGGGCCGGGCCGCGTCACGGTCACGACGCCGCTGCGGCTGCGCGCGCGGCGGGTTCGCGCGCTGATCGTGACCGGGCTCGTCGAGCGCGTCTTCCCGGCCGTCGAGCGGACCGACCCACTGCTCGGCGACGCCGAACGGGCGGCGCTGAACGCGGCCTCCGGGCTGCGGCTCGGCCACCACGACGACGTCCTCGGCCGCGAGCGCTTCCTGTTCTACAGCGCGGTCTCGCGTCCGACCGAGCGACTCGTGCTGAGCTGGCACGCCGCCGACGACGACGGCGACCCGCTCGTGCCGTCGTTCTTCCTCGACGACGTGCGCGAGCTGCTGGCGCCCGAGCCGCCGGTCCGCCGTCGCGGGCTGGGGGAGACGGCCTGGGACGGGGATGCGCCGAGCGTGCGCGCCGCGCGGCTGGCGGCGGCCGCCGCCCGCGGCGACGCGGCGCCGGCGCCGCGGCCGATCGCGCCGCTGGCCGACGAGCGCGTTCTCGCTGCGCTCGCGGCGCGGCCGACCTGGTCGGCCTCGGCGCTCGAGCTGTGGCTGTCGTGCCCGGTGCGGTGGTTCGTCGAGCGGCTGCTCTCGCCGCAGGAGATCGACCCCGACGCCGAGGCGCTGGTGCGCGGGCGCTTCGCCCACGAAGCGCTCGAGCGGGTCGTCGGTGGGCTCGCGCCGAACGGCGGCCGCGCCGAGCTGACGCCGCACACGCTGCCCCGGGCGCGCGAGCTGCTGCGCGAGGCGCTCGACGCGCTCGAGGGCGAGCACCGGATCAGCGTCAACCCACAGCGCCTGCGCGCCGCCGTGCGCAGGCTCGAGGCCGACCTCGTCGGCTATCTCGATCACGCCGCCCACGCTGGGAGCACGTTCGCCCCGCAGGCCGACCTGCTCGAGGTCACGTTCGGGGGCCGCGACGACGAGCGCCCGGCGGCGCTCCTGGGCGGCAGCGCGCTGCCGCTCGCGGGGCGGATCGACCGCGTCGACGTCTCACCGGCCGGCGATCAGGCGATCGTCTACGACTACAAGGGCAAGACCGCCCCCGCCTGGGCCCGCTGGCTGCCGGACGGCAAGCTCCAGATGGGCCTCTACATGCTCGCGGCGCGCGAGCTGCTGGGGCTCGACGTCGTCGGCGGCCTCTACCAGCCGCTCGGGAACGCCGACGCGCCGCGGGCGCGCGGCGCGATCGAGGAGCAGGCCGACCCGGGACTCCAGACCGTCGGCCGCGACCGGCTCGCCCCCGAGGCGCTCGAGCAACTGCTCAGCGAAGTTCTCGACGCGGCACTCGAGGTCGTCGCCGAGATGCGCGCCGGGCGCCTGGAGCCCCGGCCCGACACGTGCGGCTGGGCCGGTTCCGGCTGCGCGTTCCCATCGATCTGCCGCTGCGAGGCCACGTGAGCGCGGCCGCCGTCACGCTGACCGGCGAGCAGGCCGACGCGGTCGGTCGCCGCCGCGGCCGCCTGATCGTCGCCGCCAACGCCGGCTCGGGCAAGACGACCGTGCTCGTCCAGCGCTTCGTGCGCACGGTCCTCGACGATGGCGTCGAGCCCGACCGGATCCTCGCCATCACGTACACCGACAAGGCGGCGGGCGAGATGCGCGCCCGCGTGCGCCATGCGCTGCTCGAGCTCGGCGAGCGGCGGTTGGCCCAGGACACCGAGGCGGCGTGGATCTCGACCATCCACGGGCTGTGCGCGCGGATCCTGCGCAACCACGCGGTCGCGGCCGGGCTCGACCCAGCGTTCGTGACGCTCGAAGGCGCCGAGACACGCGCGCTGCGCGAGCGCGCGTTCGACCGCGCGCTCGCCGAGCTGCTCGCCGACGGCCGCCCGGCGGCGCTCGACCTCGTCGCCGCATACGGTCCCGACCACCTGCGCTCGATGGTCTTCGACACCCACGACGAGCGCCGCAGCGCCGGCCACAGCCACCCGCGGATCCCCGTGCCCGACGTGGCCGTCGATCTCGGCGGGCTCGCCGCTGAGCTCGCCGATGCCGCGATCGCGGCGGAAGCCGAGATCGGCCCGCTCGCCTCCGGCGTCACGGTCGCCAAGGCGCACGCCGCGCTCGAGCGCGCCACCGCGCTGCTGCAGCGCGACGAGCCTCCCGGCGCGCGCGAGCTCCAGGACGCAGCTCTCCCCGGCGGCGCCGCGGCCGCGCTCGCCGGCCCGGCATGCGCCGCCTACCGCGCTGCGCACCGCGCCTACCTCCAGGGACTCTGCGACCGCCGCGCCGGCGCCGCGCTGGCGCTGATCGACGAGCTCCTCACGCGCTTCGACGTCGCGTTCGCCGACGCCAAGCGCGCCGCGGCAGGCCTCGACTTCGACGACCTCCAGCTCTGCGCCCGCGACCTGCTCGCCGGCTCGCCCGCAATCGCCGATGCCTACGCCGAGCGCTTCTCGTCGATCATGGTCGACGAGTTCCAGGACACGAGCCCGCTGCAGCTCGATCTGATCGACCGCCTCGACCGCGACAACACATTCGTCGTCGGCGACGCGCTGCAGTCGATCTACGGCTTTCGCCACGCCTCGGTCGCGCTGTTCACCCAGCGCCGCGCCGAGCTTGCACCGGCCGACGGGGCGGCGACGCTGGCCGGCAACTTCCGCAGTCGGCCCGCCCTGATCGCCGCGCTCAACGACGCCTTCGCGTCACTGCTGACCGAGCACGCCGCGCCGCTCGTCGCCCAGCGCGAGCCCGGCCCCGAGCGCGTGCCCGTCGAGCTGCTGGTCACCGACCTCGACGGCTGGGACGAGCCCGACGCGCCCGGCCTCGGGACGCTTCCCGCCCGCAACCCGTGGCGTGCGGCCGAGGCGCGGCTCGTCGCCCAGCGCGTGTCCGACCTCGTCAGCTCCGGCGAGTTCGCGGCCCGCGATATCGCCGTCCTGCTGCGGGCCGCGACCGACATCCACGTCTACGAGCGGGCGCTGCAGGAGGCCGGCGTGCCGACGCTCGCCTCCGGCGGGCGCGGGTTCTGGGCGCGCCAGCAGATCCAGGATCTGACGTCGTACCTCGCGGCGCTCGTCAACCCGCGCGACGAGTCCGCGCTGCTCGGTGTGCTCGCCTCGCCGCTCGTCGGCGTCAGCTCCGACGGCCTGGCGCTGCTGGCCGTCGCGCGCGCACCACACGGCGCGATCTTCGACTGCCTCACCGACCCGCCGCCGCTTCCGGACGGCGACGCGACGCGCATCGCTGCTTTCGCGGCCGACTTCGCGGCCGAACGCGAGCTCGCGCCGCGGCTCGGCCTCGGCGAGCTACTCGAGCGCGTCGTCGCCCGCACGCGCTACGACGAGCACGTCCTGACGCTGCCGGCCGGCCGCCAGCGGCTGGCCAACGTCCACAAGTTGATCCGGCTCGCGGCGGCGTTCGAGGATCGCCACGGTCGCGACGTGCGGGCGCTCGTCGAGCGCGCGAACGCCGAGCTCGAGCCGGAGGCGACGCGCGAACCCGACGCCCCGGTCGACCTCGCGGGGCTCGACGCGGTGCGGCTGATGACGATCCACGCGGCCAAGGGGCTCGAGTTCGGCGTCGTCGTCGTCGCCGACCTCGGCCGCCAGCGGATGCTCGCCTCGCCGCTGTTGGCGGTCGCCGCCGACGGCCGCGTCGGACTGAAGCTCTACGGGCTCGATGGCAGCCGCGAGGACGCGCTACACCTCGACGCCCTTGAGGCCGAGCGGCGCGCGGCGGACGCCGAGGAGGAGCAGCGGATCTTCTACGTCGCCTGCACCCGGGCGCGGGAGCTGCTGATCCTCAGCGGCGCGGTCAAGGTCGCGCGCTGGCCGGCCGCCAATCCGAGCGCGCCGCCGATCTCGTGGCTCGGCCCGGCGTTCGTGCCCGACCTCGAGCAGCGGCTGGCGGACGGCGTGGCGAATGAGCAGATCGGCCTCGTCGCGGTGCTGCGCAACGCGTCGGACACCGTCGGCGCGGTGCTCCGCGAGTCGTCGCTGAACCCCGCCGCGCCGCCGCTGCACGCCGTCACCGAGCTGCCGCCCGAGTCGCAGCCGTCGTTGCCGGGGCTCAATGGCGACGGCTGCGCCACGGGGTCGGCCCCGCCCCCGGTGGAGACGCTCAGCTACTCCGCGCTCGCCTCCTACGAGGAGTGCGGTTACCGTTTCTACCTCGAGCGCGTCCTCCGCCTGCCGCCCGACGAGCCGCCGCCCGCGTTCCGCAGCGTCGTCCCGCCGCCGGCCGTCGCCGAGCCCGAGCTGCCGATCGAGGCGATGCTGCGCGGCACGCTCGCCCACGAGCTGCTCGAGGAGATCGATCTGCGCGCGCCGACGCTCCCCACCCGCGAGCGCCTCGACGCCGTCGCGATGCGCCACGAGCTCGAGCTCGACGAGGCTGGCGCTGCCGACCTGCTGCGGCTCGTGCAGGCGGCGATCGACACCGACGTCCTCGGACGCATCGGCGGCGCCGACGACATCCGCCGCGAGCACCGGTTCAGCTTCCTGCTCGGCGGTGACGGGCCGCTCGTCAACGGCGTCGTCGACGTCCTCGCCCGCGAACCCTTGGGCTCCGCGGTCGTCGTCGACTACAAGACCGACGTCGTCGCGCCCGACGCGGACCTCGAAGCGGCGGTGCAGCGCTCCTACGGCGTGCAGAGGGCGCTCTACGCGCTCGCGGCGCTGCGTGACGGCGCAACCGCGGTCGACGTCTGCCATTTGTATCTCGAGCGCCCCGATACGCCGGTGATCGCGCGCTTTGAGGCGGCCGACGCGCCACGGCTTCAGAACGAGCTGCGCGGGCGCGCCGCCGGGCTGCTGGCGGGCCACTTCGCGCCGACCGCCGCGCCATGGCTGGGCCTGTGTGCCACGTGTCCGGGCCGCGCCGCGCTGTGCGAGCACCCGCCCGAGCTCACGGAGCGGCCGCTTCCGCCTCCGGCTTGACGGCCGCCGTCTTCGAAGCTCGTCGGCGCTCCTTGCGGCGGTCGAACTCGACGTTGATCTCGGCGCCGAGGAGGAACGAGCACGCGCCGAGCCACAGCCACAGGAGCAGGATGATCATCGCGCCGGCGATCCCGTACGCGGTGCCGTACGTCGAGAAGTTCTTGACGTAGACGAAGAACCCGACCGAGGCCAGGATCCAGACCGCGACACCGGTCATGCCACCCGGAGTGAAGATCCTGACCTTGCGCTCCTCGAGGTCGGGCGCGTACGCGTAGACGAGTGCGTAGACGAGCAGGGCGACCAACAGCGCGAGCGGGAAGCGCGCATACGACCAGATCGTGGCGGCGGTCGACCCGAGCCCGATCGTGTTCTCGAACAGGTCGTTGGCGATCTGCCCGCCGAGGAACATCGAGGCCAGGACGACGATCAGCAGTGTCATCACGACCGCGGCGATCGCGAGGTTGACGAGCCGCTTGTGGACGAAGCCGCGGTCCTCCTCGACCGAGAACACGCGGTTGAGCGCGCGGCCGGCCGCCGCGAACGCGCCCGACACCGCGTTGAGTCCGAGCGCGATCGCGACCACCAACGCGATCCCGACCCCCTTCGCCGAGCTGTTGAGCATCGAACGCAGCACCGACTTGACGACGCGCGCGGTCGTCGGGTCCGCACCGTGGCGCGTGACGTAGTCGACGGCGTTCTCGACCAGCCCCTGATTGCCGAACACGCCGAGCAACGTCAGCGCGAGCAGCAGACCCGGGAACAGCGACATCGTCGCGTAGTACGTCAGCGCCGCGGCGACGTCGGTCAGCTGGTGCTCGTTGAAGTTCTTGAGCGCCTGCCAGTACGTGCGACGGATGGAGTTCGGGCCACCCACGGCGAACGGTTACCCGCCGCTTCCGCCCGGTAGCAGCGGGTGGCCCTCGACGACCGCGCGCGAAACGTCGACGACGCGCGCGCTGCGCGACCGCGCATGGCTGCGCAGCATCTCGAACGCCTCACGCTCGTCGACCGAGTGGCGCTCCATCAGGATGCCCTTGGCTCGCTCGATCGTCGCTCGGCGCTCGAGCGCTCCCTGGAGCTGGTCGACCTTCTCGCTGAGCTGCTCGAGCTCGCGATGGCGCTCCATCGCGAGCGCGATCGCGCTCTGGATCGCCTCCGGCTCCGTCGTCTGCGCGACGGCCGTCACGCCGCGCTGGGCCGCCTCGGCGACAAGCTGGGCGTCGGCCTCGCTGAGGGCGACGATCACCGGTCCGCTGGCGTACTCGCCGAGCTCCTCGACCAGCGCCAGGGCGTGCTCGTGGTCGTCGTGGACGACGACCAGTGACAAATCCGGTTCATCGGCGGCGATCAGGTCGGCGGCCTCCTGCACACCGATCGCCAGTGCGGTGACCTCGTGACCGAGCCCGGTGAGGACCGCCGCGGTGGCGTCCAGCGCGGTTTGGTCCTCGTCGGCGGCAAGGACGCGCAGGCCAGCCCGCGAATCGCGTCTATCCCCCACGACGGTTAGATACTATGGACATTGGGAAGCCCAGAGTGCATCGCTTCCCTGCCCCAAGCGCCTCAGAGTCCCGGCGTTCTCTTTCAAGGACGTCGACATGGATTCAAGGCCCAGAGAGGCCGTGCGCGGATGAGTGCGCGCGACCGGATCAACCCCAACCCCGGGACACGTGCCCGGGAAGACCGTGCGTTGTTCCAGCGCGCGATGGCGAACGGATCGGGTGGCCAGCCCGACCCCGAGGCGCGCGCCGAGCTGATCGAGCGCTTCCTGCCGCTCGCGCGCCAACTCGCGCGCCGCTACCAGCGCGGCGACGAGCCGCTCGACGACCTGATCCAGGTCGCGTCGCTCGGCCTCGTCAAGGCGATCGACCGCTTCGACCCGTCGCGCGAGGTCGCGTTCTCGAGCTTCGCCGTGCCGACGATCCTCGGCGAGATCAAGCGCCACTTCCGTGACCGCACGTGGTCGGTGCGCGTACCGCGCGATTTGCAGGAGCTGACGCTGGCCGTCGACCGGGCGGTGTCGAGGCTGTCGCACGACCTCCATCGCCCGCCGACCGTCGTCGAGATCGCCGATGCCGTCGAGTCGACCGAGGAACAGGTGCTCGAGGCGCTCGAGGCATCGGGCGCGTATCGCGCGACGTCGCTCAGTGCCCCGCGCGGCAGTGACGAGGACGGGTCCGCGAGCCTCGTCGACACCCTCGGCACCGACGACCACGGCTACGAGCTCGCCGAGCAGCGCGCGACCCTCGAGCGGCTGCTGCAGACGGTCACGCCGCGCGAGCGCGAGGTCTTGCGCCTGCGCTTCCAGCAGGACCTCACCCAGGCCGAGATCGGCGAGCAGATCGGCGTGTCGCAGATGCAGGTCTCGCGCCTCATCCGCCAGACGATCGGCCGGCTGCGCGCCGCCGCGCACGTGCCCGAAGCCGGCGTCGAGTAGCCGCGCCGGCCGCAATTCGCGCTGCGGCGCGAATGGAAAGTGGAGCGATCGGCGAAGATGCGCATATGCCCCGCTCCATCTGGACCGGCGCGATCAGCTTTGGGCTGGTCAGCGTGCCCGTGAAGCTCTACAGCGCCGTCAACCGCAAGACGGTCCGCTTCCACCAGCTCAACAAGGCCACCGGGTCCCGAATCGCGCAGAAGCGCGTCGACCCGACGACCGGCGACGAGGTGCCCTACGAGGACATCGTCAAGGGCTACGAGCTGTCGCCCGACCGCTACGTCGTGATCGAGCCCGAGGAGCTCGACGCGCTCGACCCGGTCCGCACGCGGACGATCGACATCGAGGACTTCGTCGAGCTGGCGCAGATCGACCCGATCTTCTACGACCACCCGTACTACCTCGCGCCCGGCCCCGGTGGCGCCAAGCCCTACCGGCTGCTGCTCGAGGCGATGCGCGACACGGGTCGCGTCGGCGTCGCGCGCGTGGTCATCCGCTCCAAGGAGCAGCTCGTGGCGATCCGGCCGATGGGCGACGTCCTGGGCATGGCGACGATGCTGTTCGCCGACGAGGTCGTGCCGCCCGACACGCTCGACGACGTGCCCGACGCCGGCGAGGTGAAGACGACCAAGCGCGAGCTCGACATCGCCAAGCAGCTCGTCGACTCGCTGGCCGACGACTTCGAGCCGACGAAGTACCGCGACGAGTACCGCGACGAGGTGCTCGCGCTGATCGAGCGCAAGGCGGCCGGTGAGCAGATCGCCGTCCAGCCCGCCCGCGAGGAGGAGAGCGCGCCGGTGCCGGACCTGATGAGCGCGCTGAAGGCGAGCCTGGACGCGGTCAAGGCCCGCGATGCCAAGGGCAACGGCGCTCCCGCGCCCAAGCCGCGCGCCAAGGCGAAGCCGAAGGCGAGCCCGGCCGCCGCGCCCAAGGCGAAGCCGAAGCCGCGCGCGGGCACGAAGTCGAAGGCCTGAGCCGCCGCCGGGTCCGCGCGGGTCCTTACGCCGTCGGCGCCGTGCGCAGCGCCGAGATCGCCTCGTCGCGCGTGGAGCAGATGACGAGGATCTGATCGAGGCTCGTGATCTCGAACGTCTTGGCGATGCTGTCGTCGACGTTGACGATCGTCAGCCGCCCGCCGCGCGCCCGCAGTCGCTTGAGCGCGCCGATGAGGACGCCGAGTGCGGTCGAATCGAGAAATGTCGTCTCGGTCAGGTCGACGACGATCCGATCCATGTCGGCCTCGATCGCTTCGGTCAGTGCGGCCTTGAGCTCCGGCGACGTGAACAGGTCGATCTCGCCGCTTACCGCGACCACGACGCCGCCGTCGCGCAGCGGCTCC
>Ga0066903_100003131_pt1 | contig 13364 bp, 13 predicted proteins | sample PanSoiMetaGPlot1_FD_67491 | JGI IMG/M metagenome (GOLD analysis project Ga0066903, IMG submission 67491) | Tropical forest soil microbial communities from Panama analyzed to predict greenhouse gas emissions - Panama Soil - Plot 1 (version 2) | ecosystem: Environmental > Terrestrial > Soil >... | reverse complement strand
GCTTCTACCTCACGGCGATGCTCTTCATCCTCTTCGACATCGAGATCGTCTTCCTCTACCCGCTGGCCATCCAGCTGAACGCGCTCGGCTGGTTCGGGCTCGGCGAGTTCCTCGCGTTCATCGGCATCCTCGTCGTGGCGTACGTCTACATCTGGCGCAAGGGGGCCCTGGAGTGGCACTGAGACGAAAGCTTCCCGTGCTTTCGGACCGCCCGCTCGCCCGCGCCGGGCTCAGCTCGGAGCGGGTGCTCTGGCCGACGAAGGGCCCGGGTGTGTTCGAGCAGGAGGTGGAGCGGATCGAGGACGCTCTCGGGCTCACCACCGTCGAGAAGGCGGTCGCGTGGGCGCAGGCGAACTCCGTCTGGCCGGACACGTTCGGCCTCGCCTGCTGCGCGATGGAGATGATCTCGATCGTCGGCTCGCACCACGACATCGCGCGGTTCGGCATGGAGCGCTTCTCGTCGTCGCCCCGCCAGGCTGATCTGCTCATCGTCTCGGGCCGGGTCACGCACAAGATGGCCGGGCCGCTGCGTCAGGTCTACGACCAGATGCTCGAGCCGAAGTGGGTGATCGCGATGGGGGCGTGCGCCAGCTCGGGCGGGATGTTCAACAACTACACCGTGCTCCAGGGCGTGGACAAGGTCGTCCCCGTCGACGTGCACGTGCCGGGCTGCCCGCCTCGCCCGGAGGCGCTGATGGAGGGGATCATCCGCCTGCACGAGAAGATCAAGGCCGGCATCCCGCCCGCGTATGCGATTCGCGGGGTTGCCGAGTAGCCGTGGCATACGAGGGGGTACCCGGGCTCGTCGCGACGAAGGAGGCGTTCGGCGAGACGACGCTCGTCGTCGATGCAGCTCGCCTCGTCGAGGCATGCGCACATCTCCGGGACGAGGAAGGCTTCGCGTTCCTCTCCGACCTGACACCCGCCGACTACCTCGGCTGGGGCGAGCTCGGCGTCGCCGGATATCTCGGCACCAGCGCAGGGCGCGACCTGAACGCGCCGGGGTCACAGGGTCGCGCGCGGCTGCCGGAGCCGAAGCCGAAGCGCTTCTCGGTCGGCTATCACCTGCTTGCGCTCACCGACCCTCCTCGACGCGTTCGCGTCCAGGTCTGGCTCGACGACGGCGAGGACATCGACTCGGTCGTGCCGATCTGGCCGACCGCGGACTGGCACGAGCGCGAGGCGTGGGATCTGATGGGCATCCGCTTTCGCGGCCACCCCAACCTCGTCCGGATCCTGATGGACGACGACTGGGAGGGCCATCCGCTGCGCAAGGACTATCCGGTGGGCGGCGAGCCGGTGCGCTTCTCGGGGGAGGAGTAGAGGTCGTGGCCACCGTCGAGCGCCGCGCGCGGATCTACGAGGGCTCGAGGATCCCGAGCCCGATCCCGACGATCCTCCAGGTCGACCCCGACGAGCACGAGCTCGAGGACATCCTCACCGTCAACTTCGGGCCTAACCACCCGTCCACGCACGGAGTCCTCCGCCTGATCGTCGATCTCGACGGCGAACACGTCGCGGGCATCGCCGCGGTCATCGGCTACCTCCACACGGGCTTCGAGAAGACGATGGAGCAGAAGACGTGGTGGAAGGGCATGACGTACCCGGAGCGCATCGACTACGTCTCGTACCTGAACAATGGGCTCGTCTGGGTGCTGGCGGTCGAGCGGCTGCTCGGGATCGAGGTCCCGCGCAAGGCGACCTGGATGCGCATGTGCCTCGCGGAGATCAACCGCCTGCACTCGCACCTGATCTGGCTCGGCACGTCGGCGCTGGAGATCGGAGCGATCTCGATGCTCTGGTACGCGTTCCGCGAGCGCGAGAAGACGGTCGAGATCTCGGAGCTCGTCGGCGGGACGCGCATGCACACCCGTTACTTCCAGGCCGGCGGCCTGGCCGAGGACATCCCGCCCGGCTTCTTCCCCGTGACGCGCGACTTCTGCGAGCAGATGAGCAAGGGGATCGACGACTACGACACGATCCTGACCAAGAACAAGATCTGGCTCGAGCGAACAGTGGGTGTCGGCCTGCTCTCGGCCGAGGACGCGATCGCGCTCGGGCAGTCGGGCCCCGTCGCCCGCGCATCCGGGATCGACTGGGACCTACGTCGGAACCAGCCTTACCTCGCGTACGACGAGGTCGAGTTCTCCGTCCCCGTTTACCACGGCGGCGACGTCTACGACCGCTACCGCGTGCACATGGACGAGATGCGCCAGTCGGTGCGGATCATCCGCCAGTGCCTCGACCGGCTGGAGCAGATGGAAGGCGAGCCGTGGATCGCCGACGACCGCAAGGTCGTCCTGCCGCCCCGACACGAGCTCCACACCTCGATGGAGTCGCTCATCCACCACTTCAAGATCGTCACCGAGGGCTACACCGTTCCCGAGGGCGAGGTCTACGAGACGATCGAGTCGCCGCGCGGCGAGCTCGGCTGCTACGTCGTCTCGGACGGCGGGCCGAAGCCCTGGCGCGTGAAGTTCCGCGCGCCGAGCTTCGTCGCGCTGGAGGCGACCGCAACCTGCATGACCGACGCGGCGGTCGCCGACCTGATCGCGATCGTCGGCTCGCTCGACTCGGTGATGGGCGAGGTCGACCGGTGACGACGGAGACGGGGCTGTACGACCGGATCCAGGAGATCCGGGCTCGCTATCCGGACTCGCTCTCGGCCGTCATGCCGGCACTGCAGCTCGCGCAGGTCGAGCACGGCGGCTGGCTGCCGCCGGAGGCGTTCCGCGAGGTCGCCGACGCGCTCGACCTGACACCCGCGTACTGCCTCTCGATCGCGTCCTTCTACGACATGTTCCGACTGGAGCCGGTGGGAGACACGGTCGTGGAGGTGTGCACGAACATCTCCTGCGGGCTGGAGGGCGCGCAGCAGGTGGTCGAGGCGTTCGAGCAGGAGCTCGATCTGCACGCAGGAGAGACATCCGAGGACGGACGCTTCACGCTGCGGACGGTCGAGTGCATCGGCGGCTGTGGCTGGGCAACCGTCGTCGCCGTCAACAACCGGCACCGGCTGCATGTGAAGACGAGCGACGTACCGGCGCTCGTCGCCGAGCTGCGCGGAGAGACTGCGGAGGGGGACGATGGCGACGGCTCGTGAGGTCGTCTTCGCCGGAACGGACGGCGGCGCGCTCACCGATATCGGCGCGTACGAGGCAGCCGGAGGCTTCCAGGCGCTCGCCAAGGCTCGCGCGATGGCGCCGGACGACGTGATCGAAGAGCTGAATGCGTCTCAGCTGCGCGGTCGCGGCGGTGCCTTCTTCCCGACCGGGCGAAAGTGGAGCTTCGTCCCGAAGCCGGAGCAGCTCGCCAAACCGCACTACCTCGTGGTCAACGCCGACGAGTCCGAGCCGGGCACGTTCAAGGACCGCGAGATCATGCAGCGCGTGCCCTTCCGCTTCCTCGAGGGGTGCCTGATCGCCGCGCACGCGATCCAGTCGATGCACGTCTTCGTCTACATCCGCGGCGAGTACGAGCAGGAGTTCGAGGTGCTCCGCGACTCGCTCGAGGCGATGCGCGCGAAGAGGCTCCTCGGCGACGTGACGATCGTCATCCACCGCGGTGCCGGCGCCTACATCTGCGGCGAGGAGACCGCCTTGCTCGAGTCGCTCGAGGGACGGCGGGGTCAACCGCGCACCAAGCCGCCGTTCCCCGCCATTGCCGGTCTCTACGCTGCGCCGACCGCCGTCAACAACGTCGAGTCGATCACGACGGCGACGTCGGTCCTCGAGCTCGGGGGCGAGGCGTACGCGAAGCTCGGCGTCGAGAACTCGACCGGCACGCGAGTCTTCTCGCTTTCCGGCAACGTCGTCAACGGCGGGAACTACGAGCTCCCACACGGCTTCCCTCTGAAGGAGCTGATCTTCGACGTCGGCGGCGGCATTGCCGGTGGTCGCACGCTCAAGGCCGTGATCCCGGGTGGCTCGTCCACTGTGGTCCTGACCGCCGAGGAGGTCGAGCGCGCGACGCTCGACTTCGACTCGCTCACCTCGCTCGGCACCGCGATCGGCTCGGCCGCGGTGATCGCGATCGACGACCGCTGCTGCATGGTGCAGCTCGGCATCCGCGTCTCGCAGTTCTACGAGCACGAGTCGTGCGGGAAGTGCACGCCGTGTCGTGTGGGGACGCGCTGGCTGACGCAGGTGCTGCAGAAGATCGAGGACGGCCGAGGCGCCCAGGCCGATCTCGACCTGCTGCTGGACGTCTGCGATCGCATCCTCGGCAAGTGTCTCTGCCCGCTCGGGGACTCGGACGCGATCGCGGTCGCGAGCTATGTGGACAAGTTCCGCGACGAGTTCCAGGCGCATATCGACCACGGCGGCTGCCCGCTCGGCGGCTCGTCGTCGCTCGAGGGCATCCTGGCCCCGGTCGCGACCCACGCCCACGCGGGGCACGGCCACGACGAGCCGGACCACGCCGAGCACGAGGCGGTGCACGCGTGAGCGACGACGTCCAACCGAAGGTTGGCAGATGAGCGACGGCGTGAAGCTCACGATCGACGGCCGCGAGGTCGAGGTCGCCAAGGGCATGGGGCTCGTGGAGAGCGCCGCCGCAGCCGGAGTCGAGATCCCCGTCTTCTGCTACGAGCCGCGGCTCGGGCCGCCGGTCGGCGCCTGCCGCATGTGCCTCGTCGAGATCGAAGGGCTGCCGAAGCTCCAGGCCGCGTGCACCTTGACCGCGCAGGACGGCATGGTGATCCGGACCGCGGCAACGTCGGAGAAGGCCGCCGACGGCCAGAACGCGACGCTCGAGTTCATCCTCGTCAACCACCCGCTCGACTGCCCCGTCTGCGACAAGGGCGGCGAGTGTCCGCTGCAGGACCTCACGTTCCGCTACGGGCCCGGCTCGACGCGGATGAGCTTTTCCAAGCTCACGATGGACAAGCCGATCCCGGTCTCGCCGCTGATCGCGCTGGACCGTGAGCGCTGCATCCTGTGCTACCGCTGCACGCGCTTCTCGCAGGAGGTTGCCGAGGACGGCCAGCTCGTCGCGATCAACAGGGGCGCGCACTCGCTGATCGCGACGTTCGAGGACGAGCCGTATCGCGCGCCGTTCTCCGGAAACGTGGTCGAGCTGTGCCCCGTGGGAGCGCTGACGTCGACGCAGTACCGCTTCGAGGCCCGCCCCTGGGACATCCAGCAGGTGCCGACGGTGTGCGGTCTCTGCCCGGTCGGCTGCAACACCTCCGTGACGACGCGCGAGGGGAAGGTGAAGCGTGTTCTCTCCCGCAACCATCCCGAGATCGACGGCGGCTGGCTGTGCGACAAGGGCCGCTTCTCCTACCCGCACCTCTCGGCGCCGGACCGGATCGTCCAGCCGCTGCGCCGCGTCACGCGGATGGGCCTCGAGCCCATTTCCTGGGAAGCGGCGATCGACGAGACGGAGAAGCTGTTGCGCGCCGCCGGCGCGGGAACCGTCACGGCACTTTCGGGCTCGGAGACGATCGAGCAGGCGTACGGGCTCGGTCGGCTCCTGCGCGAAGGTCTCGGCGCGCACTCTGCCGTCCTCCCCGAGTCGACCTCACGCGCGCTCGAGGCGTTCAGGCTGCCGCTCTCCGCGATCGGTGATGCCAACCTGGTCGTGGTCGTCGGCGACGACGCCGTCGTCGACCGGGCTCCCGTCGTCGACCTGTGGCTCAAGCAGGCGACACGCAGCGGAGCGGAGGTCGTCACGTTCGGGCCAACCGGGACGGTGCAGACGGCACCCGGGACGGCAAGCGACACCTTGCACGACCTCACAGAGCCCGGCAACGAGCTCGGCGAGCGGCTGCGCACCGCGGAGCGCGCCATCCTGGTCTGGTCGGGACCCGGCGGCGGCGGCGGCGCCCGCGTGGCGGAGACGGCGCACGCACTCGGCTTCGACGAGAGGCCCGGCTGTGGCGCGTTCCACCTGCCCGCGACGCCGAACGGACGGGGCGTCGCGATGTCCTGGTCGGCTGCCTCGGACGAGGACGAGGCGGACGCGGATCACATCGGCCTCCTGCTCGTCGTCGGGGACGAGGCCGTCGCGTCTCCCGGTGTCCGCTCGCTCGCCGAGAAGGCCGACGCCGTGATCGCGGTGACGATGTTCCACGGGCTCGCCGCCGGGTGGGCCGACCTCGTCCTCCCTGCAACCGCAATGCTCGAGCGCGACGGCACGCTGCTCAACCTCGAGGGGCGGCTCCAGCGCTTGCGGCGCGCGGCCATCCCGCCAGTCCCCGACGAGCTCGCGTGGATCGCGAAGCTTGCCGCGCGATTCGACGTCGATCTCTCCCCGCACGCCGCGCTCCTCTTCGACGAGGTCGCCGCCCGCTGCTTCGCCGGGATCCCCGCGGACGGCATCGGGGAGCGCTCACCGCTCCCGTCACGTGCTCCGTATGAGCCTCCCGAGGCCGCCACGACGACCGCGACGGCGCCGATCCCGACTGCCGACGAGCACTTCCTCGGCGAGCTCCGCCTCGTCCGCTACCGGCCGCTCTTCTCCGGTCCGATCGTCGAGCGCGTGGACGAGCTCGAGTTTCAGCGCCCCGAGCCGGAGATCGCGCTCTCGGCTGCGGATGCAGAGCGACGGCAGATCGCCGACGGCGAGACGGTGGACGTTCGCTCCAACGGCACCTCCGTCGCGCTGCGGGCGAAGGTGAGCAGGCGACTGATGCAGGGAGTCGTTCGCGTCGCAGAGGAGCACGCGGGTGAGCTCCATGCGACCGTCGAGGTGGTGAAACGGTGAACGCGATCGCTCCCGTGCTCCTCGACGTGAACGGCGAGCCGTGGTGGATCACTGTGATCAAGGCGTTCGTAGTCATCAACCTCGTGCTCGTCACGTTCGCCTACATGACGCTCGCGGAGCGGAAGGTGATGGGGCGCATGCAGCTCCGCTACGGGCCGAACCGGGCGGGGCCGTTCGGGCTCCTGCAGCCGATCGCGGACATGGTCAAGCTGATCCGCAAGGAGAGCTTCTTCCCAGCTGCGGCCGTCGACGTCCTCTACCTCTTCTCGCCCTTCATCGCCGCGTTCGCCGCGCTGTGCACGTTCTCGGTGATCCCGTGGGGTCCTGGCTGGAACGTCGGCGACTACCACGTCAACGGGTACGTCGCGAACGTGCCGATCGCGCTGATCCTGATGTTCGCAATCGGCTCGCTCGGCATCTACGGCTTCATCGTCGGCGGCTGGGCGTCGGACTCGAAATACGCGCTGCTCGGCTCGATGCGCACCTGTGCGCAGCTCGTCTCGTACGAGGTCTCGCTCGCGCTGTCCGTGCTCGGAGTGGTGATGATGGCCAGGTCGCTGTCTCTCGTGGACATCGTCGAGGCGCAGTACCACGACGTCTGGTACGTGCTGCCCCAGTTCGTCGGCTTCCTCGTGTTCATCCTCGCCGGCACCGCCGAGACGGCGCGCGCGCCGTTCGACCTGCCCGAGGCGGAGCAGGAGCTCGTCGCCGGCTACCACACCGAGTACGGCGGCATGCGCTTCGGCCTCTTCACCATGAGCGAGTACATCAACCTGATCACGCTCTCGGCGCTCGCCGTGACGCTGTTCCTCGGCGGCTGGCACGGGCCCTGGGTGCAGACGATCGGGCCGCTTTGGTTCCTGCTCAAGCTGTTCGCGCTCCTGTTCGTGTTCATCTGGATGCGCACGACGCTGCCGCGGCTGCGCTACGACCAGCTGATGCGCTTCGGCTGGAAGATCCTCCTGCCTCTGGCGACGATCAACGCCGTCGTGACGGCGATCGTGGTGGTGGCCGTCTAGTGGCGCAGCCGCTCGGCACCTTCAAGGGCTTCGCCGTGACCTTCCGGCAGCTGTTCAAGAAGCCGATCACGCAGCAGTACCCGGAGTACAAGCGGCCCGTCTACCCGCGCTTCCGGGGTCGGCACCGGTTGCACCGCTTCGAGAACGGGCTCGAGAAGTGCGTCGGCTGCTCGCTCTGCGCGGCCGCGTGCCCGTCCGACTGCATCCGCGTCGTCGCGGCGGAGAACACCGCTGAGAATCGCGTCTCCGCGGGAGAGCGCTACGCCCGGATCTACGAGATCAACATGAGCCGCTGCATCTTCTGCGGCTACTGCGAGCTTGCGTGCCCCTTCGACGCGATCACGCTCGGCAACGAGTTCGAGATCTCCGAGTACTCGCGCGACGACCTCATCTACACGAAGGACATGTTGCTCGCGGAGCCGATCAAGCAGGTGCCGGTCGCCGACCCGTCGCTCTACGACACTCCCGTCCCCGCTTACAAGACGCGCGCGTGACCGCGAGCCTCTACGTCGCAAGCTTCGGGAACTTCCTCGTCTGGGTGGTCTGGATCGTCGCCGCGCTCGGCTGCCTCGGGTCCGGTGCCGCCGTGATCTCGTTCACGAACCCGTTCTACTCCGCCCTCGCGCTGATCGGGAACCTCGCCTCGCTGGCCGTGCTCTACCTGCTCGCGTCGGCCGAGTTCGTGGCTGCCGCACAGGTGCTCGTCTATGCGGGAGCCGTGATGGTGATGTTCCTCTTCGTGATCGCCTACCTGGGCGGTCGCGCCGACGCGCCCTGGGCCGGAGGCCCGAGATGGCTCCGGCTCGCCGCGGTCGTCGCCGGCGCCGCCCTGCTCGCCGAGACGCTGGTGGCACTGCTGTGGAAGAGCGGCACGCTCGAGCACAGCGCCGACATCGGCCCGTCCTTCGGCAGCCCGGCTGAGATCGGCCGGATTTTCCTCACCGATCAACTGCTCGCGTTCGAGATCACGTCGATCGTGCTGCTCGTCGCGGCCGTCGGCGGCGTGGTGCTCGCCATCCAGGCGCACGAGCGGAAGCAGGGGTAGGCGGCATGCTCGGGCCGAACATCCCCTGGTACCTCGCGATCGCGGGAATCCTGTTCGGGATCGGCGCCGTCGGCGTGATGCTCCGCCGCAGCCCGCTGATCGTGCTGCTCTCGCTCGAGATCATGCTCAACGCCGGCAACCTCGCCCTCGTCGGCTTCTCGCGCTACTGGGGCAACGGCGACGGGCAGGTGTTCGCCATCTCCGTGATGGCGGTGGCCGCCTCCGAGGTGTGCGTCGGGCTCGGGCTGATCGTGGCGATGGCCCGCAAGCGGCTCGCGCTCGACGTCGACGAGCTCTCGGAGCTCCGCGGATGAGCCGACCGACGCTGATTACGTCGCCGTATCACCTCGGGCGCCGGAACTTCGGGCTTGGCACCGGCGTTCCCGTGCTCGCGGAAACCCTCGGCAAGGGCTGCGAGGTGGTCGGCGTCGAGATCGACGGCTCCTACTCGAACGAGATCGCAGCGTCGTTCGCCGTCGTGAGAGCGATCGCCGCGACCGTGCGTGGCACGAACTTCCCGATCGTCCTGGCCGGGAACTGCAGCAGCTCGCTGGGCACCGTCACCGGTATCGGGGACCGCGAGATCGGCGTGATCTGGTTCGACGCGCACGGTGACTTCCACACCTCGGAGACGACGCCGACGGGCTTCTTCGACGGTATGCCGCTGGCCATGCTCACGGGAAGGGGCTGGGACACGCTGCGAGCCGGTCTCGTGTCGATTCCCGCCACTCGTGTGGTCCACGTCGGGGGCCGCGACTTCGACGAGGGCGAGAGAGAGCAGTTGCAGGAGGCGGGCGTGCGGATCGTCCGCCGCACGCCGCTCGACGAGGCCCTGGACGACCTGCGACGTGAGGTCGACAGCGTCTACGTCCACGTCGACCTCGACGTGCTCGACCCATCCGTCGGGCGGGCGAACGAGCTCACGGTCGACGACGGCCTCCTGCTCGAGGACGTGACACACGCGATCGATGCGATCCAGGAGCGATTCGTCGTCCGTGCAGCGGCGCTCACCGCCTACGAGCCCGAGTACGACCTCGAGGGGACGATCCCGGGTGCCGCGCTGGCGATCTTCGATCGGCTGACCTCAAAGGTGCGCGCATGAGCGTCCGACCGAAGGTTGGCCGATGAGCACAGTCGCCGTCGGAGGCTGGATCTGCCTGCTCGCGCCGCTCGCCGGCGCACTGCTGATCACGCTTGCCGGCGGGACGATCTCGCGTCGCACCGCCGGCTACATCGCGACGCTCTCGGTGTTCGTCGGATTCGCCGGCGCAGTCGTCGCCTTCATCGCCATGTGGGCCGCCGCGCCCGCCGACCGGAGCGAGCTCTCCACCGCGTACACCTGGCTCTCGGGCGGCTCGTTCCACGTCGGCATGTCGATCCTGGTCGACCAGCTCTCGATCGTGATGATGCTCGTCGTCACCGGTGTCGGCGGCCTGATCGTCGCGTACTCGGTCGGCTACATGGACGGGGACGACGAGGAGCGCCGCTACTTCGCGTACATGTCGATCTTCGTCTTCGCGATGCTGATGCTCGTCGAGGGCGGGAACCTGCTCCTGCTGCTCGTCGGCTGGGGACTCGTCGGCCTCGCCTCCTACCTGCTGATCGGGTTCTGGCACAAGCGCCCGGAGGCGGTCGCCGCGGCCAAGAAGGCGTTCGTGATGAACGCCGTAGGCGACGCGACGATGGCGCTTGCCTTCTTCCTCCTGATCGCGAAGACGGGAACGCTCGACTACGCCGCCGTCTTCGGCGACCTGAACGGGCTGTCGCAGACGACGCTGAACCTGGTCGCGCTCGGGCTGCTCGGCGGCGCGGTTGCCAAGTCCGCGCAGCTGCCGCTGCAGACATGGCTACCGGATGCGATGGAAGGCCCGACACCGGTCTCCGCGCTGATCCACGCGGCGACGATGGTCACCGCCGGCGTCTACCTGATCGTCCGCACGAGCCCGATCTTCGAGGCCGCTCCGCACATCCAGGAGCTCGCCGCCGGTCTCGGCACGGCAACGCTCCTGCTCGCCGGTCTCGTCGCCCTCGTGCAGACGGACATCAAGCGCGTGATCGCGTACTCGACGATGTCGCAGATCGGCTACATGTTCCTCGGCGCCGGGATCGGCGCGTATGCGAGCGCGATGTACCTGCTCGTCGCCCACGCGTTCTTCAAGGCACTGCTCTTCATGTCCGCCGGGATCGTGATCCACCGCCTCTCCGGCGAGCAGGACATGCGCCGGATGGGCGGGCTCAGGTCGGTCCTGCCGAAGACGTGGATCGCGTTCCTGATCGGGTCGCTCGCACTCGTCGGCCTCCCTCCGCTTGCGGGCTTCTGGACGAAGGACCCGATCATCGCGGCAGCCCTCGACGGCGACTCGTACCAGACCACGCTCGGCGTCCTCGCGCTCGTAGGGACGTTGCTCACGGGCCTCTACACGTTCCGCATGTACTTCCTCGTCTGGTCCGGCGAGCAGTCGGAGACGGTGCAACGCGCGGTCGAACACCCGCACCACGAGGATCGCGTCGTCCGGATCTCTCTCGGCTGGCCGGTCGGCGTGCTCGCGGTGCTTTCCTGCGTCGGCGGCCTGCTCGCGATCCCGAGCGTGTGGGAGCCGTTCGCGACCTGGATCGACGAGGTCGCCCCGTCCGAGATCGTGCCGTCCTCCGCCCTCGACTGGGAGACGAGCGCCATCGCGGTGACGATCGGCGTGATCGGGATCGCGATCGCCTGGGCGATCTACAAGACGCATCGGCTCTCCGTCCCCGCGGTGCCGCCGCTGCGCGCGCTGCTCGAGCACAAGTTCTACTTCGACGAGCTGTACGACGCACTCTTCTATCGCCCGGCGGCCCTCGTCGCCGCGCGCCTGCGCAGCGACGTCGAGGAGCCGATCGTGGAAGGCTCACTCGGGGAGATCGGGAAGGCCGGCCAGGAGACCGCGGGCGCCGTCGCGCGGGTCCAGACCGGCTTGCTCCGCACCTATGCAATCGCCGTCGCAGCGTCGGCGGTCGTCCTCGCAGTCGTCTTCGTCGCGGTCCGGTAGCCACGAGATGCTGACGACCTTCCTCATCGCCCTGCCGATCGTCGCCGCGCTCGTGATCTGGACGATTCCGGTACCGCGCGAGGTCGCCGCGCTGCTCGCGCTCGTCGCCGCCGTCGCAGAGGTGGGGCTGTGGATCGGCGCCGCCATCCGCTTCGACTACAGCGGCGGTCTCCAGTACGCGACGAATCGGGCGTGGCTCCCCGACCTCGGGGTTTCCTACTCGGTCGGCCTCTACGGGTTCTCGCTGTGGCTCACCGGCCTGGCCGTCGTGGTGGGGCTGCTGGCCGTCGCGTACGGGATCTGGACGAATCGCGACCGCCCAAGGGCCTATCTCGGCCTGATGCTCTTCCTGACGGGGTCGATCGTCGGCGTGTTCGCGTCCCAGGATCTGCTGCTCTTCTACGTCTTCTTCGAGGCGATGCTGATCCCGCTCTACGTGCTCGTCGGCGTCTGGGGCGGTCCGCGACGGGTCGCAGCCACGGTGACGTTCGTCATCTACACGATGGCCGGCTCGCTGCTGATGCTCGCATCGGTCGTCGCCTTCGGCATCTCACAGGGCACGTTCAGCCTGATCGACTCGAAGACGAGCGGGAACAACTGGATCTTCCTGGGCTTCGCGATCGCGTTCGCGGTCAAGTCGCCGCTCCTGCCTTTCCACGGTTGGCTGCGCACCGCCTACACCGAGGCACCGCCGGAGGTGGCTGCGGTGCTGTCCGGCGTCGTCTCGAAGGCCGCCGTCTACGGCTTCATCCGCATCGCGCTGCCCAAGTTCCCGGGTCCGGTCGACAGCTTCCGGACGACGATCCTGGTGCTCGCCGCAGCGGGGCTCGCCTACGGCTCGATCCTCGCGTTCCGCCAGCCGGACATCCGCGGCGTGATCGCGTACTCCTCGCTCGGGCAGATGAGCCTGATCGTCCTCGGCATCTTCGCCGCCAGCCAGACCGGACTCGACGGCGCGGTGCTGCATTCCGTGAACCACGGGCTCGTGTCGGCGGTGATGTTCCTCCTCGCCGGAATGGTCGAGCGCGGCTACGGAACCGGCGAGTTCGCGCGCCTCGGCGGAGCGGCGAAGGGACGGCCGCTGCTGGCCACGATCCTGATGGCGGCGGGGATGTTCACCCTCGCCGTCCCGGGCTCGACCAACTTCGCAGGCGAGTTCCTGATCCTGACCGGCGTCTTCACCCAGGGGTGGGGCTACGCCGCAGTCGGCGCTGCCGCGATGGTGCTCGCCGCCATGTACACGCTGCGCGTGATCTCCGCCGTCCTCCACGAGCGCCGCGGTAGCGCCGTGCCGGATGCCGAGACAGAAGGCGACCTGCGCTTCGAGCAGCTCGCGATCGTCGTCCCGCTGGTCGTCTGCCTGCTCGCGCTCTCCGTATGGCCGAACGCGGTCAGCGGCCACTCCTTCCCGACCACCGTCCAGACGACGACGAGTGCCGCTCCGTGATCGGCTCGTCGATCCAGACCCCGCACGTCGACTGGCTGGCACTGTCGCCCGAGCTCGCGCTACTCGCAGCTGCGGCGATCGCGCTGCTCTCGGCGGTGCTCGTGCCTGTGTGGTGCCGC
>Ga0066903_100003130_pt1 | contig 13369 bp, 12 predicted proteins | sample PanSoiMetaGPlot1_FD_67491 | JGI IMG/M metagenome (GOLD analysis project Ga0066903, IMG submission 67491) | Tropical forest soil microbial communities from Panama analyzed to predict greenhouse gas emissions - Panama Soil - Plot 1 (version 2) | ecosystem: Environmental > Terrestrial > Soil >... | reverse complement strand
ACCGTCGCGGTCGTAGACCGCCCAGCCCTTCTCGACGGCTTTCCAGGAGACGGGCTCGGGCATCGTCGTCACGCGGGCCGGCGGCCGACGGCGAAGGTGGCTCCCTGCGTCCCGACGGGACGGACGTCGCTCAGGACGCGCGTGATGCGGACGTGGCCGCCGATCCCGGCCTCGTCGAGCCGTGCGAGGCAGCGCGCGACCATGCCGACCGACGCGCCGTAGCCCTGCGAGTTCGCGCAGCGAAAGCGGAAGCCAGGCCGGCCGCCCCGGGACGCCGCAGGCGTCCCGATTGCCCTTTGGCCGGGCGACGTCGGCTTTGCCGGCGACGCTTCCAGCCCTTGCTGCATCGGGTTGAGCGGTGCGCAGAGGACAGCCGCGCGGTCGACATCGTTGCTCGACTCGAGCTCGAGCTCGCCGACGAGGTCGCTCCAGTCGGACGGAAGCACGCCGAGCGCGATCTCCCATTCGGTCGCGAGCGTGGAGCGGGCGATCTCGGGTGGCGTCTCCGCCTTGCTCGCCGAGACGGCGGTCAGGCTGCCCGGGATTCGCTCCGCGTCGATGCGGCCCAGCAGGCGCCGCGCAGCCTCGGGTCCGATCCCATCGCCGCCGCGCGTCACGTGGAAGCGGATCGCGCTGCCCGAGAGGCCCGGCCCGGCCGGCGCGAGCAGTGCAGCGGCGCGTCTGCGGCCCTTCTCTGTACCGATCCGCAGGCTCAACCGGACGTCGCGCCACCTCGGATCCAGGCCCCGCTCGACGCGGTTCCACTGCTCGACGAGCCGCACGAGGCGAACCGTACACTCCGGCCGTGGCGAAGGTTGAGCAGAGGGCGAGCCTGGCCAAAAGCGAGCTCGCCGACGTGCTGCGGGAGATGCTCCTCATCCGCCGCTTCGAGGAGAAGGTGGAGGAGCGCTTCCGCGCCGGCGACCTTCCGGGCTTCCTGCACGTCGCGATCGGCCAGGAGGCGTGTGCCGTTGGAGTCTGCCGGGCGCTCGAGGACGGCGACGTCATCGCGTCGACCCACCGCGCGCACGGGCACACGCTGGCGCAGGGGACACACCCGAACGAGCTGATGGCGGAGCTGTACGGCAAGCAGGAGGGTTGTTCGCACGGCTACGGCGGGTCGATGCACCTCTACGACGTCGAGCGCGGGAACATGGGCGCGAACGCGGTCATCGGCGGCGGTTTGCCGCACATAACCGGCGCCGCGCTCGCATTTCAGATGCGCGGCGAGCCTCGCGTCGCGGTGGCGTTCTTCGGCGACGGGGCGACGAACATCGGCACGTTCCACGAATCTCTGAATCTCGCGCAGCTCTGGACGGTGCCGGCCGTGTTCGTGCTCGAGGACAACAAGTGGGCGGAGTCGACGCCGGAGTCGCAGCACTCTCCGATCCGCGACCTTTCCGCGCGAGCGAAGGCGTTCGGGATGAAGGCGATCAAGGCCGACGGGCAGGACGTCGAGGCGGTCTACAAGGCGACGCGGCAGGCGCTCGACCACGCGCGCTCCGGTAAGGGGCCCGTCTTCCTGCACCTCGACACGGTGCGGTTCAGCGGCCACTACATCGGCGATCCGCAGGTCTACCGGGACCGCGAGGAGGCGAAGGCGCTGCGCGCGACACGTGACCCGGTCGAGATCCTGCGTGAGAGGCTCGCAATCACCGACGAGGAGTTCGCCGAGGTCGACGCCGAGGTGACCGAGATCGTCGAGGCCTCGGTCGAGTTCGCGAAGAACGGTACGGATCCGGCGCCCGAAGACGCGCTCAAGAACGTCTATGCCTGAGCTGACCTACCGCGAGGCCGTCCGCGACGCGCTGTCGACGGCGATGCGCCAGGACGACGACGTCTTCATCATGGGCGAGGACATCGCGGAGATGGGCGGCTCGATGGGCGTCACGGCCGGGATGCTCGACGAGTTCGGCCGTGAGCGCATCCGCAACACCCCGATCTCGGAGATGGCGCTCGCGGGTGCGGCGATCGGCGCTGCGATGCAGGGCATGCGCCCGGTCGCGGAGATCATGTACGAGGACTTCCTCACGCTGGCCGCCGAGCAGGTCGTGAACCAGGCGGCCAAGCTCCGCTACATGTCCGGAGGGCAATTGAGCGTCCCGGTCGTCTTCCGGACCCAGGGGGGTGCCGGCTGGTCGCCGGGCGCGCAGCACGCGCAGCAGCTCGAGGCGTGGTTCGTCCACATCCCCGGACTGAAAGTGGTCTTCGCATCCACCCCGGAAGACGTGCGCGGGCTGCTCTGGTCGTCGATCTACGACGACAACCCGGTCGTCTTCTTCGAACACCGCACGCTCTACCCGATCAAGGGCGACGTGCCCGAGGAGATCGAGCCGATCCCGCTCGGGCGCGCGCGCGTGCACCGGCAGGGGGAGGACGTGACGGTGATCGCGACCGGTCGCCTCGTGCACGAGAGCCTGAAGGCGGCGGAGGAGGCGGAACGGGACGGGATCTCGGTCGAGGTCGTCGACCCGCGCACGCTCCAGCCGCTCGACGAGGAGACGCTCGTCGCGTCGGTGAAGAAGACGAACCGCGCCGTCGTCGCGCACGAGGCCGTCACGCGGATGGGCTTCGGCGCCGAGATTGCGGCCGTGCTCCAGTACCAGGCCTTCGACTGGCTGGACGCGCCGATCGAGCGCGTCGGCGCGAAGTTCGCACCGCTGGCGTTCGCGCCGGTGATGGAGGCGTTCGTCGTTCCGCACGCCGACGATGTGCTCGCGGCGATCAAGCGAACCGTGGGGAAGGGCTGACCGGTGGCGACCGAGGTCATCCTGCCGCGGCTCGGCCAGGGCATGGAGTCCGGCACGATCGTCCGCTGGCTCAAGTCGGAGGGAGAGCCGGTGGAGAAGGGCGAGCCGCTCTTCGAGCTCGACACCGACAAGGTGACCCAGGAGGTCGAGGCCGAGGCCGCCGGCGTGCTGCTCAAGATCGCGGTCGCCGAGGGAGAGGTTCCCGTCGGTCGCACGGTCGCTTTCATCGGCCAGCAAGGAGAGACGGTGCCGGACGTCTCGGCCGCGCCGCCGCAGGAGACCGAGGCGGCCGAGCCGCGCCAGGACGCGCGGCCCGAGCCCGAAACCGAGGCGCCGCAGCAGGCGGCGGTCGCGTCAGGGAACGGACGGATCAAGGCCTCACCTCTGGCCCGGCGGATCGCCCGCGAGCGCGGGATCGAGCTCTCGGCGATCCGTGGTACGGGGCCCGACGGCCGCATCGTCGCCGAGGACGTCGAGCGTGCCGAGGCGGGAGCTCCCGCTGCAGCGGGAGCACCTGCGGCCGCGACGGTCCGGCTTCCGGTCGGCGAGGCCCAGCGTGTGCCGCTCACGGGCATCCGCAAGACGATCGCCCGCCGTCTGACCGAGGCGTGGCAGATCCCCGTCTTCCAGCTCCAGACCTCCGCGGACATGACGCGCGTGAACGCCCTCGTCGCGAGGCTTCGCGAACGCGATCCCGACGTGCGCGTCACCGTCACCGACGTGCTGACGAAGGTCTGTGCGCAGGCGCTCATCCGGCACCGGGACGTGAACGCGGAGTTCACCGAGGACGCGATCCTGCTCCACCCGAGCGCGAACGTCGGTCTGGCGGTCGCTGCGCCGCAGGGGCTCGTGGTGCCCGTGATCCGCAGTGCCGAGCGGCTCTCGCTTCCCGAGATCGCGGCCATCCGTTCCGACCTCGTGGGTCGGGCGCGCGAGAGCAAGCTCCGCGCAGAGGATCTCGAGGGAGGCACCTTCACGATCTCGAACCTCGGCATGTACGCCGTCGAGCGCTTCACCGCCGTGCTCAACCCGCCCCAGGCGGCGATCGTCGCCGTCGGCGCGACCGAGGACCGCGTCGTCCCGTTCGAAGGAGGGACCGCCGTGCGTCCGACGGTCACGCTCACCGGCACGTTCGACCATCGAGCCGTCGACGGCGCGCCGGCCGCGGCGTTCCTCCAGACCCTGAAGGAGAGCCTCGAGGATCCGGGGCTCGCCCTGTAGGAGGTTTGGTGCCCCCGACGGTCTGGTACCACGTCCGCGACCTCGACGAGGCCCGCCGGTTCTACCGGGAGGTGCTCGACTTCGAGGAGGTCGAGGTCGACTTCACCGCGCACTGGTCGGCGCTCCGGCGCGGCGAGATGGAGATCGGGCTGGCGGAGGGCGAGCCCGGCGAGGACGGTGTCGCGCATGTCGACGTGCCGGATCTGAAGCACGAGGCCGAGCGGCTGCGCGCGGCCGGAGTGGAAGTAGGGATCGTCTTCGAGCTCACCGGGGAGATGCGTCTCCTCGATGTCTTCGACCCGGACGGCAATCGGATCCAGCTCGCACAGGAGTTGTAGTGCTCCGTCCCGCCGATCAGCAGGACACGCGCTTCCTCCGGGACATGCTCCGCCACGCCTACCACTGGCGCATGGCCCAGGATCCCGACCTGCCGGTCTTTCGCTACGTCAAGAACTGGGGTCGCCGGGGCGACGCGGGACTGATCGCCTTCGAAGGGCCCAACGCCTACGGCGCGGCGTGGTACCGGCTCTTCCCGGCCGACGGGCCCGGCTTCGCCTTCATCGACGAGGAGACGCCGGAGCTGACGATCGCCGTCGTCCCCAGCCACCGCGGTCACGGAACCGGAGGCGAGCTGCTCGGGGCACTGCTCGAACAGGCGCGGGCCGAAGGGTTCTCCCGCCTCAGCCTCAGCGCCGAGCCGGGCCAGACGGCCTTCTACGAGAAGCACGGCTTCCGCGAGCTCAGCCGCGAGGACGGAACCGTGACGATGGTCGCGGAGCTCTGACTACGCTCCGATCGAGCGAGAGAGGGAGAAGAGCATGGACGTTGACGTCGCCGTCCTCGGGGGCGGCCCGGGCGGCTACACCGCCGCCATCCGCGCCGCGCAGCTCGGCGCGAAGGTCGCCTGCATCGAGCAGGAGCCCGAGCTCGGCGGCACGTGCCTGCGCATCGGGTGCATCCCGACCAAGGCCTGGGTGCAGACCGCATTCGCGATCAAGGAGGCACAGGAGCATTTCGCCAAGTTCGGCGTAGTAGTGGGGGAGCCGAAGCTCGACCTCGCGGCCGCGAACGTCTGGAAGGCAGGCGTCTCCAAGCAGATGACGTCGGGCGTCGCCACGCTGTTCAAGGCGAACGGCGTCGAGTGGGTGCACGGCACCGGCCGCTTCACCGACGCGAACACGATCGCGGTCGAGGGCGCCGAGGACGTCTCGTTCCGGTCGGCGATCGTCGCGACCGGCTCGTATCCGTTTCGCCCGCCGATCGAGGGCATCGATTCGCCCCGTTGCGTCGATTCGACCGGACTGCTCGCGCAGGAGCAGGTTCCCGGCCGGCTCGTCATCCTCGGCGGCGGGATCATCGGCTGTGAGTTCGCCTCGATCTTCCAGCGCTTCGGCTCCGAGGTCACGATCGTCGAGATGCTCGACTCGCTCATCCCGCAGGAGGACGCCGACGCCGCAAAGGAGCTCGCGAAGCAGTTCGGGCGCCGCGGAATCTCGCTTCAGCTCGGCAAGCAGTGCTCGAGGGTCGAGGACGACGGTTCGCAGCTGACCGTCCACTACGGCGACGGGGAGACCGTGCAGGCGGACCTGATGCTCGTCGCGGTCGGGCGCGGCCCGCTCGTCGAGGGGATCGGGCTCGAGGCGGCCGGCGTCGAGTTCGACAGGCGCGCGGGCGTCGCGACCGACGAGCACCGGCGGACGAGCGTGCCGCACATCTACGCCGTCGGCGACTGCGCGGGCTACTGGCAGCTCGCCCACACGGCGTTCCGCGAGGGAGAGATCGCCGCGGAGAACGCGACCGGTCACGAGGTGGTCTTCGACAACCGGGCCGTGCCGAGACCGATCTACACGGATCCGGAGGTCGCAGCCGTCGGGCTGACGGAGGCCGAGGCGCGCGAGCAGTACGGCGACGACGTCGCGGTCGGGCGGTTCCCCTGGGTCGCGAACGCGCGGGCCGTGATGCAGGACGAGACCATCGGTTGGGTCAAGTCGATCCACGAGACGCGCTACGGCGAGCTGCTCGGGGTCGTGATGATCGGTCCGCACGTCACGGACCTGGTCGAGGCAGGCGTGGTCGCGATCGACGCGGAGTCGACCGTGGAGACCGTCGCAGACGGCATCGCGCCGCATCCGACGCTGTCGGAGGCGATCAAAGAGGCGGGGCTCGTGGCTCTGGGGCGCGCGATCCATCTTCCGAACCGCAAGCCGCGCGCGACGGCGACGGCGTAAGAGGTCCGTAAAACGCTCGGTCCGAGTCCGGCGCCGTCCGACCGCCTATGGGATAACGGCGGCGGACATCCTCGTCCCCGGTCCTGGGCGCATGCCTTCCCTGGCCAGCCCGGGACGTGTTACCCGGAAGAGCCGCCTGCCGCAGGGCGGCTCTTCCTCTTTACGCTTCGGTAGCCTCGCCCCGACCCTGAGAGCCGAGGAGGAGCGGTTGAGCGTCTTCCGATCGTGCATCACCGACCTCGTCCCGTACGAGCCCGGCAAGCCGGTCGAGGCGGTGCAGCGAGAACTGGGACTCGACCGCGTCGTCAAGCTTGCCTCCAACGAGGGGCCGTTTCCGCCGTTCGCGACCGTGCTCGAGGCTATGGAGCGCGCCGCGCGCGAGTTGAACCGCTATCCGGACGGCGGCGTGTGGGCCCTCCGGACGGCGCTCGCCGAGCGGCACGGCGTCGCCTTCGAGGAGCTCGTGGTCGGCGCCGGTGCGGATGGGATCATCGACCTCCTCGCACAGGCGACGCTCGATCCCGGAGACGAAATCGTCTGCGGCTGGCCGTCCTTCCCCAGTTATGTCCTCACGGCCGCCAAGCTCGGCGCCGAGGCGCGGCGGGTCCCGCTCCGAGACCACACCTACGACCTCGACGGGCTTCTCGAGGCGATCGGGCCACGGACGAAGCTCGTCTACGTCTGCCACCCGAACAACCCGACCGGGACTGCGAACGGCCGCGAGGAGCTGCTCGCCTTCGTCGAACGGCTGCCGGAACACGTCCTCTGCGTCCTCGACCAGGCGTACTTCGAGTACATCGACGATCCGGACTATGTCGACGGGCTCGACCTCGTCCGCGCCGGCCACCGTCTCGTCGTGCTGCGGACGTTCTCGAAGATCTACGGCCTCGCAGGCCTGCGCGTGGGTTGGGCGGCCGCACCCGCGGATGTCGTCACGGCCACGAGCAAGGTGCGGCGCGCGTTCGACGTCGACGCAACGGCGCAGGCCGCGGCACTCGCGAGTCTCGACGATGCGCAGGAGATCGCGCGGCGGCGGGAGCTGAATGCGGCCGGCCGCGAGCGGCTGGCCGAGATCCTCCGGGGCCACGGGCTGCAGCCGGTCGAGCCGGCCCGCGGCAACTTCGTCTTCGCGGACGTGGGGGGCGGACGCGCGCTGTTCGAGCGGCTGCTGCGCGAAGGCGTGATCGTCCGGCCGCTCGACGGGTTCGGCGCACCGGAGGCGATCCGGGTCAGCGTCGGCACGCCAGAGGAGAACGAGCTCTTCGCTGTCGCGCTGGGACACGTCCTTTCAGGCGTCTCGTAACCAGCGGGCAGAGGTGGTAGCTTCGAGCGGACGCTCGTGAGGCTCCCGTCGTCCGCTCAACTAGCGCCGCTCCGGCTGTCGGGGTTCCGGAACCTCTTCTTCGCGACACTCGGCTCGAGCTTCGGAACGATGCTCGCTGCCGTCGCGCTGGCGATCGACGTCCAGGATCGGACGAATTCGGGACTCTGGGTCGGTGCCGTCCTCATCGTCGAGTTTCTGCCGACGATCCTTGTCGGGCTCCTGCTGGGGCCGCTCCTCGACCGGCTGGAGCGGCGTTCGCTGATGATCGCGGCGGACGCAGTTCGAATCGGCGTCTTCGTGGCGCTGCCGTTTGCTCCGAATGCCGCGACCATCGTCGGACTCGCGCTCGTGGCGGGCCTGGCGACCGGGTTCTTCCGCCCGGCCGTCTACGCCGGGATTCCGAACCTCGTCCCCGACGAGGAGCTGCCGCGCGCGAACGCGCTGCTCCAGACGGTCGAGAACATGAGCTGGGCGATCGGCCCGCTGCTGGGCGGCGTGCTCACGGCGGCAGCGGGGCCGGCCTTGCCGTACGCGATCAACGCGGTGTCCTTCGCGGTCTCGATCGTGCTTCTCGTTCGCATTCCGCCGCGCCTACTGCAGAGCGAGCGCGCCCTCTCGCGCGGCCACTGGCGTGACCTTCGCGACGGCTTCGGCGCGGCGCTCCACTCGCCCTCGATGCGGGCCGTGCTCGTCGCCTGGGGAATCGCGTCGTTCGCAGTCGGCGGCAGCAACGTCGCGACGATCTTCATCGCGAAGAAGACCCTGTCGGCCGGCGATGTCGGTTACGGCCTCCTCTACGGTGCGCTCGGCGCCGGCTTGGTACTCGGCAGCTTCGCCAGCGCGTTCCTGCTCACCCGCTTCGGCGTCGCCCGCGTCTACGGCGGTGCCCTCCTGCTCATGGCTCTCGGTTCGCTCTGGGTAGCCGCCAGTCCGGACGTCTGGGTTGCCGCTGTCTGCTCCGTGATCCTCGGGGTCGGGGACGGCGTCGCGGTCGCGTGCAACGCACTCCTCGTCCAGCGTGGCACGTTCGACCTGCTGCGCGGCCGAGCGCTGACGTTCGTGATGAGCGTGACGTACCTCCTCCTCGGAATCGGAATGGTCCTGGGCGGCGCGTTCCTTCGCGCGCCTGTCCAGCAGAGCGCTCCGCGCTGGATCTGGGCGGGCGCCGGCGGGATGCTCCTCGTGGCCGCGCTCGCGGGCCTGCTGCTCGCGCGCGATCTCGGCGGCGAGACGGCTGCCGAGGCCGAGGTCCGGTCGGCGGAGGTTCGGCCGGTCGCAGCCGCGAACCAGTGAGGGCCTGCGGGTAGATTCCGGCGGTGGCCGGGCGCCGCGACTGGACCAGGGAGGCTCTCGCGGCCGGCGTGCGAGACGGCGACCGGCGCGCCCTCGCCCGCACGATCTCGCTCGTCGAGGACGGCGACCCGATGGCCTACGGCGTCGTCGCGGACCTCTACCCGGACACGGGCTCCGCGTACTCCGTCGGCGTCACGGGCCCGCCCGGCGTCGGGAAGTCGAGCCTCGTCTCGGCGCTGATCCGCCACGTCCGAGCGGGGGCTGGAAGCGTCGGCGGCCAAACCGCCGACGCCCGCCCGGTAGACGCCGGCGCCTCCGGCGCCGGCCGGGGCACGTCGGTCGGTGTCGTCTCGGTCGATCCGTCCAGCCCGTTCTCGCACGGGGCCCTGCTCGGCGACCGGATCCGGCTCAGCGACCACTTCCTCGACCCTGAGGTGTTCATCCGGTCGATGGGGACTCGCGGTCACCTCGGCGGGCTGGCGGAGGCGACCCTGCAGGCGCTCCTCGTCCTCGACGCGGCCGGGAAGGACATCGTCTTCCTCGAGACCGTGGGCGCGGGTCAGAGCGAGGTCGAGGTGATCGGGATCGCGGACACCGTCCTGCTCGTCCTCATGCCGGGCTCCGGCGACGCGGTGCAGGCGCTGAAGGCGGGGATCATGGAGATTCCCGACGTGATCGCGATCAACAAGATGGACCACCCCGCGGCGAAGACGATGCTGAACGAGGTGCGCTCGATCCTCGCCCTCGACCGCAACCGCGACTGGAACCCGCCGATCGTCCTCACCGAAGCGGTTCGCGGGGAGCACGTTCCGGAGCTGTGGGAGAAGCTCGAAGGGCACAGGGAATACCTCGAGCAGAGCGGCCGGCTCGAGGAGCGCAGGCGCACGAACCTCGCGCGTGAGGTGTTCGCGGTCGCCTCGAGCCGGGCAAGCCGTCACCTCGAGCAGGCGGTGGCGGACGACGCCGAGCTGCGGCGACTGCTCGCCGAGGTACAGGCGCGGGAACTCGACCCGCTGACCGCGGTGCGAGAGATACTCGAGAAGGTCTTTCGGATAGACGATGGCGACGGCGACGGCACCCGGACTTCCTGAGATCGAGCGCGCGCGGGAGCGGCTCGACGGCGTCGCGCGGGTCACGCCGGTCTACCCGTCGGAGACGTTCTCCCGCCTCGCCGGCCGGCCCGTGCTCCTCAAGGCCGAGAACCTGCAGCGGACGGGATCGTTCAAGATCCGCGGCGCGTACACCAAGCTTTCGAGTCTGGACCCGGAGCAGCGGGCGGCCGGCGTCGTCGCGTCGAGCGCCGGAAACCACGGCCAGGCGGTGGCGTGGGCGGCGCGCGAGCTCGGCGCGCCGGTCCGGATCTTCATGCCGCAGGACTCTCCGATGGCGAAGGTCGACGCGACGCGCAGCTACGGCGCCGAGGTCGAGCTCACCGGGCTCGCGTTCGAGGAGACACTGGAGACGGCCCAGGCGTACGTGGAGGAGAGCGGAGGCACCTTCGTCCACCCCTACGAGGACACGGTCGTGATCTCGGGCCAGGGGACGATCGGGCTCGAGCTCGCGGAACAGGTCGACGAGCTCGAGACGGTTGTCATGCCGATCGGCGGTGGTGGGCTGGCCTCGGGCATCTCACTCGCGCTGCGCGCCGTGCGGCCGGGGCTGCGGCTCGTGGGGGTTCAGGCGGCAGGAACGCGCCCGGGTGGCACCGGCTTCACGATCGCCGACGGGATCGCCGTCAAACAGCCCGGCGACCTGACGATGGGGATTCTCGGGGAGACGCTCGACGACATCGTCTCGATCGAGGACGAGCAGATCGCTGAGGCGATCGTCCTGCTCGCCGAGCGGACGAAACTCGTAGTCGAAGGCGCGGGCGCCGTCGGCGTCGCGGCGATTCTCGCCGGGCTCGACGGCGGCTCGGGGCCGGTGCTCGCACTCCTGTCCGGCGGCAACATCGACGCCTCGACGATGGTGCAGGTGATGCGGAGGGGACTCGCGCTGAGCGGCCGTTACCTCGTCCTGCTGACTCGCGTCCTCGACCGCCCGGGGGAGCTCGCCAAGCTTCTCGTCCAGCTCGCCGGCGAGCGCGTAAGCATCGTCGAGGTCGAGCACCAACGCGAGGCAGCGGGTATCCCCGTCGGGTACACGGGCGTCGAGCTGACCCTGCTGACGCGCGATCCGGAACACTGCGAACAGCTCCTCGCCCAGATGCGCGAGTGGGGCTATCCCGTCGAGCGGCTCGATTGAGTCGCTGCTTCGACGAGCTGCCGGGGCTGATCGAGGCGAAGCTCGATGAACATGCCCGTGTCGTCCTGGTCTACTTCGACGCCTTCGGGTGGCGCTTTCTCGAGAGGCACTCCGATCATCCGCTTTTCGCGGGGGCGGAGGTCGAACGCTGGTCGTCCCGTTTCCCCTCGACGACGACCGTCCATTCGACGACGATCCATTCCGGTCTTCCGCTCGGCGAGCACGGCCTGTACGAGTGGAACGTCCTCGAGCCGCGGCTGAACCGGCTGGTCACGCCGCTCTGGTTCTGCTTCGCGGGCGACGACCGCGCCGGGACGCTCGTCGACGCCGGCCTCTCGGCGCACGACCTCTTCCCCGAGCAGACGCTCTACCGGCGGCTGCGGCCGGTGCCGAGCCACGTGGCGGTGCCTGCCGGGATCGCTCGCTCGCAGACGAGCAGGGTGCTGCTTCAGGAGGCGATCGTCCATCCGTTCGAGGACAACACGCAGGGGCTGGCCCTGCTGTGCGGCGCCCTCGCCGCCGAGGAGCGCGCGTACGGGACGATCTACCTCGGCGAGGCCGACGCGCTGATGCACATGACCGGGCCGGACGCGCCCGAGGTAGCCGCGCTCATGGAAGCGCACCTCTCGGCGATCGCCGCGGCACCCTGGCCGGAGGGAACGCTCGTCCTGCTGACGGCCGACCACGGGATGGAAGGGATCTCGCCGGAGCGGACGACGTACGTGAACGTCGCCTGGCCCGAGCTCGTCCAGCACATGGCGGTGGGCGCCGACGGCAAGCCGCTCGCGCCCGCCGGATCCTGCCGCGATCTCTTCCTCCACGTCCGGCCGGAGCGGCTGGGAGAGGTCGAGGCGCGCCTTGCAGAGGTACTGGCCGGTGTCGCGGAGGTGCGGACGGTCGAGGCGCTGCTTCAGGAAGGGTTGTTCGGATCGAACATCACCGAGGCGCTGACGTCGCGCCTCGCGAACCTGGTGGTCCTACCTGCGGACGGCGAGGCCGCCTACTGGCTGGAGCCGGGCCGCTTCGAGCAGCGCTTCCACGGCCAGCACGGCGGACTGTCGGCCCACGAGATGGAGGTCCCGCTCGTCAGTTGGATCGCGGGCGGCTAGCTAGGAGCCGCAGCGGCGGAAGGAGGTCGTCTCCCCGCCGCGGGCCTGCCAGTCGGGGAGGCCGCCGTCGAGCACGGGACGGGCCTCGACGCCGGCTGCCTGCAGGACGCTCGCGGCGATCGCCGCGCGCGCGCCGGTCTCGCAGATCGTGACCACGGGACGTCCGTCGAGCAGCCCGGCGTCGGCCGCGGCGCGCGCGGTCCGGTAGGGGAGATGCCGTGAGCCCGGCACGTAGCCGTCGTCTCGCTCGTCCGCCTCGCGCACGTCGAGGAGCTCGACCGCGTCGTCGGCGAGCAGCTGCTCGAGCTCGTCGAGGGAGACGGGTTCCAGCCTCTCACCGCCGCCGCCCTCCTGCCAGCCGACGGCTCCGAACAGCCCGACCGCGTGCAACGACCGCGCGGCACGCGCGGCCTCGGGCTCATCGGTCGCATGCAGGACGATCGGGCGCTCGGGGAGGACGAACGCCGCTCTCGTGGCGAAGCTCGATCCCGACACGGGGATCCCGACCGCGCCGGGACGGTGACCGGTCGCGAACGCCTCGGTCGTCCGTACATCGAGCACGACGGCGTCCTCCGGAGCGATGTCGATCCGCTGCAGCGGCGGCCGCGCGCCGAGGAGCTGGCCGCGGTTGAGCTCGACGATCTGCTCCATGTTGGGCGGGCGCGGCGGCTGCGGCCCCAGTGCGGCGGCGAGAAAGTCCGCGAGCTCGCTCTGGAGGGCGCGGTTGAAGCGGCGCTCGAATCCGATCGTGGTGGACGCCTTCGAGCTCATCGCGGCTCCGCACAGCGAACCGGCGACGTGACCCGGGAACACCTCGACGCCGTCGCCGAGCTCGACGAGACGCTGCAGGCTGTGGAACTGGCCTTCGGCGCCCTCCGCCGCCTCGACCGCAAGATCCGGCCTGCCCGCGTCGCCGACGAAGAGCGAATCACCTGTCAGGACGAGCCAGGGCTCGTCTCCCCGTGAGCGGTCGATCACCGCGAAGCAGCAGTGCTCCGGCCTGTGACCGGGCGTGTGGAGCGTCCGCAGGACGACATCGCCGAGCTCGATTTCCGTCCCGTCATGGAGCGGCTCGTGCCGGAACGCGGCCTGGGCAGCGGCATGAACGCGTATCGGCAGTCCGTCCTCGAGGGCGAGCCGGCCGTGGCCGGACACGTGGTCGGCGTGCGTGTGGGTCTCGAGGACGGCGACGAGCCGGAC
>Ga0066903_100003129_pt1 | contig 13373 bp, 10 predicted proteins | sample PanSoiMetaGPlot1_FD_67491 | JGI IMG/M metagenome (GOLD analysis project Ga0066903, IMG submission 67491) | Tropical forest soil microbial communities from Panama analyzed to predict greenhouse gas emissions - Panama Soil - Plot 1 (version 2) | ecosystem: Environmental > Terrestrial > Soil >... | reverse complement strand
GCCACGCGGTCATCGGATTGATTTTCAACATTGCCGCGTGCACCGGTTCGATCTCCGGCGGCACTGCCACCAGCTCGCTCGCTTTGACCGTGAGTGCTTCCCGCCAGGTCCCGATGTTTTGCGGCAAAATCACCAGCGCGCCTTTTGTGATCGTTGAAACGTTCGCGCCGACTTCGACAACAACGCCCGCGCCCTCGAATCCCGGAATCGCCGGCACTTCGCGGCGCGCCGGATATTTTCCTTCGATGGCATTGATGTCCGCGGGATTAATCGGCGCCGCGCGCATTTCGACGACCGCTTCATCGGCCGCGGGTTTCGGCCACGGCTGAGTTTGGATCTGCAAGACGTCCGTCGGATTTCCGTGCCTTTCGTAAACAACTGCCTTTATACTTTTGAGCATCGATGGATTCGTCGGTTCATCCTCAAGCTTCTACGAACAATCTGCAAACCGGCGCGCGGCTCGCGCTGATTGGCCTGGTAGTGAACATCGCCTTCGCAATCATTAAGATTGCCGGCGGCATTTTGGGCAACGCCTACGCCCTCATCGCCGATGGAATAGAATCGGCGCTCGATGTTGCCGGTTCAATCGTGGTCTGGGGCGGCTTACGTTTCGCCGCGCGTCCGCCGGATGCGACCCACCCCTACGGTCACGGAAAAGCCGAACCACTTACCGCGATTTTCGTAGCCTGCATCGTGTTGATTGCGGCAATCGGGCTTGCCGTGGAAAGCGCGCACACAATGTTTCAACCCCATCGTGCGCCAGCATCGTTTACACTGTTGGTGTTGCTCGCGGTGGTCGTTGTCAAAGAAACGCTCTTTCGTTATGTCGTGCGCTTCGGCCGGTCGGTGGAAAGCGTGGCGATCGAAGCTGATGCCTGGCGTCACCGCGCTGACGTTCTTAGCTCGATCGCTGCTTTCGTTGGAATTTCAATCGCGCTGATTGGCGGCGAGAAATGGCGGAGCGCGGATAATTGGGCCGCCATTTTCGTTTGCCTTGTGATTGCGAGCATCGGTGTGCGCCTTTTGCGGCCTGCGCTCTACGAAATTCTCGATACCGCGCCGCGCGGCGAAATCGTCATTCTTGTCCGGCGCACAGCGGCTGCGGTGCCCGGCGTCGTGCAGATCGACAAGAGCTTTGTTCGAAAAATGGGTTTGAGCTTTTATGTCGATCTTCACGTGCAAGTCGACGGCGCTATTTCTGTGCGCGAAGGTCATCATATTGCGCACGCCGTGAAACGCGCCATTCAAGAGAGCGATCCACGCATCGCCGACGTGCTTGTCCACATCGAGCCGGCAAAAAATCTGTAGGAGACACTGTTAGCGTCTCGAGAGGGAAGCAAACTGCTTCCCTTACAATTCGCGGATCAGGGCAAAGATTGCTCCAGTTAAGTTTGCGCGCGCACGCGCAATCTCCCGACCGAATCGAAACAACCGCGGTATCGAAGTCGGATCTCGTAATAAACAGAAAATCAGCGTGCCATAATTTGTTCGCTGGCGCTCGATGTCGAACAAAACAGAGGGCGGCATGGGAAATGGCTCTCTCGCGCTGTCGCTAATTGCGCGGAGCGATAGCAACGGAACGCCGTGTGCGTGGCAAACCGCGGCCACTGCTCCTGTCTCCATATCAACCGCGGCTGCAGCCGAAGCGCGCGCGATTTTGTTGCGCTCGGCAACCGAATCGACAATCGATGTTGAAGTAAACAGTTTTACGCGATGGGGATTTTCCCCCGACAAAATTTGCGCGGCAGTGGCGAGCAGTTTCGGATCGGAAAAGTTTTCTGCGAGAATCAAATTGCCGACACGCAATTCGCCAGCGACGGCGCCGGCAAAACCGGAGCTGATCACGAGCCTCGGTCGCATCTTGTGGAGAAGAACTTCGAGCCGGGCATTGCAATTCTTCGCGCCAACTCCGGTGTGGAGGATTGTAACATCGCGGTTGTCGATCTTTCCCGATAACAAATTGTCACGCTTCTGAACTTGCTGAAGTCGCCGCACCAAACCGGAACTCTCCGATGGAAGGGCGAACGTGATCCCGATCATTGCGCGCTAACGATGCGCACCTGGAGAATGCTTTTTTCTCCAGCACCCGGCTCGGCCGGTAGCGTAGGAAGAGTCGCACCAAGTTTTTTCATCGAATCGCGAAAATCGCTCAATCGCGCGGTCGGGATCTCGGCGAAGATCAAAATGCCGTTCTCGTTGGTTAATCCTTTCGTCGCCGAACCGCCTGAGTGATTTGCGGCGGCGATGACTTTATCGGCCAGCGTTGTCTGTTCGGTGGACGGCGCACTGAATGTGATCTCTTCGATTCCCAAAGTTGGCGTTGGCAACGCAGCCGCCGCTGTTTTGGAAAGACTTTGCGCGAACTCGGTCCGATTCTGTTCCGCGCTCATTCGCGCGCGTTCCTTGTTTTTCATGAAGAAGATCGCGTAAATCCCGAACGCGACATTCGCGATAACGAGAACCAGGAAAACGATCATGATTTTTCGTGCTAACATCGGGTTACGGTCCGATGTTGATGTTGCGTCGTTCACGCCGATGACTTCGCGCGAATCGCCCATGCTTGCGTGAATCTGGCGCGCGACCGCCAGCTCACGGCGCGCCTGCGGATCGGACATAAATTGCTCTTCCAGTTCCGCGCGCTCGTTCGGCGATAACTTGCCGTCGAGGTAATCGAACAGCTTGTCTGGATTCATTTCGATTTCGACAAGCGTGGCCCGACCGGCGTTCGCCCGCAATCAAGAACTCGCCGCCTCGCTCGTCGAAAGCTCGTCGTTGCCCGAGTTGCGCTTTGCTCTCCGCGGGTAGAGGAATCTCTCGTGGGCGGAAACGGTCAGGAGAGTTTCCAGCGTGGAAAGTGGCGTCGCCGGGCGTTGATCGCGCTCGGGATTTTTGGCGGATTCTTCCTTATTTTTCATCGGCCGCTGTTACTCGCCGTGGGACATCGAATCGCCCTTCACTATGCGGCCAGGGAGAATTTGAAACTCGAATTTGCCTTCTGATGCAAGATCGACAATTACCCAGCGATACGCCGCCGGAAATTTTCCGGAAACAACTTCATCAGTTGGCTGATTGGATCGCCGATTTTCGCGAGCAGCTGGGAAAGTTGCCGGTTGCGCCCAATGCCAAGCCTGGGGCTATTCGCGCCGCTCTTCCTGCGCGTCCGCCCGAGCAAGGCGAATCATTCGAAGAAATTCTCGCCGATATCGACCGGTTAATCGTGCCCGGAATGGTGCATTGGAGCCATCCGATGTTCCTCGGTTATTTCGGTTGGACCCAAACCGCACCGGGAATTCTTGGCGAGATCCTTAGCGCGCCGTTAAACGTGAACGCAATGACATGGCGCACCTGTCCGGCTGCGACTGAATTGGAAACAGTCATTATCGATTGGCTGCGGCAATGGCTCGGGTTGCCTGACGAGTTTGGCGGAGTGGTTTACGACACAGCGTCGGTGGGAATCATGCACGCCCTCGCCGTCGCGCGCGAAGAGGCCGCGCCTTCGACGCGAAAGCTCGGTCTGACCGGACGAAATCTTCCGCGATTTCGGATTTACACTTCCGACCAGGCGCACAGCGCAGCTGAAAAAGCGGCAATCACCCTCGGGATCGGCGAGGAAAATGTACGGCATGTCGCAACCGACGCGGACTTTCGTATGGATGTGAATGCGTTACGCGAAACGATTGCGCGCGACGTCCGTCACAATTTCAAACCGCTTGCGGTCATAGCCACAGTCGGCACGACTTCAAGCGCAAGCGTTGATCCTGTCCCTGAGATCGCAGCGATTTGCCGGGAAGAAAGAATGTGGCTGCACATCGACGGCGCTTACGGCGGCGGCTTCGCCATTCTGCCGGAATACATATGGGTCAGCAACGGCTGGGAGATGGCCGACTCTATCGTGATCAATCCACACAAGACGTTGTTTGTGCCGCTTGATTTTAGCGTGCTTTACGTGCGCGACGTCGAGCGTTTGCGTCGCGTGTTTACCCTCGTGCCCGAAGTTCTGCGCGGCGACACTATTGAAGGAGAGAAAAATTACATGGATTACGGGATCCAGCTCGGTCGAAGGTTCCGTGCGCTCAAAGCGTGGGTGATCTGGCGCTCGCTCGGTCGCACTGGAATGGCGCACCGATTGCGCGAGCAAATGCGACTAACGAATCTGCTCGTGGATTGGATCAACGCCGACAAACAATTCGAACTCGCCGCGCCGGTCGTGATGCCGGTTATCTGTTTTCGACTCGTTGCTGGCGACGAGTCGGAAGTTGACCGATTGAACAGCGAAATCGTCGAGCGGATCAACGCCTCCGGCCGGGCTTACTTAACTCAAACAAAGTTGCGCGGGCACACCGTTATGCGAATCGGATTTGGGAACGTGCTGACAACCGAGCAGCATCTGGGCAACGCCTGGGAACTGATTCAGAAAACGGCGCGGGACGTCGCCGCATGATTGCGGATGGACGACTTCCGTGTCGTCCAAATCCAGGGGGAACGGAACAGAGCCGGTGCCTCCGAAGAAATCAGTTGGCGGAATTTCGTATGCCCGTAAATTGCCCGCCCACTCATGATCAAAATTCTCCGCAAACATCGCAACTGGCTTATGACGGTGATCGCGATTCTCGCGCTCCCGTTCTGCATTTATTTCGTGAAAAGCGATCCCGGCGCGATTCGCTCTGATGAGTTTGCGCGAATGTACGGGCGCAAGATTTCGCTAATCGAAGCGCGGCGCGACGCGGGCCTTTTTAGCTTGGCGCAGTTGCTTGGAATCTCTGATCTTACAGACGCCCTGGCGCCGGGTTCCGCAAACGACAAGCAGAGAGTCGGGACATTCATTCTGAATCTGATCGTGCTTCGGCATGAAGCTGAGCGGCTCGGGATTGAGCCCTCGGAATCGGACATCATTGATGCCGTGAAAAATTTTCCGGGATTTCAAGGTTCATCTGGTTTCGACAGCACGAAGTACGACACGGTCGAACGAATGGTGCTTCCTTCACTTGGTTTTACCGACGAGCAATTACGCGAGCTCGCGCACGACCAACTTTGCTTCAAGCGAATCAAGGAAATCGTCGCCTCGGGCGTGACAATTCCGGAGAGCGAACTCAAGTCCGATTACGAGCGAGCTTATAATAAAAATTTCGTCAGCGTGATCTGGGTGCATTCGGCTGATTTCGCGAAAGACATCAAGCTGAGCGACGACGACATCAAAAAATATTACGAAGCGCACAAGGGCGAGCTCAACACCGAGGAAAAACGGACAGTGGAGTTTGTTCGGCTCGCGTTGACCGAGGAACAGAAAAAATTGAAGGACAAGGAGCGGATCGACGCACTCCAGAAGCTCGCCGATCGCGCAAACGACGTTTCACAAGCGTTGCTCGAGAAAGGCGCCGACTTTCACCAGGTGGCGGCAAAATTTCAGTTGCCGCTGGATTCGACGGGCGAGTTCACGGCCTCCGCGCCCGATCCGAAATTGAAAGCCGATCCGCAACTGAATCAGGCGGCGTTCAAATTGACCAGGGAGGAGCCCAACAGCGACCCGCTTCAAACGGCGGATAGTTTTGTCGTTTTGCATCTCACGGAAGTTGCCGAAGCGCGGCCGCTCACTTTCGATGAAGCGAAACCGAGGATTGTCGATCAGATTAAATCGCAACGCGCGCGTGAGATGGCGACCAGCAAAGGCAGACAAGCGGCTGAAAGTTTGAAGAACGCGTTAATATCCGGCAAGCCGCTGCCGGCTGCGCTCCAAGACGCAGGCGGTTTGAAGCCGGAAAAGATCGCGCCGTTTACACTTGCCGATGAAGCGGATGCTAAGAACCCCCCGGAAAAGCCGAAGAACGAACCGACCGACATGATGATGATCAAAAACGTGTCGGCGCAGCTGCAACCGGGCGAGGTGAGCGACTTCGTTCCGTGGGCCGACGGTGGCGTTATTCTCCTGATGGAAAAGCGCGAACCGGCCGATCCGGCAAAATATCAGCAGGCCAAGACGACATTCGAACAACGTTACCTCGAAAACGCGCGCGAATACGTTTTCCTGGAATGGTTGCGCGATCGCCAGCGCGCCGCCGGCTTGCAGGCTGAAACAGCAAAGGGCTAAAATAGACACGAATTCAGAAAACGGGCTGAGACGACGGTCATTGGTGTTAATTAGTGTCCAATGGTGGTTTTCTGAGAAAAATGGCAACGCGCGATGAGATTTTTGACGACGCCAATGGCGACCTCGCCATCGGCGACCTAGAAGGCGCGGTCGAGAAATATCGGCGTTGTGTTGATCTCGATCCAAACTTCTGCGACGGCTGGCACGCGCTCGGCATGGCGCTGATGAAACTTGGTCGGTTCAACGAAGCGATCGAAGCCGGCAAGAAAGCAGTCGAGCTAAAGCCTAACGATCAAATCGGCTGGACCAGTCTCTCGTTGTTTTACAATCGCGCCGGCAACATCAAAGAAGCCGAAGCCGCCGGCGCCAAGGCGAAGGTTCTGAGTTGGGGCGGCAAAGTGGCGAAAGAATAAATCCGATAGGGGGCGTCGAGCCGGATGTCTTTGGTGGGGCCAACGACAGATCATGGCCTCGGTGCATTTGGAAGAATATTTAATCGCTCTCGTCCTCGTCCACTTCTTTGGCGGACATCTCATGTGACTTAACGATTTTCCAATTGCCCTGCGGATCGAATTTCAGGTTGAAAAGAAAATGCGCGACGAGGTCGCCTTTGTCGCTGGCCTCCTCGTTCGTCGATAAGTCCCTGCTAAAGGCGACCGAGCGATCGGAATAGCCGTATAGGATCGCGGTGTTGTTATCGATCCACTGACGCGTTTGGTAAGAATCCCAGATGCGGCGCCGATATGTTTTCTTCGGCAAATGTTCTTTGGCGGCTTGTGCGTCCTGAGCGCGCTGCAGGATTTTGCCAATCGCCTCCTCAGGCGAACCCAACTCTTTCCATTTATCGCCGTCGAGCTGATAAAGGACCGTCGCGTTGTAACGCCCGCCCGCCCTGTAATTGATCGCGACACGTTTTGAATCCGGCGTCCACAGTACTCCCGCTCCCTGCGCCCACTGCGGAGGAATGTTTTCCGAAAGATCGACCGCCGGCTCGTCGCTGCCGACTTTGAAGATGCCGGCATTCTCCCCCTCGGACGAGCAACGGTATTCCCATTGTTGATCTGGAGACAACAAGTCTGAAAACAGCGCTTTCTTTTCGCCATCGGCCGAAATTTTGAAAATGGTGCGACCGTCCCACGCTAAAAGATTGTCAGAACCATCGAACGCCGCCGCAACTGGATTGAGCTCTTCCGCAAACGTTTCCTTGCCCCCATCGGGAGTGAATTTCACGATCGCGCGCTGCTCGTCATCCGGGACCAGGAGATTGCCGGCTTGATCGCACAAAAGCCAGGTCCGCGCCGTTCCTTTCCATTTCGTGAAACTGCTCTTCGTCCCGTCACGCCCGATCCTGACGATCGCGTTGTCGAAATTGTCATAGACGAAAAGATTTCCGGAGCGATCGAATACGAGAGCGCCGGCGTCGTTCACGCCAGACACGAACGTCGTCTTCGCACCGTCCGGTGTAATTTTGAAGATCGAGTGACTGTCGTAGTCCGGAACCAGAAGATTGCCGGCGCTGTCGAGGATCGGCAAAACCGGATACTTGAGGTTGCGCAGGACTGTCTTCTTCTTTCCATTCGGCGCAAAACCGATGAGCGCGTGTGGCTCATTGTCGTATGCCCAAAGGTTCCCGGCGCCATCTAGCCTCAGAGAGAACGGTTTCTTCAGTCCGCTCGCGAAGGGAGTTTTTGCGCCAGCCGCGCTGATTCTGAAAATTGCGCCGCCCGAATCGGCCACAAACAAATTGCCGGCGTTATCCGTCGTCAGGCAGAGCGGTTTCTTGGTGAACGTTGCGAACGTGCTCTTTGCCCCGTTGGCCGCAATTCTAATGATCGATTTGTTCTCTTCAGAGGGCACAAAAACATTGTTGTCATGATCAACAACCAGATCCGCTCTGACGAACGGGCAGACAAAAGCTGCCGCGACTGCGATCACGACCACAACAACTCGATTTCGCGTTTTCATCACGGCTAGTGGTTCTCTTCCTTCTTTTTGACCGCGTGACCGCTTACCACTCGCGACTTGTCTCGCGGGAGAAGTTCGCATTCGCCTTCGGCGAAACAAGCTCCAAGTCCTGACTCGCAGCGCGGAGCTCCGAGCTCTTCGCTCTTACCAAATGTTCACGCGCTCATCGGCCGGACGCACCATCGGCGATCCGTCCGGAATGTTGAACGCTTTCGCAAACTCGGGCAGATCCGAGAGCGGCCCATTCACGCGGAAATGTCCGGGTGAATGCGGATCGACATTCAGCCGCAGCTTCTGATCTTCGTCGCGGATTTTCGATCTCCAAACTCCCGCGAATGCGAGAAAGAAACGTTGTTCCGGCGTGAAACCGTCGATCTTCTGATTGCGCTGCTCGGGATGTTTATCGAGCGCTTTCTGCAGCGCGGCGTAGGCGAGCTTCACTCCGCCAACGTCCGCGATGTTTTCGCCCTGCGTCAGCTCGCCGTTTACATGCAAACCCGGCAGCGGTTCATACTCATTGTATTGCTGCACGATCGCGTTGGATCGTTTTTTGAATTCTTCGGCCGACTGCGGCGACCACCAGTCGGTCAAATTTCCAACCTTATCGTATTGCCGGCCCTGATCGTCGAAGCCGTGCGTCATTTCGTGACCGATGACTGCGCCGATGCCGCCGTAATTCACTGCGTCGTCGGCATTCGCGAAAAAGAACGGCGGCTGCAAAATGCCGGCCGGAAAAACAATCTCGTTCATCTTCGGGTTGTAATACGCGTTCACCGTCGGCGGCGTCATCCCCCATTCGGTGCGGTCGACCGGTTTGCCGATCTTATTCAACTGGCGTTTTGCTTCGAAATTTTCCGAACGCAGCTCATTCAACACGAACGGCCCGCGATCGATCCGCAGCGTCGAATAATCGCGCCACTTTTCCGGGTAACCGATCTTCACCTGAAACGCGGCCAGCTTTTCCAGCGCCGCTTTCTTGGTCGGCTCGTCCATCCATTCGAGCGTCTTGATCCGGTCGGCGAGCGCTTCCTTCAAATTGTTGATTAACTCCAGCGCGCGCGCCTTGGCGGCAGGCGGAAAATATTCGTCCACATAAAGTTTGCCGAGCGCTTCGCCGATCTCGCCGTCCTCGGAAGTGATCACCCGTTTCCAACGCGGCTTGATCTGCTGGGTGCCGCGCAACGTCTTTTCCTTGAAATTAAAATCTTCGTTCACGAAATCGGTCGAGAGCGCGGGCGCGGCGGCGCTGATTAGATGCCAGCGCAAATAGGTTTTCCGATCGTCAATCGATGTCGACGTAAACGCTGTGTTCATTGCCTTGAAAAAGTCGGGTTGATGAACATCGATGTCGCCGGGACTCGTTAGGCCGATTTCCTTGAAGTAATCGCCCCAATTCCAATCCGGCGTCAGCTTCTGGAGCTCGTCCGGCGTCATTTTGTTGTAGTTCTTCTGCGGATCCCGCAATTCCACGCGGGTGCGCGAGGCCTGGGCGAGCGAAGTTTCCATTGCCATGATTTTCTTCGCGTTCTCGGCCGCCTTTTCCGCAGGTTCGCCAAGCAGCGTCAACATCTTGGTGACGTGTTGCACGTAGGCATCACGCAGCTTTTTCGATGCGTCGTCCGTCTTGGTGTAGTAATCGCGGTCCGGCATCCCGAGGCCACCTTGCACGGCTTGCGCGATCTCGCGGGTGCTGTCTTTGTCGTCCTGACTCGAACCGAAATTGAAGAACGCGTTCACGCCGACCATGTGCAGATGCGCAATCTCCTTCAGGACATCCTGTCGGTCTTTGATGCTGTCGATCTTCGCGAGTTCGTCCTGAAGCGGCTTGGTCTTCATCGCTTCGATCGTTTTCTCGTCCATGCCGCTCGCGAAGTAATCGCCGACTTTCTGGGTGGTCGGATCGCTCGCTTTCGTTTTCCCGGCTTTTTCCGCGATCCCGTGGAGCGCGTCATTATTATGCTCGATCAGCTGATTGAAACTGCCCCAGCGCGAATATTCCGGCGGAATCTCCGTGCGCTTGATCCAACCGCCGTTCGCGTAAAGGAAGAAATCGTCTGACGGTTTCACCGACGTGTCGAAGTTGCTCGGATCGATCGGCTTCGCGTTTTCGTCCTTTTTCGCGCTTACAGTCGCATCGCCGCTTCTTGTTCCGCTGCTCGGCATCGGAGCGACTGATGGTTTCTTTGCAGCTGCGGGCGATTTGCCGGTGGGTGGCGTTTTTCCCGGCTCAGTTTGCGCTTGCAACCCGAGCGCAACCGCGAAACTCAAAAACGAAACGAAAAACGGTTTCTTCATCCGACAATTGTAGAGACGACCGGCTCAGCCGCAAGCAAACTGACGTTGCATCCAGTTGCCCGCCCGGCTCGGGCCGGAGGCCGTCACAACTGGGGTATTCACGGCCGATGAAAAATCGCGGCCAGGTTTCGCGGCAAGCAAACGAAGAGCCGCGATGCGATTATTCCGAATAACAGATAACGATTAACTGATAACTCTGAGGCAATTGACTTCGACCTTCACGGTCGTAGTCTTGCCTCACATATTGCGGGGGAGCCGGATGGCTGAGAGGTCCGACTATTGGACGACCCCTTGAACCTGATGCGGGTAATGCCGCCGAAGGGAGTGTCCGAGCCGGACTGGCCTCTTAACCGTGCGACTCCGCGCATGGCTTTATTTTTTTAAACAGAATTGACAGAAGGGACAAAATGAAAAATTCAAACGGCTCAGATTCTGAAAATTCTGTCCATTCTGTCGAAAAATCTCTACCGAATTCAAAAAAGGTTTACGTCGCGGGCAAGATTTATCCCGACATTCGCGTTCCGTTCCGCGAGATTACACTCGCGCCGACGAAATCGTTGAACGGCGAAATTGAAGTGAACGAGCCGGTCCGCGTCTACGACACCAGCGGCCCCTGGGGTGATAATAGTGCCAGTCCGGCTCGGACCGTGACGCTCGACCCAGTTCAAGGGCTTCCGCCCTTGAGAAGAGAATGGATTTTGAAACGTGGTGATGTTGAGGAAATCGAAGGAAGAAAAGTTCAGCCGATCGACGACGGATTTCTTTCCGAGAAACATGCTGTATCCCGAAATGGCGATGGAAACGCGTCGTTCAACCGTGCCAACCGAAAAACACTTCGCGCAAAGTCGCATCCGGTCACGCAACTCTACTATGCGAGAAAAGGCGTGATAACCCCAGAAATGGAGTTCATTGCGCTGCGCGAAAATGGGCGCGCGACGTCGGAAGAGACCGAGCGCAACTCGTTAGATCGACAGCATCGCGGAGAAAGTTTTGGTGCCAACATCCCTAACGAAATTACGCCTGAGTTTGTAAGGGCTGAGGTGGCGAAGGGACGAGCGATAATTCCGGCCAACATCAACCATCCCGAGTCCGAGCCGATGATAATTGGCCGCAATTTTTTGGTGAAAATCAACGCCAACATCGGCAACAGCGCCGTCGCATCATCGATCGAAGAAGAAGTCGAGAAGATGCGTTGGGCGACCAAATGGGGCGCCGACACCGTGATGGACCTCAGCACCGGCAAAAACATTCACGCCACGCGGGAATGGATCATTCGCAACAGTCCCGTGCCCATCGGCACCGTGCCGATTTATCAAGCGCTCGAAAAAGTCGGCGGCCGGGCCGAGGAACTGACATGGGAAATTTATCGCGACACGTTAATTGAACAGGCAGAGCAAGGTGTGGATTATTTTACGGTCCATGCGGGTGTGCTTTTGCGCTACATCCCGCTCACTGCGCGGCGCGCGACCGGTATCGTCTCGCGCGGCGGCTCGATCATGGCCAAGTGGTGCCTCGCCCATCATCAGGAAAGTTTTCTCTACACGCATTGGGACGAAATCTGCGAGATCATGGCCGCCTACGACGTCAGCTTTTCAATCGGCGATGGCCTGAGGCCAGGCAGTATTGCTGACGCAAATGATGAGGCCCAGTTTGCTGAGTTATACACGCAAGGCGAGCTAACGAAACGCGCGTGGGCGCATCACGTCCAGGTGATGAACGAAGGCCCGGGCCACATCCCGATGCATCTGATCAAGGAGAACATGGAGAAACAACTGGAGTGGTGTGAAGAAGCGCCGTTCTACACTTTGGGTCCGTTAACGACCGACATCGCGCCGGGATACGATCACATCACTAGCGCGATCGGCGCGGCGATGATCGGTTGGTACGGCTGCGCCATGCTCTGTTACGTCACGCCGAAAGAACATCTCGGTTTGCCTAACAAGAAAGACGTCAAAGACGGCGTCATCGCCTACAAGATCGCCGCCCATGCCGCCGATTTAGCCAAAGGCCATCCCGGCGCGCAGTACCGCGACAACGCGATCAGCAAAGCGCGCTTCGAGTTCAGATGGGAAGATCAATTCAATCTGTCGCTCGATCCCGAAACTGCCCGCGAGTTTCACGATGAAACGCTTCCTGCCGAAGGAGCGAAGACCGCACACTTCTGCTCGATGTGCGGGCCGCATTTTTGTTCCATGCGCATCACAGAAGACGTCAGAAAGTTTGCCGCTGAGCAGCAAATTTCCGAACATGACGCGCTTCAAGTTGGCTTGGAACAGAAAGCAAAAGAGTTCAAGAAATCCGGCGCTGAAGTTTACGCGAAGGCGTAACCGAAATCATCGTGCCTACACCGCTTCGTGATTATTATCGAGAACGGGTCGACCATGGCGAACCTGTGTGGTCTGGGCGGTGAAAAAGCGCGTGCTCGTCAAAATTATCGGTTCCCCGGACATAGACTGCCGCTGAGCGGCGGGATGACAAAGCAACGGGCAACGCAGCTCTCAATAATACCGACAGGATAGAACTCCCATCGACACGGCGGCGGAAGGGTTAAAAAGTTGGGGTCAGACCCCAACATTCAACGCCTAACTTGTTAGCTGGCGTGAGCCACGGCGGTGTCAACGATCCACTCCAACGGTCGTGGCCGAAAATTCAGTTCGCGTTTTGCCTTGGCATTCGATGCGCCTCGCATCTGAGTCCCGTAGTAAACCGTATCCGCACCACCATCAGTTTTCAAAATATCCTCGACCGGTACTCGCGGTGGTGCCGGAGCATTCAGCCATTGAGCAAACGCCGGGAGCCACTCGCGCACCGCTAAAGGTTGATCATTCGCAATCAGATAAATCCCTGGATTGCCTTGATCTGCTGCTGCAACGGTGGCAATCGCCGCGTCCTCAATGTGTAACCACGACCACACGCCTTCGCCATTCCCGACGATCGGGAACTGTTGCTGCTGCACCTGTCGCGCAACATCGCCGTCGGGATTGAACCAGGTGCCGGGTCCATAGAAGAAACCATAACGCAGGACGAT
>Ga0066903_100003128_pt1 | contig 13373 bp, 12 predicted proteins | sample PanSoiMetaGPlot1_FD_67491 | JGI IMG/M metagenome (GOLD analysis project Ga0066903, IMG submission 67491) | Tropical forest soil microbial communities from Panama analyzed to predict greenhouse gas emissions - Panama Soil - Plot 1 (version 2) | ecosystem: Environmental > Terrestrial > Soil >... | reverse complement strand
CACACCTAGCGACCATTGTCCCGGCGGCGGCCGCTCATCCGGGCCTAGATTATCCTTTTCAACAGAACGTCGGCATCTCGTACGACGTGCAGTGGTACACTTTCACCAGCGGCGTTACGGGACAGGAAAACCTTTTCGGCGACCAAAAATTTTGGAGAACAAAATTCCTCGATGCTTACAGGAAACATATCCCGTTTAAGTCGCTCGATTCGTTCATTGGAAATCCCTCCGTGAATTTTCAGCGCGTCTTCAAGCATCCAACACAAGACGCGTACTACGACGCGATGGTCCCAACACGGGAGCAGTTTCAAAAGATCACACTGCCAATTTTGACAATCACTGGTCAGTACGACGGCGATGAACTGGGAGCGCTTACGTACTATAGGGATCATCTCGCAAACGCATCACCCGAAGTACGCGCGAAACATTTTCTCGTCATTGGTCCGTGGGACCATGCAGGCACGCGTACGCCGACGAATGAAGTCGCCGGAATAAAGTTCGGACCCGGAGCCATTGTCGACCTTAATGATCTCCATCGGCAATGGTACGACTGGACAATGAAAAACGGGCCGAAACCGGGATTTCTCAAGAACCAGGTCGCCTACTACGTGCTCGCGTCGGGAAACAGCGGTGCCAACGGAGAATGGAAATACGCGGACACTTTGGAAACATTGGTCGCAAACCCAAAGACTTTTTACCTTGGTTCGCCAAGCGGCGACGCGAGCGGCGTCTTTCGTTCAGGCTCACTGAGTCAAAATCGGCCCGAGAAGGGTTCAGACGCGTTTACTTACGATCCGCTGGATAACACGCGCGGCGAAACAGTTGATGGCATCGATCCAAAGGAAAGAACGGCAGGCATTGATCAAACCTATGCCTTGAGCATCGGCAAGGATGGCTTGGTGTACCACACTGAAGCGCTACCTCACGAAATGCCGTTGGTCGGCTGTCCGGCACTCACGTTGTGGCTCTCCATCGATACCCCCGACGTGGATCTTTCGGCGCAGCTGTATGAAATCCAGCCAGACGGAACGAGCATCGCCCTATGGACCGATGTTCGTCGCCTCCGCTATCGAGAATCGTTGCGTGAAGCGAAACTTGTAAAGCCGGGTGAAATCGTACGCTGCGACTTCAACCCGGGCTTATTCGTCGCTCGCCAGCTAGTAAAAGGCAGCCGGCTCCGTTTAATCATATCCTCGCTTAATTCTATTCATTGGGAGAAAAATTATTGTTCAGGCGGAGTCGTTGCAGAAGAGACAGCAAAAGACGCGCGCACGTGTCATGTGCAGGTATATCATGACGCCGAGCATCCGAGCACGATCCAACTTCCGTTGCGCTGATGTGCTGTACCGTTCCGACACTGATTGCCGTGGCAATTTTCGCGCTAATGACGGTTAGCGCGCATGCCGGCGCGGAGATAGTTATCGCGATTCGATACTTGCAGGCCGACGGCGCCAGCCACTCGCATCTCTACTTGTTCCGGGAGGATGGAAAGCTGCTGCGGCAATTGACCAATGATAACTCCGGACAGGACTCGACTCCAATTTTCTCGGCGGATGGCGAGACGATTGTTTTCACACGCGAAAAAACGAACGACGCTAATGAAATCTGGAGTATCGAGGCGCACGGCACGAACTTGAAGAAATTGGACGTGGCACCGGACTGGTATTTCAATACGAAAAGCTCGCCGTATTTCACAAACATCGAACCGGAGAAATCGGCATCTCCGGCCGCCGCGGCAGACCCCACTTACAAATCGCCTGACGGTTCCTTCGAGCTGCTTCTGCGGGAAGATCGAAACGACGAAAGCGATCAGATAGACGAGCCGGGTCATGGAAAACACTACCTGCTCCGCGATTTGAAAAATGGAACCGAGACTGAGTTCGACAAAAATCCCTGGGTTTTATGGCGTCTTTGGGTTGCTGCATCGAACCCAGCACAAGAATCAACATTTCTATTCGATGGACCGCTGCGGGTGACATTCCTCGATTTGCACTTAAATAGCACTGACGGTGATACGGTTTTTGCACTCGATCTGACCAGCCCGTGACTCGTCCGGCTATCGCCAAACTTGGGCGGCCCCAATCCCGCTTCCTGGGCGAGCAGCTTTTCTCGCGCTTACAGAGAATCGTTATGTGGCGATCCCTGGCAGCACGAAGACCGCGAACTGCTATTACATGGAACATTGGAACGAAAACCTGAACAAGATTCGTTATGCGCGCGAAAAATCGGCCGCGGTGTCTTACGGCGCGTCGATGTATCGGCCCGGGATGAATCCGAGTGTAATCACGTTGCGGCGCGAAGCCGAGTAATGAAGAAGCCTTGCGCAGGAGTTTGTCTTGTCGCGGTGCTGTTAACCAGTGCTTCAGCGGCGACCGATTCGCTAGATCAATTGGCGAACGATTTCTGGGCGTGGCGCGCAAAGTATGCGCCGTTTACCGGCGATGACGTCAATCGTATTGAGCGACCAGGAGGGACTCGCGATTGGTCACACGCCGCCATTGATAAACAACGGAAAGATCTCACAGAGTTCGAGACGCGCTGGAAGAAACTGGATCCCAGCATGTGGCCGGTCTCGCAACAGGTTGACTATCGCTTAATCGGGTCGGCCTTGGCACGCGTACGCTGGGAGCTGGACATTAATCCGCGATGGAAACGCGATCCCAATTTTTATCTCGCCCAGACGCTCACGGCACTCGCGGAAGCGCTCACGGTGCCTGCGCCATACAAGGAAACGGGCAGCCGGGAGATTCTCACGAGAATTGAAAACATCCCTCCGATCTTACAGGAAGGCCTTGAGAATCTCGCTGATCCGCCAGCTCCATTTGCAACCGTCGCAATCCAAGCACTCGACGGTATTCGCGACCGTTTGCGCAAGATCGCGGGCGCGCTAGTTGGATCGACAACCCTCAAGCAACAGGACTTGAACCGCGCGTGTGAATGGACAGCCGATGCTCTGGAGAATTTTCAGCGGCAGTTGAAAGACAAACTACCAACGCTGCGGAAGCAAACGGCGCTTGGTCGCGACGCGTACGTTTGGTTTTTGCAAAACGTCGCGCTGATTCCGTTCAGCCCGGAGGAACTGCTGGCGATGGGACGCCAGGAATGGAGCCGGGCTGTCTCCTTCGAGGCGTTCGAGAAGAACCGAAACAAAGATGTGACGCCGCTCAAGATCGCGTCGGACATCAACGCGTGGATCAAAGACGCGGCGGAAAAAGAAATCCAGATCCGGAAACTTCTGGAAGAGCGCGGCATCCTGAGTGTTCCAAATTGGGTCCAGCACTATACACTTCGACCAACTCCGGAATACCTTCGCGTTTTCAGCTTCACCGAGAACGATGATTTCACATCGCCGTCACGATTAAATGAGAATTGCATCCGTTACGTACCGGAACCGTCAGAAAAACTGGGCTACTTCTGGCGGACAACGGCGGAAGACACGCGACCAATAATCGTTCACGAAGGCATTCCCGGGCATTATTTTCAGCTTTGCCATTCGTGGAAAAACGAAGATCCCATTCGGCGGCATTACTACGACTCAGGCGCGAATGAAGGGATTGGCTTTTATGCAGAAGAAATGATGCTGCAGGCCGGATTGTTTGACGACAGCCCCATACGCGTGAGATCATTTACAATTTCATGCGGCTTCGCGCGCTGCGAGTGGAAGTGGACGTGAAACTTGCGCCTGGCGAGTTTACTCTGGAACAGGGTGCAAAATATCTGCAGGAGAAAGTTCCGATGGATGAACAAACTGCACGCCAGGAAGCAATCGCGTTTTCTACCGGCCCTGGACAGGCCATCACTTACCAGATCGGCAAGTTGCAAATCATCAAATTTCTTGCCGACGCGCGCTTGCAGCAGGGCGACAAATTCAACCTTCGCGCGTTCCACGATTTCGTCTGGAAGAACGGCAACGTGCCGATTGCGTTGCAGCAGTGGGAATATTTAGGTAATCGCCGCTAGGCTAACCCTGCGAAATCAATCGACGATTTCCAAGCCCATTTGTCGGGCCGTGCCAGCGATGATGCGGAACGCGGCTTCGTCGTTGCGCGCGTTTAGGTCTTTGCGCTTCGTGTTGACGATATCCATGACCTGTTTTCGCGTCACCTTGCCAACCTTAGTCTTGTTAGGCTCTTTGGATCCGGCGGCGATGTTAGCCGCTTTCTTCAACAAAATTGCCGCGGGCGGACTCTTCGTGATGAATGTGAAAGATTTGTCTTTGTAAACCGTGATCACGACCGGGAGAATGTCGCCGGCTTGTTTCTGGGTTGCGGCGTTAAATTCCTTGCAGAACGCCATGATGTTGACGCCGCGTGGACCGAGTGCCGTGCCGACTGGCGGAGCTGGGTTGGCCTGGCCAGCAGGAATCTGGAGTTTAATCTCAGCAACTTTCTCTTTTGCCATTGTAGTTCGTTAAAGCGTTGAAACGTTGAAGCAGACAATTAGCCGCGCTCGACCTGCCAATATTCCAGTTCCACCGGAGTAGCACGACCGAAGATGGTCACCGAGACACGGAGTTTGCCGCGTTCGGGATCGATTTCTTCGACAATGCCAGTCTGGTTTTGGAAAGGTCCGTCAGCGACCTTCACGGACTCGCCAACCTCGAAGCTGACCTTCGGTTTCACCTTTTCCTCACGTTCTTTCATCTGCGCGAGCATGCTGTCCACCTCCAACTGTCGCATCGGGATCGGTTTGTCCTTTGTACCAGCGAACCCGATTACGCCGGGAGTGTCTCGAATAAAATACCAGGTGCGCCCGACCAGCTGATTATTTTCATCGAGCAGGTGCATGTTAACGATCAGATAGCCAGGAAAAAACTTCCGAGTGGTCTCACTCTTCTTTCCTTTTTTGATTTCGGATACGCGCTCGGTCGGGACAAGCACATCAAAAATCAGATCGCCCATTTCCTCGGTCTTGACGCGTTTCAAGATATTTTCGCGTACCTTGTTCTCCTGACCTGAAAGCACGTGCACAACGTACCATTGATCTTTGCCTGCGAGTGTCTGTGCCATAAATCAGTGCAAACGGGTGAAAAAATGAACAACGTTTACTAAAACCAGATCGAAAAGCGCAACATATCCGCCGAGCAATAACATCGCGATGACCACCACGACAGTCGAGTCGCTCAATTCCTTATAACGGCGAAATCCCTTCTCTTTCGGATCCCACGGCCAGGAACATTTTTGCAGCTCCACTTTCACTTCGCTGAAGAAGTTTTTGATTTTGGTAATCATCTTTAACCTAAATCGTAATTCGTTGAGCCATCGAAGTGTTGAAGCGGCTGATCCCAATACAATTTCATTTCTTTCAATTTAACGCTTCAAACGATTCAACGCTCTAACGCGGCGTTAGCTCCACGCCAGGAGGGACTCGAACCCCCAACCGACGGTTTTGGAGACCGCTACTCTACCAATTGAGCTACTGGCGTAAGTTTCTCTTCCTGTCCGCTCCCTCTTAATTTCCTCCGCCTTGAGCATCCCACAAGTGAGCAGAATCAGAGGAAAAGTGTTAATCCAGAATATCACTCACGCGACCGGCGCCGACGGTCTTGCCGCCTTCACGGATGGCGAAACGGATCGTTTTTTCCATCGCGATTGGCGTGATCAGCTCGACTTCGATTGAGATGTTGTCGCCGGGCATAACCATTTCAACTCCATCAGGCAATTTGACCGTGCCCGTGACGTCCGTGGTACGGAAGTAAAACTGCGGCCGGTAATTGGTGAAGAACGGTGTGTGACGTCCGCCTTCCTCTTTGCTTAGCACATAGACTTCCGCCTTGAACTTCTTATGCGGCGTAATCGAGCCCGGCTTCGCAATGACCTGGCCACGCTCCACTTCTTCCTTTTTTAAACCACGCAGCAAAACGCCAACGTTGTCGCCCGCACGCGCTTCGTCGAGAAGTTTGCGGAACATTTCGATGTCGGTGGCGACCGTCTTCTTTGTGGGACGAATCCCGACGAGCTCGACTTCCTCCATTTTCTTGAGAATACCACGATCAACACGGCCCGTGGCGACGGTGCCGCGGCCTTCAATGTTGAACACGTCTTCGATCGCCATCATGAATGGCTGATCGATGGGCCGCTCTGGAACCGGAATGTAATCGTCAATGGCTTCGACCAGAGCGAGAACCTGTTTCTCCGCATCCGCATCACCGTTGAGCGCTTTGAGCGCGCTGCCCTTGACGATGGGAATCTTATCTCCGGGAAATTCATACTGCGTCAGGAGATCTCGAACTTCCATCTCCACCAGATCGAGCAGCTCGGGGTCATCGACCATGTCGGTCTTGTTTAGGAACACGACAATGGATGGTACCCCAACCTGTCGTGCGAGCAGAATATGCTCGCGGGTTTGCGGCATCGGTCCATCCGCAGCCGAGACAACCAAAATTGCGCCGTCCATTTGAGCCGCACCCGTAATCATGTTTTTGACATAGTCGGCATGGCCCGGGCAATCGACGTGCGCGTAGTGACGTTTTTCGCTCGAATACTCAACGTGCGCCGTGTTGATGGTAATTCCACGTTCCTTCTCCTCCGGAGCGTTATCTATTGATTCGTATGCACGCACCTCGGCCATGCCCTTCTTGTTGAGCACCATCGTAATCGCCGCCGTCAGTGTAGTCTTGCCATGGTCAACGTGACCGATCGTGCCGACATTCACGTGCGGCTTGTCGCGTTTAAAAGCTTCCTTAGCCATTTCAATTCTCCTGTTTAACTAAACTCTCTATCTTCTCTAATTAATCTGCCGTCGGTCCTGAGCTTGCTCTGGAGCCCATGACCGGGATTGAACCGGTGACCTCGTCCTTACCAAGGACGTGCTCTACCAACTGAGCTACATGGGCTGCTCTTCGCCAACCCAGCGCCTCCGCGGCAACCCAAGAGGCAAACCGGTTTCGCCTTCCGCCAGAGAGTCAAAAGTCCCAGAGCCGCGTCAAATTTGCAATTTGAACGACCATGGGACCGCCTCGTTCCAGCAAAAAGCGTCCGCAAGCTAACAGCGCGCATCGTCGTGTCAAAGAAATTTCTCGGACGAAACGGGGCGTCGCCGCACGGGCTATAGCGTGTGCTGTCCGCAGTGACGAAGCCCTGGACGAGAAAAACAGAGCGCGCGAAACAGCACACTGAAACACCGTCAAAACTCAGCGAATTCTGCCGCTTGTCTCTTCGGGTTTCCCTCGCGTTACGAATCGAAGGATGACAGCGATAATGATAAGCCCGCCGATCGCAATCCCAATATTACGTGGCGTGATCAAACCTGCGCTGGGTGTGGGCGTTGGAGTAGGCGACGGAGGAGGCGGTGCATTTTTTGCAGCCAGCATTCCCTGCACGTATTGCAGGCGCTGCTGAGTGTCGTAATCATTGGGGTTCAATTTTAACGCCGCTTGGTAATCGGCGACAGCTTTCTCATACTGCTGCAAGGAAGTGTACGTCGCGCCTCGCTTAACCAGGTGCTCGGCGTCGTTGGGGTTCTTCTCGATCAAAAGACTGTAGTCTGCCACCGCGGCGTCATAATTTTTCAGATTCCGATTTGCCCATGCGCGTCGATCATAATTTTGTTGGTCGTCTGGCTGCTTCTGAATCGCAACGGTAAAGTCCGCGACCGCCTTGTCCCATTGGTTAAGGCCGACTTCGGCAAAGCCGCGAAACTTGTAGGCGAACGCGTCATCGCCCTTGAGTTCGATCGCCTTATCAAAATCTGGCACCGCTGCGTCGAACTGGTTTTGCATAACTGCGGTCATGCCGCGTTCGCGATAAGCGACTTCATCCTGTGGAGAGACTTCGATCGCTTTTGAAAAATCAGCCAAAGCAGCTGAATATCTTGTGGCAGCGCCAGCCGAATCTCCGGCCGCCTGAGCTGCTTGTGCCGCCTGGCGAAAGGCAGTGCCGCGGTTGGTGTAGCCACGGGCATCTTTCGGATTCGCTTGAATCGCCTTGGTAAATTCGTCAATCGCGCCTTGGAAATTCTTTTGTTGAGCTAGTTCGATCCCTCGCTGCATATGGTTCGCAGCCCCCGCCGCTGATTTTGCTGCTGGTTTCGCCAGGCAAACGTGACTGCCTGCAAAACAGAGAAGTAAGGCGGTTGTGACGATAATTGTTTGCTTGTTCAAGATATGCATTCTCCTTTCAGCCTAACTGTTGAGCGATTTATGCTTATACGCGAGCAAATTAACCAAACAAAAGCCTAAATGAACGAAACAAATTCGATTGCAGGATTTGTCGATCGACACCGTCGCGCAAGCCTGTCCGAAGGCTACGCTGCCGTTTTTGCAACGGTCTTTATTTGGTCCACGCCGTCCCTGTTCATGTACTATTTGAATCGCTATTACGATCCATGGGCGCAGAATTTTTATCGTTATCTTGTAGCCTGCCTGGCCATCGCGCCGCTGTTCGTTTACCGCGCGCGTCGCAGCGTCTTGCCACTCGAGTGGCGAGCTGTGGCGATCTGTCTTGTGCCCTGCCTGCCTAATGTAGTCCATCAGGTCACGCAGGTTGTCGCCCTGTTCTACATGGGTCCGGGTGTTTACACGATTTTCGCCCGGGCCTCTGTGATCTTCACGGCTTTACTTGCGCTCGCATTTTTCCCCGAGGAACGACGGGTAATTCGCCAATGGCAGTTCCAAGTGGGCACAGTTCTCGGCTTGATTGGGGCCTTTGGCGTAATCTGGTTTCAGCCAGGACGAGAGACCGAACACATGCGTCTTCCCGGTTTGTTGATCGCATTTACTGCAACAGTTTGTTGGGCGCTCTATGGTGTCTTGATCAAACGCCCGTCAATCCTGCTTGGCCCAATCCGCAGCTTCGGGTTGGTCAGCTTGATTACCTCGATCTTGTTGCTTCCGCTTACCTTGGCATTTGGAAAAATTGGCGCGCCGCTTAACGCGGGAACGCAGGCGAATCTGGTTCTAATTGTTTCTGCCGTCACCTGCATAACGCTGGCGCATGTGTTGTACTACATAGCTATTCGTGAAATCGGCGTGGCACTTGCCCAGACACTTCAACTCCTTTGCCCCGCGCTGGCACTGGGTTTGTCCGCCTGGATTTATGGCGAACGGTTGACTCACGCTCAGCTTTGGAGCGCCGCCATTCTCTTGCTCGGTGCCTTTCTGGCCATGCGAGTGAAGCCGATCGGGACGACTGAGACAGCTGAGAACATTTGAGCGCTGGACAGTCTGCGCGCCACTGCATTATCCAGTATCGACAATCCATCGTTCAGCATCCGATTTCATCACGTGAACCTGAAACAATATCTGCGGACTCGCCAAAAAGAGATCGATCGCGCACTGGATCGCTATTTGCCGAAAGCGAACACGAAACCGGCCACGCTTCACAAGGCAATGCGTTACAGTCTTTTTGCCGGCGGCAAACGATTGCGACCGATTCTTTGTCTTGCCGCAGCCGAAGCTTGTGGCGGTAATATCAACGGCGCGCGCCCTCTCGCCTGTGCTGTGGAATGCATTCACACTTACTCGCTCGTGCACGACGATCTTCCCAGCATGGATAATGATGATTTCCGGCGTGGGCGCCCGACGTGCCATAGAGTTTTCGGTGACGGCATCGCTGTTCTGGCTGGCGACGCATTGCTAACGCTCGCGTTTGAAATTGTCTCCACCGCGAAGCCAGCGCCGCGTTACGGCATTCCAATTTTGCTGCGGGAGATTGCTGTCGCGGCTGGGAGCCAAAGGCTGATCGCCGGGCAAGTAGCAGATCTTGAAGCAGAAGGCAAGAGAGTCAAACGCGATCAACTACTATTTATTCACCAGAACAAGACGGCAGCCATGTTGAAAAGCTCAGTCCGGCTCGGCGCAATGAGTGCTAACGCAGACGCCAGGAAGCTTTCCGCAATCACACATTTCGGGGAGCGGCTTGGTCTGGCTTTCCAGGTTATCGACGATATCCTCGACGTAACACAAAGCACTGAGATTCTCGGCAAAAGCGCCGGGAAAGATGTCGCAGCAAAAAAGGCGACATACCCTGCAGTCATTGGCTTGGACAAATCGCGGACTGAAGCCCAGCGGCTCACCCGCGAGGCACACGATGCGTTGTCTATATTTCGCGGCGATCAGGCTAAAGCGCTTCATGCGCTGGCAAATCACCTTCTCGAACGCGAGTACTAAGATCCTAAGGCACAGTGTGACACTCCGCGAAGCCGCCGTCTCGAAATCACACCAGCGCAAAATTTGGGTCGATTTCTTCGGTCACTTTGGATCGAAATCCAGCCTGCAGTCGCAACAACGCGGCAAACGCAATCATCGCCGCGTTGTCCGTGCACAACCACGACTCAGCCATCTTGAATTCGAGTTTTTCTCGCGCGCATACCTCGCCCAACTGCTTTCGCAATTGCTGATTGCGGCTAACTCCTCCGCTAACGGTCACAAGACCAACCTGATGTTTGCGCGCTGCTGCAATCGTCTTGCGTACGAGCACATCGACCACCGCTTGTTGAAAGGAGGCACATAGATCAGCCAACAGCTGTCCATCCAGCTTGTAGGGCAGGCGCCGCTCCTCGACGTGCGTTTCACAGAAATGCCCAACAATTTTCGGCAGCAAATAGCGAACAGCAGTTTTTAATCCGCTAAAGCTGAAGTTCTCCGAGTCCAGCATGCTGCGCGGCAAATCAAAACGATTTGGGTCTCCTTCGCGTGCGTATTTTTCAATCTCGGGCCCGCCGGGGTAACCAAGCCCCAGCATCTTGGCCACCTTGTCGAAGGCTTCTCCTGCGGCATCGTCGACAGTTTGTCCGATCAACTGATAATCCCTGAGTCCCCGTACTCGAACTAGCAACGTGTGCCCGCCGCTCACGATAAGTGAAATATTCGGCACAACTTCATCATTGCGGTCTGCGCATCCAAAAAAAGGCGAAAGCAAATGTCCTTCGAGATGATTGATTGCCAGGTAAGGTTTTCCAAAGCCGATCGCTAGTCCTTTGGCAATCGATGCGCCGATCATAAGAGAGCTCGCCAGCCCCGGTCCGCTGGTCGCGGCAAATGCATCCAATTGTGACAAACCAATCTTCGCTAGATTCGCGGCCCGATCGAGCAATCGCGGTGCGTAGACAAGATGATTGCGTGAGGCGATCTCGGGCACAATGCCACCGTATTTCTCATGCTCAATGATTTGCGACGCGACTTCGCTCGCAAGCAAATCGGTCCCTGAGTCCCCATTGGGTCCTCGCAAGATCGCGACGGCCGTTTCGTCGCATGAGGTTTCTAAAGCTAAGATCGTCATTTCGAGCGAAGTCGAGAAATCTCTCGAAGTTAAAATTGCCGGAACATCAGAAGCAAAGTCAGAGATGTCTCGACTCCGCTCGAAATGACAATGACACGGATTTCGCGCTTACTTCTTTACCGCCTGCGCTTTTGGCGCGTTCTCTTGGGCGTAAATCATCACGCCTTTTAGCGCATCGATCGCTCGCAACATCTGTGGGTCTCTGGTTTTGATGATGCCCTTCTCATCCTCTGCCTTCGTAATTCCCGTGTTCCGCAGCGCAAAGAGGGAACGCTCCTGCCCCGTAGTCATTGCCACACGAATATTTGGGGTCACGCCATTACCTTGAATGACCTGCTTGCTCGGTGTGTAGTATTTCGCGGTTGTAAAACGCACCGCGGAACCGTCCGGCAATTGCATGACGTTCTGAACAGAACCTTTTCCAAAGGTTGTTTCGCCGACGAGCACGGCCCTATGCAAATCCTTCAACGCTCCGGCAACGATTTCCGCGCCGCTTGCGCTGCCTTCGTTGATCAACACAACCATGGGAAAATTCGGGCGCTCCTTTTTCGCTCCGGACGTTGAATAATCGTGCTGTTGCGAAGCGACGCGGCCCTGTGTTGAGACTACTTTCGTGTTGGGCGGGAGGAACTGCGCACAAACATCGACCGCGCTATTCAGCAGTCCGCCCGGATTGTTCCGCAGATCGAGAATCAGCGCCTGCATCCCCCGCTTCTGCAAGTCATCGAGCGCTTTCGACAGTTCGTCCGCAGTCGGTTCATTGAACTGCACCAATCGGATATAGCCGATCTTGAAGGGGCCGCTCAGTTCGGGATCGAGCAGTCTCGCTCCCTTGACACTTTGGACTTTGATCTCCGCGCGTTGCAACGTGTATTCTTTGATCTCTTTGGTCGAAGGTCGCAGTAGCGTAAGAGCTATCTTTGCTCCCGCGGGCCCGCGCAAAACGTTAATGGCATCCTGCAGGTCCATTCTTTCAGTTGAAATACCGTTGATGCGCAAAATCTGATCACCAGAAAGGATTCCTGCCTTTGCCGCAGGGGTGTCCTCCATCGCGGTAATCACCGTAGGCAGGCCATTTTTCATCGAAACCTCAATCCCGAGACCATTGAACCGACTGCGCGTGTCGTCCTGCATGTCGCGGAAATCTTCGGGATCCATGAACTGACTATGGGGATCCAGAGAGGAAAGCATTCCCTTCATTGCCGCATTGATGAGATCGTGGTAGCTCGTCTTGTTTTCGTCCACGTAATCCTGTCGAATCAACTCGAGCGCTTTTGCGAAAATGGAAATTTGCGCGTAGCCGTTATCCTCTTCACTCTTTGCCGGCTCCGCTTCCTGTGCGACGACAGAAAAAGCGCCGAGCAAGAGACAAACCACCGACGGCAAGATCATGAAGCTCCTCATACTTCGACCCCAGATTGAAAACAGGGCTCACAATCGCTCACAGCAGATTTTTGGCAACACTCAACGCGAAGCGTTGTCTTAACCTACCGCCACCGATGAAATCAGTCTCCAGCGTTAAAGCTTTCGCGTTTATTCTTTTTGTCGTCGCGCTCTCTCCCGTCCCTGAGCGGAAGCCAGGTCTTGCGGCGGAAACAGCGGACGCCGAGTATGAGGCTGTCGCTGAGGAATACATTAAAGGCTATTTGGCCGCTCATCCTTTACAGGGCACCGCTCTTGGGCTTCATGAATATGATGGTAAGATCACAGACTATAGCCGTCTCGCGCTCGACGCGGAGCTTTCGCGGCTAAGACGCTTCGACGATCGCCTCAGCAAGTTCGACTCGGTTAAACTGGGCCCCAGGCAATCAATCGATCTCCGAATTCTGCAAACTGCGGTGAAGAAGGACCTGTTTCAAATGCAGGACATGTCCATCTTCGAACGAAACCCCATGGTCTATGCGCGCGCAGCCGACGTGAACGTATACATCAAAAGGAATTTCGCCCCGCTTGAAGATCGCGTTCGCAGCTTGGTCGCAATTGAATCTCAAGTCCCAAATATCCTGATCGCAGCGAAGACAAATCTCAATGACATCCTGCCCAAACCATATGTGGAGGTTGCCATTCAGATTGCAAAAGGTTCGGCAGATTTCCTGAAGAAAGATCTCGTCGCCGCGGTGGGGAACCTCAAGGACGAACAGATCCGCGTCGCCT
>Ga0066903_100003127_pt1 | contig 13373 bp, 13 predicted proteins | sample PanSoiMetaGPlot1_FD_67491 | JGI IMG/M metagenome (GOLD analysis project Ga0066903, IMG submission 67491) | Tropical forest soil microbial communities from Panama analyzed to predict greenhouse gas emissions - Panama Soil - Plot 1 (version 2) | ecosystem: Environmental > Terrestrial > Soil >... | reverse complement strand
CGTCCTCCCCCCGCCGTGCGACGCAGCGAGCCTCGCCGCCGACCGCCACGACCCACGCGGCCACGTTCGCCGCCTGACCGCCGGGACTCGTCCGCGTCTCCGCGAGCGCGTCGGCGCCCGTCGCGAGCGGCTCGTCCAGGCGGACGACGACGTCGAGGAGGAGATCGCCGAGAGTGACGACGAGCATCGAGTTACGATCGTCCCATGGACGGCGAGCAGAGACGCGGACGTCTCAGCTCCTTCGTCGTGGGCGGCCTCGTCGGCGCGTCGGCGGCCCTGGCCGCCGCCCGGCGCCGGCGCAGGCGAGGCGAGACGAGTCGGCGCACTCCGCAGGGTCTCGAGGCGTTCGAGGGAGCGCCCTGCTACCACGAGGTCGTCGAGCGGGAGCGCGACGTGCTAGAGCCGTGACTCGGCCTGCAGGATCGTGTGCAGGTTGACGTCGGCGTCGTTGATCTCGAGCGACCGGCCGACCTGTAGGACGCGCTTCGCAACCAGGATGTAACGCGCGCGCGTGCGCAGCGGAGCTCGCGTCCGGATCACGAGATACGGCCCGTAGACATGTCCCTCGAACTGCGCCTGCGGCTTCGGGAGGACGAATGCGATCGTCGGACGCTCTTTCACGTTTGTCGTGTCGCTGGCGTCGAACACCCACACGCCGCGGCCGAGCGCGCCGTGGATGCCCCTCAGCGCGTCCGCGAACAGCGCGGGATCGGCGCGCGGCAGCACGTCGTCCGAGAACGAGCGGTTCTGTTCCCACGCGCGCATGAAGACGGGCTCGTAGCCGAGCAGGACGTCGTCGGGGCGACTCGTCGACGCAAGCCACGTCGCTGCGGCGTCTCGTGCACGCGCCTCTCCGGCGGGATCGCCGTCGAACAGCTCCGGCGTCTTCGCATGTGCCCAGCGCACGTTGCCGACGACGATCACGACCGCCGCCGCGGCCGCCACGGCGCCGAAGGCCGTGCCGCGCCGGGCGAGGGTCGTGAGCGGCAATGCGAGCAGGACGCAGTAGAACGGCACCGCGAAGATGAGGTGCCGCGCCTCCGGGGACGTCGTCGAGCGCAGCGTGGCGAGTGTGAACGCGAGCGCGGGCACGACGACGACGCAGCCGGTCAGCACCGCGGCGGTCCGCTTCCGGCGCGCGAGCAGCACGGCGCCCACTGCGGCCAGCAGGCCCAGGAACACCGCCCACACGTGGGCGTGCGAAGAGAAATCGCCTGCGACCGACCAGAGGTAGCGGAGCACGGACGCCGGCGAGCCGAGCCGGCGCCCGCCTCCTCCGACCCCGACCTCGAAGCGGTTGCGCAACACGACGTCTGCCCACCAGAACGGGAAGCCGGCCACCGCGACCGCGCCGAGCGTCGCGAACGCGCGCCGGTCGCGCGCGCACAGCACGACGAACAGCACCTCGGCGCCGACGACGAGGACGGCGTACGGATGGCTCGCGAGGACGAGCAGCAGCGCCAGCCCCCACAGCACGTAGCGCCGGGCGAGCAGCGCGAGGAACGAGAGCAGGCTCGTGAAGAGGAAGAGGCTGTACATCCGGCCGAAGATCCCGTGGAAGAGGAAGACCCAGCTCGCGGACGCGAACGCCGCCGCCAGCACTCCTGTCGCGCGATCGGCGAGCCGCGCGCCGAGCAGCGCCATCAACGGGACGCTGGCGACAGCAAACCCGACCGAGACGAGCCGCAGCGCGTTCAGCCCGCCCCCCGCGTGCACGACCGCCCAGGCGAGCAGGAAGTGCAGCGGTGCGCCTCCGCGCTCCGTGATCACCGTGTGCAGGATGTGCCCGAGCGAGCCTCGTCCGACGAAGAGGGCGAGCGCCTCGTCCTCGTGCGGGGGCCACCGGGGGACGAGCCAGAGGAGCGCTGCGGCGACTCCGACCGTCAGGGCTCCGGTCGCCGCGCGGAAGGCATCGACCTTTACCGCGGCGCGCTCCAAGCCGATACCGGTGCTAGCGTCCTTCACTCTCGTGCCCACGTATGAATACAAGTGCCCGAACGGGCACGTCTTCGAAATCTTCAAGCGCATCTCCGAGCCTGCGCCGGAGAAGTGTCCCGTCTGCGATGCCTCTCCCGTCGAGACAGTGCTGTATCCGGTTCCCGTCCACTTCCGAGGTTCGGGCTTCTACTCGACCGATTACGGCCGCGGACGGGGCAAGAAGGAGCAGGCGAAGGACACGAGCGACAGCGAGAAGAAGTCCGACACTCCCCCTGAGAAAAAGGCAGCCGAGGCCTAGAAGTTCCGATTGCCGACGAAGCAGCCCGGCGCGAAGAGCCCCCCGCCGGGCCGTGGGGGCTGCGGCGCCGACTGGCCCGTCACCATTGCAATCACGGAGATGTTGTCCTCGTTGCCAACAATATCGCCGCCTGCTGAGACGCCTCCGAGCCTGCAGTGCAGCGTGCTGCTGGAGCTGGCGCGCTTGAGCACCCAGCCGAGCTGAACGAACTGCCAAGCCGAGAGTTCGGTCGTCAGAGGGGCCATGAGAGACTTGCCGTCGAACGGGAGCTTGAGGAATGTGCTGACGCTCAGCAGCTTGTGCAGCGCTGCGTTGACGACCTGCTGCTGGCGCTCGCCTCGCTTGATGTCCGAGTCGGTCGGATCGAGCTGGTTCACGCGGATTCGCGAGTAGATCAGGGCGCGCCGTCCGTCCATGTGCTGACGACCCTTTGCGAAACGCCAGCCTGGCCACGTTGCGCAGCGGCGCGCATCGTAGGGACACTCGAACTTGTCGGAGAGAATGGGCCGGGCGACTGTGACGTCGATGCCCCCGATGTTGTCGATCAGCTGTTTGAACTGCGCAAAGTCGACGATCATCACATGGTTGATCGGCAACGCATTGCCGGTCAGCCCGCGGATCGTGCGGACGACGAGCTCCGGCCCGCCGATCTGCATCGCGGCGTTGATCTTCTGCTCGCCGTAGCCGGGGATCGCGACACGGAGGTCGCGTGGGATCGAGAGGTACGCGAGCCGGTGGTGCTTTGGATCCGTGCGCAGGATCATGATCGAGTCGGAGTGGTTGTCGGTGACACGCGCATCGGTGTTCGCAAAGTCGCGTCCGAGCATCAGGATCGTCGTCGGGTTGGAGATGACCGCGCCGCTCTGCGGCGTCAGGACGCGCTCGACTCCAGGTGCCGTCTTCTGTAGCCGTTCGTTCGCCTTCGCCACCCCGCTGCGGAAGGAGAGGTAGCCGAGGATTCCCCAGACCACGAAGAGGATGAGCAGTGCGACGAGCGCGATGCCGATGCGGCGCTTCCAGCTCCAGCGCCGGCGCGGCCGGCGCACCCGAGGCTCGCTCGGCGAGCGGCCGTTGCGGTCCGGCCGGCCTGGTCGGCTCTGCGGGCGCTCGAGCGGTACGCGGCCCTTGACGCGCCCTCCTCGGTAGACGCGATAGGGCTTCTCTCCCGTCGCCATCGAGCCAGTAGGGTAGCCGCGCGGTTTGGACGGAACACGTGTCATCGGCGTCGACCTGGGCGGGACGAAGATCCTGGCCGGGGTCGTCGGCCGCGACGGAAGGGTGGAGCACCGGCGGGAGCATGCGACGCCGGTCACGTCCGAGGGCGACCTTTTGGCCGGCCTCGACGAGGCGGTCGAGGAGCTCCTCGACGACGAGATCGCCGCCATCGGCTTCGGCATCCCGTCTCCGCTCGACCAGCGGACGGGGCGCGCGCAGCAGGCGGTGAACATCCCGCTCGACTCCTCGGTCGACTTCCGTGGGCGCATGGCCGAGCGCTTCGGACGGCCTGTCGGGATCGAGAACGACGCGAACGCCGCCACCTATGCCGAGTTCCATTTCGGCGCCGGCCGAGAGGTCGACACGATGGTGATGCTCACGCTCGGGACCGGCTGCGGCGGCGGCGCCGTGGTCGACCGGCAGCTCTACCGCGGGTGGGCCGAGTTCGGCCACATGGTGATCGTCTACGACGGCATTCCGTGCCAGGGCACGTGCACCGGGCGAGGGCACCTCGAGCCCTACGTGACCGGCGTGGCGGCGACGAAGCTCGCGCAGGAGGAATTCGGCCCGGCGGTCGACGCGCACCGGCTCGTGCGGCTGGCGAACGAGGGCGAGCCGCGGGCGATCGACATTCTCGACGGCATCGGCCGGCATCTCGGCGCCGGCATCGGGAGCCTTGTGAACATCTTCAACCCGGAGCTCGTCGTGATCGGGGGCGGCTTCGCCGCCGCCAGCGACTTCATCCTCGACCCGGCGCGTGAGATCGTCGCCCGCGAGGGGCTCGCGGGAGCCGGGACGCGCGTGCCGATCGTGCGCGCCGAGCTGGGGACGGCGGCGGGGCTGATCGGCGCCGGGCTCGTGGCCTTCGACGCGCTGCCCTAGATGCCGCTCGCGGTCTGCGCGACCCCGATCGGAAACCTGGAGGACGTCACCCTGCGCGTGCTCGCGGAGCTCCGCGCCGCTGACGTCGTCCTCTGCGAGGACACGCGCCACACGCGCGTGTTACTGGACCGGCACGGCATCTCGACGCGGCTGCTCTCCTACCACGAGCACAACGAGGCCAAGCGCACGGCCGAGTTGATCCCACGCCTGCGCGCGGGAGAGCGGATCGCGCTCGTCTCCGACGCCGGGCTGCCCGGCATCAGCGATCCCGGATCCCGCCTGATCGGCGCAGCGCTCGACGCGGGCGTGCCGGTGACCGTTCTTCCCGGGCCCTCGGCGGCGGAGACTGCCCTCGTCGCCAGCGGGTTCGCCGTCGACCGGTACGAGTTCATCGGTTTCCTTCCTCGCGGCGTGAAGGCGCTGCGGATGCTGTGGGACGAACTGGCACGCCGGCCAGGCCCGGTCGTCGCCTTCGAGTCGCCACAGCGTCTCCCGGCGACGCTGCGGTCGCTCGCCGAGGCCGACGCCGAGCGGCCGGCGGCGGTATGCCGCGAGCTGACGAAGAAGTTCGAGGAGGTCGTACGCGGCTCTGCCGCAGAGCTCGCCGCACGCTTCGCCGAGCCGCCGAAGGGCGAGATCACGCTCGTGCTCGGCCCCGGGACGCCGGCTGACAACACCGAGGACGCCGTGGCTGCCGTCGCCGAGCTCGTCGCGGCAGGTGTGCCGCGCCGGCGCGCCGCCGACGTCGTCGCCCGTCTCACCGGCGCATCGCGGAACGAGCTCTACCGCCGTACTTTGTAGCCAGTATTGACAACGATCGTTCTGTCTTGATACGGTCGCTCGGTTCTCCAATCTGGCAACAAGGAGGCTTCGTGATTCGGCGACTCGGTGTCATCGCGCTCTGCGCTCTCGTGCTCCCTGCGTCCGCGCAGGCGTGGACGTGGCCCGTCGACGGCCCCGTCCTCCGTCCTTTCTCGTTCGATCGGGCGCACCCGTATGCGGCCGGACAGCACCGCGGCGTCGATCTCGGCGCGCCGGCGGGGACGAGCGTGCTCGCGCCCACGCAGGGCGTCGTCACGTTCGCCGGCACCGTGCCGACCGGCGGGAAGACGGTGTCGATCGAGACGCCGCTCGGCTACACGGCGACGCTGGTCCATCTCGGATCGTTCGCCGTCCAGCGGGGAGCGTCCGTGACGGAGGGCGCCGTCGTCGGCACGGTCGGGACGAGCGGCGTCGCCGACCACGCGGACCCGTACGTCTACTTCGGCCTGCGCACGACGGCGCAGGAGCAGGGCTACGTCGACCCGCTCGCGTTCTTGCCGGCGCGGCCCGTTGCGGCCGCCCCGGCCCCCGCACGGCAACCCGACTCTGCGGCGTCGCAAGCTGCGCCGGTCGCGGCGTCCGCACAGCCGGCTGTTGCCGCGGCCGCGCCCGCGTCCTCGCCGCCCGCGGCGTCGCCCGCCGTCCCGGCCGAACCAGCGGCTGCTGCAGCGCCCGAGCCGCTCGTTGTTGCGGCGGCTGCTTCACCCGCTCGGACGAAGGTGGGGCGGCCGTCATCCGATCCGGTGCGCACGCGACCCGTCCCGCACGCTGGGCCTGAGCAGCCGCACGCCGCGCCGCACGAGGACCTGCGCTCGCGGGCCGCGGCACGGACCGCTCCGCAGCGCGGCCCGGCGCCGCACGCACAAGCCCCGCGGACCGCCCCCGCGGTGCCGGCTCAGGCCGTGCGATCTCCTGTCGTGCACGGACGGCACACGACGCGATGGCCGTGGTGGATCCTCGCCCTCGTGGTGGCGCTGCTTAGCGCGTGCCTGTGCCTGCGGCGCCTCGCAAAGCGGTTCGACGCCAGACCTATCATGGCAAGTGGTGAAGAGCTTCTACATCACGACACCGATCTACTACGTCAACTCGACGCCGCACATCGGCCACGCGTACACGACGATCGCGGCCGACATCCTCGCGCGCCATCACAAGCAGCGCGGCGAGGCGACGTTCTTCCTCACCGGGACGGACGAGCACGCGTCCAAGGTCTACCGGGTCGCCGAGGAGCAGGGGCTCGACGCCAAGACTTACGTCGACGGCATCGCCGAGTCCTGGAAGGAGCTGCCTAGGCTCGTCGATGCCGACTACGACTTTTTCATCCGCACGACGGACGAAGGGCACAAGCGCTTCGTCCAGGACTTCATCCAGCGGATCTACGACAACGGCCACATCTACCAGGACACCTACGCTGGCTGGTACTGCGTCCAGTGCGAGGAGTTCAAGACCGAGGCCGAGCTCGTCGACGGCAACTGCCCGATTCACGGGATCCCGGCCGAGTGGATCGAGGAGCGGAACTACTTCTTCCGTCTGTCGGCATTCCAGCAGCAGCTCCTCGACCTCTACGACGAGCGGCCAGACTTCGTCCTGCCGAGGTTCCGCTACAACGAGGCCCGCTCGTTCATCGCCGGCGGGTTGCAGGACTTCAGCCTCAGCCGCGCGGGCCAGCCCTGGGGCATCCCGCTCCCCTGGGACCCGGACCAAGTCGTCTACGTCTGGGTCGACGCGCTGATCAACTACCTGAGCGCGCTCACCTACGCGCGTGAGGGAGATGACCTCCGCGGGCAGTTCTGGCCCGAGGTGCACCACCTGCTCGGAAAGGACATTCTTCGCTTCCACTGCGTCTTCTGGCCGGCGCTGCTGCTCGCCGCCGGGTACGACGTGCCCAAGCAGCTCTTCGTGCACGGGTTCCTGCAGCTCGACGACCGCAAGATCTCGAAGTCCCTGGGCAACGTCATCGACCCGCTCGACCTCGTGGAGGTCTACGGCACCGACGCCGTCCGCTTCTGGGCGGTGCGTGCCGTGCAGTTCGGGCAAGACGGCAACGTGACGCTCGAGAGCCTGCACGACCGCTACCAGGGAGAGCTCGCGAACGACCTCGGCAACCTCGTGTCGCGAACGACGGCGATGATCGCCCGCTACCGCAACGGCCGCATCCCGCCGACGGTCGATCACGGCGCGCTCGCCGCGCCGATCGCGGCGGTGCAGCGCGACGTGCCGAGTCAGCTCGACGTCTTCGACGTGACGTCGGCGATCGAGACGATCTGGGTGCTCGTGCGCGCGCTCAACAAGCACGTCGAGGAGACGCGCCCGTGGGACCTCGCAAAGGACGAGTCGCGCGCGCAGGAGCTCGACCGTGTGCTCTACGAGCTCGCCGACGGCGTCCGGATCGCCACCATTGCGCTGGCCGCGTACCTGCCGAAGTCGGCGCCGGCGATTCTCGGCGTGCTCGGGCAGTCCGACGACGTGTCCTGGAGCAACGTCGCGCCCGGCCGCACCGTCGAAGCCGACGGGATCGAGCCGGCGGCGCCGCTGTTCCCGCGCGTCGACGCGCCCACCGCGGCCGCGTGATCGACACGCACGCGCATCTCGATGCGCTCGAGGATCCCGCGGGCGCGGTTGCCCGTGCGCGCGCGGCGGGCGTCGATCGCATCGTCGCGATCGGCTCCGGGGTCGCGTCCACACATGCCACGATCGCAATCGCCGAAGCCGAGCCGGGCGTCGCCGTCGCCGCCGGGGTGCATCCGCACCAGGCTGCGGACGGAGAGCCGGTCGACCGGCTGCTCGACGACAGGGTCGTTGCCGTCGGCGAGATCGGCCTCGACTTCTTTCGCGACTACGCTCCCCGCGAGGAGCAGCGCCGCGTCTTCATGGCGCAGCTTCGGCTCGCCGCCGAGCACGCCAAGCCGGTGGTCGTCCATTCCCGCGCCGCCGACGACGAGACCGCGGAGCTCCTCGCCGAGTTCGACGGCACGGTCGTCCTGCACTGCTTCTCGTCACCCGGCCTGCTCTCCGTCGCGCTCGACCGCGGCTACTACGTCTCCTTCGCGGGGAATGTCACGTATCCGAAAGCGGGGGAGCTGCGCGAGGCGGCGCGCGCCGTTCCGGCGGAGCGAATCCTCGCGGAGACGGACAGCCCGTATCTCGCGCCCCAGCCCGTGCGCGGGAAGCGGAACGAGCCCGCGTACGTCGTTCATACGGTCGCGTTGCTCGCCGAGACGCGCGGCGAGGATCCCGGAGAGCTCGGCAGCCGCATCGACGCGAACGCCGCCGCCGCGTTCGGGCTCGCGTGACGGTCCGCGCGAAGAAGGAGCTCGGCCAACACTTCCTCGTCGACGAGAACATCCTCGGCGTCATCGGCCGGCTCGCAGAGCTGGGGGAGAGCGACGTCGTGCTCGAGGTCGGGCCTGGCCTCGGCGTGCTGACGACGTTCCTCGCCGACCGGGTTCAGCAGGTGTACGCGGTGGAGCTGGACACGTCGCTCGGGCCCCAGCTGGTCGAGCGTGTCGCGGGACGGCCCAACGTCGAGCTCCGCTTCGGCGACGCATTGCAGCTCGACCTCGATCAAGCGGCGCCGGGCGCAACGAAGCTCGTCGCGAACCTGCCGTACAACATCGCGACGCCGCTCGTCGCGGAGAGCCTCGACGGGTTGCCCGCAGTCGAGCTGTGGTGCGTGATGGTGCAGCGGGAGGTCGCGGAGCGGTTCTTCGCCGAGCGGTCGACGAAGGCCTACGGGGCGGTGTCCGTCCTGATTCAGCTCGTCGCCGAGCGCACCGGCTTCCATCCCGTGTCGCGCAACGTCTTCAGGCCGCGGCCGAACGTCGAGTCGGCCGCCGTCGCCTTTCGCCGAACCGGATTGCCGGAGGACTTCCGCCACGTCAAGCGGATCGTCGAGGCGGCGTTCGCGCACCGCCGCAAGAAGCTCGCGAACTCACTCGAGCTCGCCGGCGTCGACACGAGCAGAGCGCCGATTCCCGACGTGCGGGCCGAAGAGCTGAGCCCGGCCGAGTTCCTCGAGCTCGCGCGGGAGCTCCGCTGAAGCGCGGCCCGGCAGCCGCCAAGCTCAACCTCGCCCTGGTCGTCGGCCCGCGGCGGGCGGACGGCCGCCACGAGCTTGTCACCGTCTACCAGCGCGTGGCGCTCAGTGATCGTCTCACGGTGCAGCGTGCACCCGACATCCGCGTCGAAGGCTTCGACGGCGACACGCTCGTCGGCCGCGCGCTGGAACGGGTCGCGGACGGGAGTGGGTTCCGCGCGCAGATCACGAAGCGCATTCCCGTCGCTGCAGGTCTCGGCGGTGGCAGCTCCGACGCCGCGACCGCGCTTCGTCTCGCGAACTCCTTGCGGTCAGACCCGCTGCCGGACGACGAGCTGCTCGCGGCGGCGCGGGAGCTCGGCGCGGACGTGCCGTTCTTCCTCGTCGACGGCCCGCAGCTCGGGGTCGGCGACGGGACCGAGTTGACCGCGCTCGACCTGCCACAGGACTACTGGGTCGTGCTCGTCCTGCCGAGCGGCGCGACGAAGTCGTCCACCGGTGAGGTGTTCGCCGCGTTCGACGCGCGGGGCGGCGAGGCTGGCTACGAGGAGCGCCGTGCCTCGCTCCTTGCGTTGCTCGACGACGTACGCAGGCCGCGGGCCTTTGCCGCACTCCCGCCGAACGACCTGGTGGCCTCGCCGCTGGCGGCGCAGCTGCTCGAGCTCGGTGCGTTTCGCGCCGACGTGACGGGAGCCGGGCCGACGGTGTACGGGCTCTTCCTGCACGAGGACGCGGCACGTGCCGCGCAGCGACGCATGTCCCCCAAAGGGCGCACGTGGGTGACAGCACCTGCGTGGTACCGTTGATTTGTGGCTGCAACACAGCCGATGATCGAAGCCGGCAGCACTCGCGGCGGCCGCTGGCTCCGCCATCGTCGCCTGCGAATTGCCTTGTGGGTCGCGGTGATCGAGGGCATTCTCGTCGCGGCGACGCCCGACCTGTCCCGGTGGACGGTGCTCGTGATCGGCACGATCGTGCTGGCGTTCTACGTCCTCGCCGGGCGGAACATGAGCTGGGACGTCGGCCGCCATCTCTCGTGGATCGCAGCCGCCTCCCAAGCCATGGCGATCCTCGTCGTGATCTTCTTCTTCGTCTTCGAATGGATCGCGATCGTGGCAATCGCGATCCTCGCGATCTTCGCCCTGATCTACCTCTTCGGCGATCACCAACGGGCGTAAGCTTCCGGCCGTCGGTGGGGCGTAGCCAAGAGGTAAGGCAGCGGGTTTTGGTCCCGCGATCCCAGGTTCGAATCCTGGCGCCCCAGCTGAGATGAGCAACGTCGCCGCCGTGATCATGGCCGCGGGTCTCGGTACGCGGATGAAGTCCGCGACGCCGAAGCACCTGCATCCGCTACTGGGGCGGCCGCTCGTCGACTGGATCGTCGCGGCCCTCGAGCCGCTCGGCGCGGATCCCCTCGTTCTCGTCGTCGCGCCCGACACGGTGGACGCGTACGAAGGACGAGACGTCGCCGTGCAGGAGAAGCCGCTCGGCACGGGGGACGCTCTGCGGGCCGCGCACGCGAAGGTTCAGGACGCGAAGCAGGTTCTCGTCGTCGGCGGTGACCATCCGCGGCTCGGCTCGAAGCTCCTGCAGCGGCTCCTCGACGAGCACCGCCGCTCGGGAGCGACCGCGACAGTGCTCTCGTTCGAACCGCCCGACCCGCGCGCCTACGGGCGGATCATCCGAGACGCCGACGGCCGCCTCAGACAGATCGTCGAGAACGCCGACGCCGACGAGGCGCAACGCGCGATCGGCGAGGTCAACTCGTCGATCTACGTGTTCGAGGCTGGCAAACTGTGGCCGGCGCTCGAGCGCATCGAGCCGGTGAACGCGCAGGGGGAGCTCTATCTGACCGACGCGGTTCGGCTGTTGGTCGAAGACGGGGAGGAGGTCGCAGTGTTCAAGGCTCCGGATCCGGAAGAAGTGGAAGGCGTGAACACGCGTGTGGAGCTCGCCGATGCCGGTTCTTACCTACGCGCGCGCGTGAACAAGGAACACATGCTGGCAGGAGTGACGATCGTCGACCCCGGGACGACGTGGATCGAGCCAGGGGTGGAGCTCGAGGCGGACTCGACGATCCACCCCTTCACTGTCCTGCGCGGGAAGACTCGCGTCGCCGCTGGCGCGGAGGTCGGTCCCCACGTCGTCGCCGTCGACGCCGAGATCGGGGCCGGAGCGCTCGTCGGCCCGTTCACGTACCTCCGGCCCGGCACCAGGCTCGGCGCGGGCTCGAAGGCCGGCACGTTCGTCGAGATCAAGAACTCCGACATCGGTGCCGGGGCGAAGGTGCCGCACCTGTCGTATATCGGTGATGCGGAGGTCGGCGAGCGTACGAACATCGCGGCCGGCAACATCACCGCCAACCTGTCGCACGACCACGACCGGGGGAAATCCAGGACGAGGATCGGGCGCGACGTCAGGACCGGCATTCACAATGGCTTCGAAGCCCCGGTCGAGATCGGGGACGACGCATGGATTGCGGGCGGGGCGTACATAACAGAAGATGTCCCTCCCGAATCGCTCGCTGGGTTCCCACCGAAGCAGATCACGAAAGAGGGCTATCTCCGTGGAAAGCGCAACGACTGAGCTGACGCGCCTGCCCGGGCTCGAGGTCGCCGAGACCAAGGCAGAGGTCAAGCCCGAGCACTGGATCGAGACGGGGCCGTCGAAGCGGCTCATGCTCTTTTCCGGGCGCTCGCACCCGGAGCTCGCGCACAAGATCGCTCAGAAGCTCGGCATCCAGGTCGGCGACGTCTCGCTACGGACGTTCGCGGACGGCAGCACCTACTGCCGCTACGAAGAGTCCATCCGCGGCGCCGACCTCTTCCTCGTGCAGACGACGTGTCCGCCGGTGGACCAGAACCTGATGGAGCTGCTGATCATGATCGACGCGGCGAAGCTCGCGTCCGCGAAGCGGATCACGGCGGTGATCCCGCTCTACCCGTACTCGCGCCAGGACAAGAAGTCACGCCCGCGCGAGCCGATCAGCGCGAAGCTGGTCGCGGAGATGCTTCAGACCGCCGGCGCCGATCGTGTCCTGACGATGGACCTCCACGCCGGCCAGATCCAGGGCTTCTTCGATGTGCCTGTCGACCACATGACGGCACTGCCGATGCTGGCGCAGTACTTCCGCGATCTCGGCCTGCCCGAGGAGCTCGTCGCCGTCGCCCCGGACACCGGCCGCACGCGGCTCGCGAGCAAGTTCGCGGAGATGATCGGCGGCGACCTCGCGGTGCTGCAGAAGGACCGGCCGGCGCACAACGTCGCGCAGATTACGAACGTGATCGGCGACGTCGCCGGCAAGTGCTGCGTGATGACGGACGACATGGTCGACACCGCCGGCACGCTCGTGGCAGGCGCCGAGTTCCTGAAGGGGCACGGCGCGAAGAAGGTCTACGCGTGCGCGACGCACGGGATCTTCTCGCCGCCGGCGATCGAACGGATCGAGAAGAGCTCACTGGACAGCGTCGTCGTCACCGACACTGTCCCGATCGACCCCTTGACGAAGCCGGAACGCGTCACCGTCCTGACAGTCGCGGACATCCTCGCGGAGACGATCCACAACGTCTTCGCCGACGACTCCGTCTCCGCGATCTTCCAGGACATGAACGCGCTGTTCTAGGGCTTGAAGACGTAGCCGCTACACTTCGCCGCCGACGTGGCCGGAGAACGGATCAAGCTGCAGGTCAAGGAGCGCGAACGCCGCGGCTCTGCCGACGCGCGGAGGCTGCGTCGCGAGGGCTTCATCCCCGGCGTCCTCTACGGGCGCGGGCAGGAGCCGCACGCGATCTGCGTTCCCGAGCGCGACCTCCGGCGGGTCCTGACGGGCCAGGGCGGCCTGCACGCCATCCTCGACGTCGTTCTCGAAGGCCAGAAGACGACGCACGCGTCGATTCTCAAGGACTACCAGCAGGACCCCATTCGCGGGCACATCTCGCACATCGACCTGCAGGAGGTGCGGCTCGACCAGCCGATCCAGGCGAGCGTCACTGTCCAACTCGTCGGCGAGCCGGTCGGTGCGAAGGAGGGCGGCGTCCTCTCACAGGTGCAGCGCGAGATCAACGTCGAGGCGCTGCCGATGGAGATCCCCGAGCACATCGACCTGGACGTCTCGGGCATGGCGATCGGCGACACGCTGCGCCTCGCCGACCTCAGGCCCAGGGACGGGGTGACCTATCTGGACAA
>Ga0066903_100003126_pt1 | contig 13373 bp, 8 predicted proteins | sample PanSoiMetaGPlot1_FD_67491 | JGI IMG/M metagenome (GOLD analysis project Ga0066903, IMG submission 67491) | Tropical forest soil microbial communities from Panama analyzed to predict greenhouse gas emissions - Panama Soil - Plot 1 (version 2) | ecosystem: Environmental > Terrestrial > Soil >... | reverse complement strand
CGTACTGCGATTCTCGTCGGACTTACCCTGCTCGCAGGAGGGCTCTTCAAAGTCGCAGCTTTTGCCCGTGAAGCGTTCATCGCTACGCGTTACGGAGTCTCGGAAATTACAGATACGTATTTCGGCCTGCAGCAGTTTCCTCTTGCGCTTGCCACCTTCATGTTCGGCGCCTTTGCGCTGGCCTTCACACCTGCCTATGCAGATGCGACGCGGAACTCGAGTACTGTGAAGTGGCTCCGAGGTTTATTGCTGTACGGATGTCTGATCGCAGCTCTCCTGACACTCACGATGCTCGCTAGCGCTCCCGTACTATTAAAGATGTTGGTGCGATCCGGACGCAATGAAGCATGGGGGACACTTGTGATCTTGAGCCCTTCCTTTGCGCCGATTGTTTGCATTGGCATTTGGTCTGGAATCTGTACGGCACGGGGTAGCAACATTTCGGCAATGACAATAACAGGCTTCCCGTATCTGGTTATGACAGTGGCGATCGTATTGCTTTATCTAGCCGGCGCACTGGGCAGTCAGAGCCTGGCGCTTTCAATGGCTACTGGGTTTGTTCTGGTCGGGATTTATGCACTCCTCCGAATTCTGTGGTCGCAGCCACGTTCTGACAGGACCGATGTCCTGATGCCTTGGCGGCACTCTGATTTCCGCCGGTTTGTGCGCCAACTCGCTGCTTCATCGCTCGAAAACATCGCGTTTGTTGCTAATCAGTTCTTCATCCTTTATTTCTTGTCTCGAGCAGGAACCGGAGCCATATCCGCCAATAATTATGCAATGCGAGTCGGCATGCTCGGCTACGGCCTGTTTGCGCAACCCCTGGCGCAACTGATGCAAGCGCGTATTTGCTTAGCGGAGAGGGTTAACCGCACCAGTACGTTCCAGCGGTGGCTGTTGATACTGGCCGTTGGCATTGCAGCGATAGCCTCAGCCGTATTCTTCTTCCGATTAACGGTCATTCGGATCGTTTACATGCGGGGAAGTTTTACCGAAACCGAGCTCAAAACAGTGGCCGCCATCTTACCTGCTTGGGTTGGATACGTTGTGGTGCTGTCCGTCAATGCATTCTTAGCTCGCTATCTCTTCACAACCTCCCGGGGGGGCATTTACGTCCGTTCTATGATATCCGCTTATATCGCAGCCAATCTCCTTCGATTCGTGGTTCCCACGACAACCGGCACTTCTTGGATCATTTGGTGTTCCGTCATTACGGAAGGTTTTGCGATGCTCATCAGCCTTAGGGCCTGTCTTCGAGAGCACAAAGATTCCAAGTTGATTCCTTTGCCGAGCACACAGGAAGTGTGTTCTTGACACTGTGGACACAAACGGCCACTGAGATCATCTCGCCGCTGCTGGCGTTTCTCATTCCCGTCCTGCTCGGCATCTATTGGCCTCTATACTTGCTCGACCCGGTTCAGATCACGATGGCCCTGCGTGTGGGAATCTTACTGCTTGCAGGTCTCCTCCTGATTTTGTGGCGCAGCGCATCTCTCACATATGCCGAGTTAAGATTTGGTGGCTTACTTACCGGATTTTGCGTGCTCCTCCTGATACCGACATTAACCGCCACGGACATCTCGCGCGCATTCAGCGACTGGACGAAACTGCTAATCATTTGTGCGTTTGGCATAAGTCTGGCCAGGTGTTTGCGCCACCAACGAACAGCTACCGCCTTCGGATTGGGTTTACTGGTCGCCAGCCTCGTGTCAACCGCGTATGTTCTAAATATTTATGTGCAACATCTTGGTTTCGTTCTGCCCTCATATGAAGCGACGCGCATCATGAAAGGCGCTGCCCTCACTGCGGGCGGCGTCGCCTTAAACCCTATAGCATCTAATGCCGTATTTGCTTACATCATGAGTATTGTTCTCGGCCCACGATCTCGCCTCATGTTAGCCCTGTCCGTTCCGATCTTTGCGTTTTCGTCGTTTTTGAGCGGTTCGCGAGCGCCCATCGGTATCGCGCTTCTCTGTGCAGGTGCGCTGTTCCTCATAAATGCGCAGCAGTCGAAGATCCTCTTGGTAAGAGTTGCGGTTTGGGTCGGACTTTCCGCTGTCGCTGGGTTGGCCGCCATTTCGGCCTTTTATCTCAGTGCAGGCGAAGTTGCTGCTTTCACAGAAGGTCGATCGGACCTCTGGGCGGCAGCATGGTCAAACTTCATAGAACGGCCTCTCACCGGTTATGGGTTCGAATCTTGGCGGGACGATCTGGTCGCGCGTCTCCCAGGTAACTACCAATCGACCATACAACTGGCTAGCGGGGCTGCAGGAGGTTATCACAATGAGTATTTCACGTTGCTTGCTGAGCAGGGATTACCGGGTTTTCTCTTTGGTATGGTGATCATCTATAACCTATTCACGTCCTCTCGCCGCCTCGCCTTATTCACGCCAAGGAGCCGCCATTCCCAATTCTTACTATTTGCGTGTCTCTATCTAATAGTACGGGCAGCCATCGAAGTTCCGGGGCTGTTTGGGTACGCGCAGGAACCCTCAGATTATTTCGCCTATTGTTTCCTGGCCATTGTGATCAGCCGATTGTCCGTTTTCGAGGATATGTCGAAAGGCACAGCCGAGGTATTGCCGACCAGGTCGATTTACGGGCGTTCGCACGGAGCGTGGTATGCGAATAGTGGTGCACACATCGGAACCGAGCCTCGGTGCGGCTCGATACGTATTTGAACTTGTCAAGGGCCTGGCTGAGATCAACGTGCCTGTTGCGCTCTTCTGTCCGGCAAACTTCGAGTACTTGAGGGACCTCGATCCCTATGGAGTTCCTGTTTTCGCCGCCGGCCCGCGCGGAGTCGAAATCAAGAGTCTCCGAGTGCGAATTTTGAGAAACTTAAAGTTTCTCTGTCGGACGAGTTTGCACCAATTTCGCTCCACCAGACGTGGAGATATAGTTCACTTTCAGTTTCCCGTTTACTTTCCGTTTGGGCTCGTTTTCTTCATCGTCGCAGCACTCAAAAACTGTCCGGTCGTGTTTACTGCCCATGATCCGCTTCCCCACAAATGGCTCCTGCCAGAACGCTTTCGCGCATTTGAGCGAACTACTTTAAGGTGGGCCTACAAGCTTAGCCGCCGCATTGTCGTTCACAACGAAAGCGGGCGGGAGACACTTATCGAACACTTCCGACTAGATCCAAGAAAAATATCGGTGATTCCTCACGGACCTTTTTGCTTGTCTAGCGCCAGTGAGAATCTCCCGCCCTTCGATCGGCTCCAGATTCTGCTGTTTGGGTCCATCAGAGAAAACAAGGGAATACATCTCGCGATCGAAGCGGTCCAGATGCTGAACGGTTGCCCAGGCAAACAAGTGAGCTTGACTATTGCAGGGCAAGTCGCCAACGCGCGGGAGGAAGACTACTGGAACCGCTGCAAAACCCAAATCGAGAAACGGCCCGAGGGCATTCATGTCCTGGAGCACTACGTAACCGATGCTGAAGTCGCACGCCTGCTCGAAAATCATCACGCCGTGCTGCTGCCTTATACCCACTATACATCCGAGAGCGGCGTTGCCGCCCTGGCACTGTCGAACGGACGAGCGATTCTCGCCATGCGTGTTGGTGGTCTTGAAACGCTGCTCACTATTTGCCAATGCGGCATCGCAATCGAGGCACCGACAGTCGAGGGGGTCGCTGAAGCGATCTCGAAGGCGCTCCGAGTTGGACGGCCGATGCTGGAGCGGATGGGTGCGGAAGGAAAGGAGTTTGTGGCATCGACGCGATCGTGGAGGGGAATTTGCCTTCAGACGCTGACCCTGTACACCGAACTCAGTCATTGAAGTCGGTGCCGTGGTCGAACTGACCAATCACCGGTGGCACAACAAGAAGGAGTCCTTGATGAGTAACGCGGCCGCAACTGGAACACTCCGCGGTACACGAGGTTCCAGGCGGGTACTGCTTGTAATCACAACTTTAACCCTTGGTGGAGCCGAAACGCAGGTAGTTCGACTCGCAATCGAACTTAAGAAAAACGGGTGGATGGTGGCCGTCGCTTGCCTTGTCGCCCCAACCGCTTATGTCGGCTCACTGAACGCGGCCGGAATTCCTGTGCATTCCCTAGATATGCCACGTGGCGTTCCGGACCCGAGGGCGATCTGGCGTTTAAAATCCTTCCTCCGAGCGCTCAATCCGGATGTTGTGCATAGCCATATGTTTCACGCCAATCTCCTCTGCCGTGTCGCACGACTGACCTGCAGTTTCCCGGTCCTGATCTGTACGGCTCATAATTTGCGTGAAACGTCCGAAAGAGGGGGTCAGACCTGGCACAAGGAACTGTTGTACCGCGCGACTGATTTTCTTGCGGATACCACGACCATAATTTGTAAGGCCGCATTCGAACGATACCTGCGGGTCGGTGCGGTACCGGCCGGCAAGCTGACAGTGATTCACAACGGCGTGGACACGCAATACTATTCGCCCTGCATTGAGCGTCGTACGGCGGCACGCAGAACACTGAATGTCGGCGACCAATTCGTTTGGCTTGCAGTCGGACGGCTGGTTCACCAGAAGGATTATCCGAGTCTCCTTCGTGCGCTCACTTTGATAGAGGACGGAAGATGGGTTTTGCTTATCGCAGGAAATGGACCGTTAGCCGATGAGCTGAAAACGCAGTGCGCCGAATTCGGCCTGACTGGGCACGTTCGGTTTCTCGGCGGGTGGGAAGACATTGTTGACCTCTATCAAGCCGCAGATGCTTTTGTAATGTCTTCTCGATTTGAGGGTCTTTCGGCAGCGCTCTTAGAGGCGGCTTCAATGGGCTTGCCGAGCGTTGTCACAATGGTGGGCGGTAACCCTGATGTCGTGATTGACGGCCTCACGGGATACCTCGTCGAGCCCGAAAATCCGAAGGCAATTGCCGACGCCATGCTTTCAATCATGCGAGCTCGGCCCGAAGAACGGCGAGCGTTTAGTGTTGCCAGCCGGCAACACTGTCTGGACCGCTTCCAATTTGAGGCGATTACCCAGAAATGGTTGGACCTTTACGAAAGTCATCTTTCACGATGTAGCACGCCAATCCCCCAATCTGCGAGCATTTCGAAGCATATAATTTGAAGTTTCCAACTAGTAAGACGCCATAACAGGTTTTTCCCTCTGTTGCCTCCGCGCGCGAGTACTTCTTATTGCTTCCCCACCAGCGGCGTGCACGAAACGAACTGAGTCTATTTCCTTAGAGAAGGGACTAGTACCTTGAACTCAAAGTCATCAAATCAAATCGATTCTAGAGGTGCGTCGAACCTGACCAAGCCATCAAGATTCCACGTAGATAGTCTGGATGGCGTTCGGGGACTAGCGATCCTGGGAGGGATTGCGTTTCATACCCTTCGGCCATACGAGTACAGAGGCTTTCTTGGTGCTATATGGCGAGGTCTGGAGGAAACGAGTTGGTCTGGAATTGACCTCTTCTTCGTTCTGTCCGGTTTTCTCATCACAGGTATTCTTCTAGATTCTCGAGGCAGATGCGGTTACTTTCGAAACTTCTATGCCAGGCGCACGCTGCGGATTTTCCCCCTTTACTATTCGGTTCTCCTAGGTGTCCTAGTCATCGTGCCCGCCGTGATCGGATTAGGTCGTTTGCCAGCATTGTACGCTCAGCTAATCAAGAATCAAATATGGCTGTGGACCTACCTGCAGAATTATCTGCAATCACAGTCCCCACATATGCTTCCGGGATTTGGACACTTCTGGTCTTTAGCCGTCGAAGAGCAGTTTTATTGGGTCTGGCCTCTAGTCGTATATTTTCTTAGCAGGCGAAATTTGATGCGGCTGTCCCTAGCAATCTGCCTAGTGGAACCCTTCCTGCGGTTTACGCTCCTACAATACGGTTACAGTACAGCGGCGCTAAGGCAACTTACTTTTACACGCCTGGACTCCCTTGTTTATGGCGGAATTGCCGCGATTGCCCTCCGTGACAGCAAAGTGTTTCCGCTCGGTCATCGCGGCCTTCGAATAGTTGCAACACTGTTCGGCGTCGTTCTCCTGACGATTCTGATCCGCGAAGGACACATTCCGTATGAAGGTGCTGCCACGGTGATCCTCGGTTACTCCGCGCTAGGAATGCTTTTCTCACTCCTGATATACCACCTAGCCACTACTCGAGGGACCTTATCAGGTATATTTTCCAGTGGCGGTCTGCGGTGGTTTGGCAAATACAGCTATGCCATTTTCGTTTTTCAGTGGCCAGTGACTCTGGCGTGTTCCGCGATCTTTAATATCCATTCGGGAGAGAGTTCGCCATCTTCTGTCCTTTTTCTCTTTGTTGCTACGATTGTTCTCAGCGGTGCGATTGCGTACGCGAGCTGGAACATATTAGAAGTTAGGTTCATGAAACTGAAACGATACTTCGAATATTCTCACGTCTCGCCAGAAGTAAGGAACCCTCGCTCGGCTACCGCAGTACTCTCTACAGTCCAGCCAACCGGTCTTACTGCGCAGCTCACTTCAGATGTCGCCTTGTCTGCCGACGCTCCAGGGCAGGAATACCGCTAACGTCCTTTGACTTCTCAAAACGCGGGGTACTCAGTGATACACCGGCTAGTTATACTAACGCTTGGCTTCAAACTTGTATCTGGTTGTGGCATTGCGAAACTACAAAACCAACCAACTCCTCCTGAGCAAGCGTACGGCTACAAGCTGGATTTCCAGGACGAATTCGATACTCTGGATATTAGTCCCGATGGTCTCGGGAAGCATATATGGTACGAAGGTGTCTGGTTTAATCAGCGGCACGCCCCGCTGTCCAATATCTCTGCGTCGTTGTCCACGTTGAAACTGGAGTGGCAGCGGGGCCAGGGCAGCCCAGACACCAGCATAACAACACTATCTCATGACAAGCGGGGCTTTCGTGCGTGGCGATATGGCTACTTCGAAGCTCGGATGAAGTGGGATGTCGTAAAGGGAGCGTGGCCTGCATTCTGGCTTATCCCAGTCGAGGACGCAACTGACAAAGCTACCTACAATGGTGTGAAGCAAACTGGCGAAATCGACATCTTTGAAGGCCAGGGGGACAACCGTCACGATTTTTACGGAACCATTCACGTTTGGGTGAACCTCAAAGATAATGCCAGTAAGGAAAATAGGTTTCGCCTTCCCGCAAGTGTCAACTTCTCGGACTATCATATCTACGGCCTCCTTTGGACGCCCGGAAAGGTGACGTGGTATTTCGATAATCAAGCTCTACATTCGGAAACAACTCCGGCCGTCTTGGACAAGCAGAAGTATTTTCTAGTGTTGTCCATGCTGGAGGGGGTTAACTGGAAGTCTGGCGTGCTATCTGGTGTCAACTGGGACAAGACTGCGCTGTACGTCGATTGGGTGCGCGTGTGGAGGAAGTAGTGCCGGGCGGCCGCGAGTCCGACCACAGCGACGTTTGATGTCCGAGAGTCGTAAACTCCGGGCTGTAATGTACCTCTCGTCATCGACCTCGACACACTAATCTGCTTGCAAGCGCTATGATTTGAGTGACGGACGCGTCGGAACGACGCTCCCGTTAGGATTTGCACGGCGCCAGCATTGCCTTGCCACCACAGTTTCACGGCGATTTCGCAGAGGTGGCGGATCTCTACCTTCTAGCGCAGGGAAAAAGAGGAACATTGCAAGAAGACACTCCAACGTCTTTACGCCCCAATAACGACTATCTTCTCTTGAGGGTAAAGCAATTGTCGAAGCTAAACCCGACCATTCTGGATTTTGGATGCGGCAACGGCGCTTTAGTGGCGGCAGCACGGGCCAACGGGTACAAGGCCTATGGCGCCGAAACATATTACGACGGAATTCGAGATCAAGACCGCTTAGCGGCCCAACATTGGGGATGTAACGACGATATTGTCAGAGACATTATCCATGGGCACCTGGATTTTGAAGATGAGTATTTTGATTTGGTTGTCCACAATCAAGTGTTCGAGCACATTAAGGATCTTGAACAAGCCGTATCCGAGATACATCGCGTCTTGAAGCCTGGCGGTTTGATGATTGGAATCTTTCCAACACTCGGCGTCCTTACGGAGCCTCATTTGAACTTGCCATGTATCCACTGGCTGCCAAGAGGGCGCGTACAAATGGCATGGGCTCGAGCAATGAGATCGGTCGGATTGGGCTTTTCTTTTTGGGGAGAAGGTGAGGAGTGGTTTCAAAGGGCTATGGTATTTCTAGAAGAGCGAGTGTTTTTTCGAACTCGGGCCGAGATTACAATGATTTTGGAACCGCTATTTCGCCTTAAATGGATTGAACCGGATTGGTTGGGTTTTAGGGTACCGAAGTGTGCATGGATGCTGAAACTGCCAGGGGCACCCGCGAGTGCGAGAGCATTCGCAAGAATTATGGCCGGAGTAGTTGTAGAAGCCGTCAAATTGGAGGTTATAGAACCAATAGAACGGAACGGACGGACCGTTATTTGAATCTCTTCAAGGGCCCGCTACGGATTTGCCTACTTTCTCACGCAAAATACTGGCGGAACCGCAGCTTTAGACTACCTCGGGTCGTCTCGTGAGGAATCTGGGGATGGGATGAGCAACCTCTAAGGGCTTTCCATCAGTGCCCTTTTCTCAAATCAACGGACTACGCGCGATTATATGACCCTCGCCCAAACAGTGAATCCTTGCATTGGAGTTATCGTCACTGCAGTGGTAGCGCCAGTGGCTGTCGAGGCATGCCGCCGCCCCCAATACTGCTCGCACTGTTGTTGTCGACAACATTCAGCTGCCTGATCAGCTTTTCAAGATCCCGAGACCATGGCGTGTTAGCACCGGCATTGGTCACGAACTCGTAGCCGTAATCCGCGCGGAATTGATCGCGGAACCTTCCGTCTGGTCCATATTCAGCGGCAAAACCAAATCCATCGCCATATGAATCATCAACGATGTATGCCCCGTAATTTTGTAGCGTGAAGGCTAGCTCGCGCGCAGGTTCAGTTTCCAGGCCTAGTGAAGAAATATCGAGGGAGGCTGGGAGGGCTAAGAGAGCACCCATTTTGACCGCCGCCGATTGACCAGGATTTTGTGTTCCGTAGTAGCCAACGGCATAGCCATCGGCCGTCGAGGCCGGCCAGCGATAACAAGCACTGGAAGTCGTACACTTGTAGAGCGACTTGATCGCATCGACATTTACCTTCATGGTATGCCTTGGCCCCTCTTGGCCTGGTCGTAGCTCACCAACACGAATAGAGCCACCGATGGCCGAGAGATTGGAGCCACCATGTGCGCCCGGAATCCCAGTACCGTACAGATCCACCCCGCCCCAAGCGACAAGACTGGTGGCATCGCCGCCCGCGCTGCAGCGGGCAAGGGGCTGCATTTGAATCAGTGTTCGACCGTCAGGTAAGAGTGCCGCTGTCGATTCATTCGCGGGAGAATTGGGTACCACAAATTCAGTCGGCATTGGCACGCGAGTGAGCAAGCTTCCTTGAACTGTGCATCTGTTACCACCACTCCAGCCTACCCCATTGTAGTAGACATTAACCATTGGAGCGGACGGACGAAGGATAATACGCTCCTCATCGACTCGGCTGATTTTGTAGCCAGTGGTCACCGGAATATTGGCCGGAACATAAACTGCGCCGCTACCAATAGGCATATTCCATATGCTGGTGCTTGAGAATGGTTGTTTCAAGGGATCGCGTGTTGAAGATACACCAGGATCTACCGTGATAGTCACATCGGCGGAATTGGACAGCGCCGAGTCGCTTGCAGTCAAGCGCAACCCGTAGGTGCCGGATGTTGAAAACGTCGCCGTGGTGCTCAAAGCGTTCGCGTTGCTGAAGGTCACACTACCCGGACCGCTGACTTTAGCCCACGAAACAGCCACGGTGCTTCCGCTGGGCAGACCATCATCGCTAGCCGTACCGGTCATAGATGCGCCGGCCGGAAGCGTGATCGTTTGGTTCGAACCGGCGCTCACGACGGGTGGTTTATTTACAGGCGCCGCATTTACCGTGATCGTGACATCGGCGGAACTGGACAACGCCGAGTCGCTCGCGGTCAAGCGCAACCCGTAGGTGCCGGTTGTCGAAAACGTCGCCGTGGTGCTCAAAGCGTTCGCGTTGCTGAAGGTCACAGTACCCGGACCGCTGACTTTAGTCCACGAAACAGCCACTGTGCTTCCGCTGGGCAAACCGTCATCGGTAGCCGTACCCCTCAAAGATGCGCTAGCTGGCAGCGCGATCGTTTGGTTCGGGCCGGCGCTGACGACGGGAGCCTGATTTACAGACGAGTCTGGATTTACGGTGACGGTCACGGCGGCGCTCGATGTCATTGCGCCGTCGTTCGCGGATAGACGCAAAATGTATGTGCCAGGCATAGCGAAACGGACTGGTGTGCTCAGAGACGTGGGGTCACCAAAGGTCACCGGGCCAGGGCCGCTGAACATCGTCCAGGCTGTTGTTAAAGTGCCGTTGGGCAAGCCGTCGTCAGTTGCCGTTCCCGAAAGCACAGCTCCCGCCGGAAGATTGATGATCTCGTTTGGGCCGGGGTTCACGACTGGTGGCTGATTAACCGGTGTGATTACTCTGAAACGCAACCAATTTGACTTGACTGATCCCACTTTCACATAGACCTTGCCGCTAGCTGCCCCATCCGGAACGTTTGCGGTCAGAGTTGTAGGAGTTGACGTCAGTGCCGGCACTGTCAGAACTCCACCTGTCACAGACGGAAACAGAACAGTATTCAGGTCGGAAGTAGACGAAAACCCGGATCCGGACAGGGTGACTATGCTGCCAACTGCCGCCCTCGAGGGGTTTATACTCGAAAGCCGCAGAGCGCTCGAGTCGGCTGCTAATGCAAATTGCGTAAAATGCGTAACGTCCGCTGAGGCTACTCGTCCTGACGGTTCAACAACGGCTACAAATTCGCTGGGTTCGTACTGACCTGTGCGAGGATCAAAAATAAGGACATCAATCACTGAGCCCGGCTCAAAAGCTTCGCTTAGAGAAAATCTTAAATGGACCGGGATTTTGAAATGCGTGCCATCCGGCGTACCTTCAACGGCTCCGAGTAGACGCTCACTTTCGCGACGCTTCGGTAAATTATAGGTATCCAGTCGCGTTATTCGAACATCCGTTCCCTTGGCCAACGCGCCAGGCGGAATTGCCAGCGAAGCCGACCCATCGTTGCTGACCACCACAGCGCCAGTGAAAACGGAAACGGGCGCGCCGCTCGGCTGTGCGGTTAACGCAATGCCGCGAGGCGGAATAGCGGCTAGTGCGCCGCTGTATGTGGAACCGAGAATTTGGACGGCCAAAATTGCCGACGATGCTGAAATGTGCATCCTCCCAACAAGCTGATTTTGGGATTCCGGCACGAGCTCGCTGAGCAGGCCAGACCAGCGTTCGTTTGGCGCGAGACTAAGCGATACCGGATCGAAAAGATGTCCTTGCGGGTCACTGAAATCAATTGTGATCGACGAATCATTTGACGCTGCGTTGATCAGCATCAGACCGGCATAGAAATCCGTCTCGTTCGGAAAAATCGGAAACGTAATATCGCTGTAGCCCGATTCCTGTGCTGGAACAGTAGTCAACCCTCCTTCGCCACCCTCCGTTTCGAGATAAGCAACCAAGCCCCGGCTATTCAAAGCCTGGCTTTGAAAACTGAGGTCGTTCAGAATCGATTGGGGATTGAGTCCGAATAATTGATCTACACGCGTCTCTACCCTTTCGTTCGGTGCTAGCGTCTCCAATACAGTTTTGAACGAAATTTTCTCGCCTGTACTTGCCAGGTCAGCAATAGCGGCCGTTAAGCTCACCGTCTGCGATTCACTTCCATAGTTCACAAGAACTAGTGTCGATAAATAGCCCGCGGCGTTTCCGAACTGGGGCAAGTACCCGATTGCAAGTCGGCCCCCTGATGGAACGGCTTGAAGAGCAGCCACGTCAAATTTATCGCGATAGGTTTCCAGACCGATGAGCGCCGCGTCAGCTGAGTTCGCTTCGACCACTGCATAGCCGTCGAACGGCCGGAGGTTCGGCGCGAAGTCTGTAATCCCGCCGACAAATCCGCCGAAGGCAGGCAGTGAAATTTGGGATCGCTCAGCGAGGCGGCCGCTATTCTCGAAGAACGAAACGCTGATCTGATCGATCGCTTGATCGGAAGTATTCACCAAGACGAGTCGGTTGGCCGTTGCAAGATCAGCCGTGGCTTTTGGAAAAATCAGTTTCTTCTCCGGTGAAAAACTCATCGCTGCACCCTCGATCGAGATATGCCTCGAATCGGAAAACAATACGGTGCCGGAAATCGCAGCCGAGTTCGTCCTCACTTCGACCCATCCGGATGTCACACCCTTCCCGAACAGTTCTTTCGCTGTGAACGATCCGGAGCTCGAGCCCGCAAGAGTCAATGAAACGGGATTGATGATATCTGAACCCTGAAGAAGAGCTCCCTTATAGCTTCGCGCCGTCAGTGTTACAGACGCCGGTTCTACACCCGAGTTGATTAGAGTCATCCTGGACTCTGACGGCAACATTGATTGCAGTGCAGGCATGTACAGGGAGGGTGCTTGAGCAGCGCCAACTGAAGAAAAGGAAACGATTATAAAGAAGGTTGCGATAAACGAAGATCGCCTCGGCCTTGAACGCGACATCATGATCCTCTCGATGAGTTTTGAGCATCGGACGGATTCACCATCTATTCACCTCGAACAGTTTTTCCTGTCGGCACATTAGCACAATCAATGCCACAAGGTGGAAGCCCTGGCTGTCTGACGATTGAGTGTTTATAGGATACAGATAATTGGACTTACTGGAGCTAACTGTTTCTTGCCATGGCTGCGAAGAGGGCTTGGTTGTTGATCAAGTTGGTAGAATGGAAAACCGTCTCATTGCTGGTCGGCTCTGTCAAGAACTCGGCGCTTAGGAAAAGCGGTGCAGGTTCTTCCAGATGGGGTTGTTGCCAGGCAGGACAGAGATTTCAGCTACTCGTCGCCGTCAATGCAGAGACACACGACCCACTTCAAAACAAGTGGTGCACGGGTGCCTGCCCTCGGTATTCGGCATGCAACCGAGTCGAAGGACTACCTAGCGCGATCGGTTAATTTTTCAAGACAGATCGGCACCAATCCAAGTGCCGAAAGTCGGCTATTCCCGGACACACTGCAAGAGCGCTCTGAATCCGCGTTCAAATCGTTGGCGTAAATAGCAACCTCATCTCACCACTGGTACCTTCTAGATCCACGAACAAACACGTGAAAAAACAGAGCCACCGGTGAGATACGCGCTAGTGGCAGTCACTTCCGATTACTTTGGTAGCCCGATCGCTCGCACGCACTTTGCCAAAACGCCTTTGCATGCGGCGACATTTTAGAATCAAAAGTTTTGCTAACGACTCCAAGAAAATCTCATTAAATTTGCAGATGAGATCCACAGCGAAGCTGGGAAAACATCCAG
>Ga0066903_100003125_pt1 | contig 13373 bp, 19 predicted proteins | sample PanSoiMetaGPlot1_FD_67491 | JGI IMG/M metagenome (GOLD analysis project Ga0066903, IMG submission 67491) | Tropical forest soil microbial communities from Panama analyzed to predict greenhouse gas emissions - Panama Soil - Plot 1 (version 2) | ecosystem: Environmental > Terrestrial > Soil >... | reverse complement strand
TTCTCGAACTCGAATGACCCCGCCGACATAATCATGTCGTACAGCCGTTGGTACGCGGATCGGCAAATGCGGGGGTTTTCATAGCACTTGGCCAGGTACTCCGCAAAGCTCATCTCCTCGTTGAGCCGCAGGAATGTTTCCCGGTCGTATTGCGAAGCGACTTTATCCAGGTAATTCATCATATTCCTCTCCAGAGTTTGTTCCATGCGTAGCCCTCTGACTCGGTTGCCCCAACGTCCACTGCAATATAATTGCCAATATATTTCGGTGCAAGGGGAATATCGAGATTTTCAACATTTCTTGTTAACGGCAAATAACCAACCGCGTTCGCACTCCTCATCCGGCCTCGTGCTTTCCTTGAAATGGAAATATGGCAAGTGTTTTATTTCCGATTCGATGGCGTGCAGATTCGGAAACAGCCGGTTGTTCGTGTCGTGGAAAAACATAAAGCCGTCATGGCGGGTGATGCGCATGTGGTCCTTCACCCACAGGTGACTCCGATCATGGTCAGCGTCAGAAACCAGCAGGTCAAAGCTGTCATCCCGGCAGCCTTTGACGTAATCCTCCTCGGCCTGGCGCACCACTTCTGCCCCCAAGGAACGCAACACACGGGCAACTTCTTGCTCACTACCGCCGAAGCCCAACCAATTGTCCACGCAGGTGAGGCGACCCCGCTGGTTATATTTCAAAGCCTGGAGGATCAGACGGCTTGTGTAGCCACAGGTGCCGATGCCCAAATCCAGCACGTCATGAGGTTTGCGAGCCAGAACCGTGCCGAAAAGAAAAATGCAGTGGGCGGGGTCCACGGCCATCCACTGATCTGGTCCCTTTCGGGCAAAATCAACGATCACCGTACCTCCCCGAAGTTCTCACCGCCGCTCACGTCATCTATATTGCGATACGGGCTGCGGCCCATGTGGGTGGCTTCCTCAGCAGCGCGGCGCTCGTTCTGCGCCTTCTCCATATTATAACCGGCCCGATAGGAGAAGTTATCCCACTTGCTGCTGTCTTTCGGATTGGCGAACTTGACGTTTATATTGCAAGCGGAGAAAACGCGGCTCTTCTTCTTCGACCCGCATTTGGGGCAGGACACGCCAGGATATATGTCAGCCTCGTCGTAAGGACACATATCCTCGAATACGAGATGGCACTTGCGGCACTCAAAATCATAAAAAGGCATAGACCCTCCTGGTTTATTGTAGAAGGTCCGCCGCCTATTTTTATCTCTTGCCCTTGCAGTCCGTCAACTTCTGGAAAAAGCGGAAGGTACGGGCGACTTCTTTAAGGCGGGATTTATGGGACATGAAATACCACCGCCAAGACTTCTTGGCCAGGGCCACCGCGTCGGCCAGGAGTCGTTGATTCATCTCCTGTTCGACCAATTCCAACTGGACCTCCTGCGCGTGACTGGCCCTGGCGACTAGCTCCTCGTACTCCTCCTCGGAGATGTACTGCTCGACCTCCTCCTCCTCATCCTCCATATCACCGAAAAAACGGTCAACGTTTTCCTGCTCGTCATCATCATAATTCCATCTTGGCATGTTAACCTCTCGCTACAACGTTAAATAAGCGGTCCATTCGTTTCCATAACTCAAGAACCTTGAGTTCGTTCAGCGACATCTCGTCAGCCTGCCACCTTTCGGCTTTACGGAACGGATAGTCACCACTATTTATGCAGGCGGTCGTAACAAACTTGCCCCAGCCTCCCTCGTAACTGGTGAATGTGCAGAAATTGTCATCCTTGGCGGGCCTGCAAAGGAGCGGTTCGACCGCTATAGGTTTTTCCACGCGGTCCTTGAGAAACCACACCTTGCCGGCTACATCCTGGGCATTCCCCCGGAGCGCCAAGAATTCGGGCGTCGGCTCGCGCACGGCCAATACATCCGGGTCGAGAATAAGGCAGGGGAGCCTGACCCCGGCGACCTGGGCACGCCAGAGCTTGCTTTCGCCGGGCATTTCCCGGTGGTTGAGGAGGGAGACGCCGCAGCGAGCAGCCCAGGTGAAGAAAGGGCCGTCAATGCCGCGCTTGGCGACGATGCGCACCCTGGCGTCGGGGAGGTTGACGTTTAGCGAGTACCAACAGGCAAAGGCCATCCAGTTGTGTGCGGCGGAAGAATCGCACGCTATGACTACATCGAGGTCGTCCATACACTAAAAGAGTATGGGCGGTCACCATGCGCAATATTTCTCGTAAAGGCGGGCAAAAGGTGGGTGGCTCTTTATTTCTCGCTCCAGCAGGCTGATCGTATCCCGGTGGGCATGGAACGCCTCTCCCTGCGACTGCTCGTCCCGCCAACTCATAGCGGTCAAGTGCAAGACGTAATCGCGGGGCAGCGCCTCGAATTTATAACCGGCCTTCTTCAACCTGCTGTAGACCCAGGTGCCCACGTCCATGCTAATGCAATCGTAGCCGCCGGGGCTGGGAATATGCGTCACGTCTGGTTCATGGAAAGCCACTAGCCTGTTTACATCCGCTTCTTGGAGATCGAACCTACCCGGCAAGTGGTAACCATACCAACGCAAACCCATGCCGGTGTATAGCTCCTTACGAGAGGAAACCAGCACCGTCGCGGGATGGGGCAGGTTAATTTTGCGCCCGCCGTTGAACTCGACCACCGACAGCCCGGTACTGAGCAATGGCGGCGCGTAGACAAAACCCACCTTGCGGTCTTCCAGAGCCTTAAAGGTATAGGGACACCAATCAGAGGTCTTGACAATAACATCGTCGTGCATCAGAGTATAGAGTTCCGTATGCACCCAGGGAATCGCGGCGTCCATCGCGTGACCGTGACCGATGCGGCTCCAGGTTCGCAGCACCGTCAGGGGCATGTCCCGGTCGTGGCCAGACGCCTGCCACCGCGTATCCCTAAGCTCCTCCAAGAAGGATTGCTTGGCATCCTGAAGGGATGGATCGCCGGTGCGCGAATCAGGCCCGTTAATGGCAACAATAATATGTTCCAGTTGCAAACTGGATCGCAACAATAGGGAAAACAACGAGAGCATCAGGCATTCAATGCGACTCTGGCAGGTGGCCATCACTACGGTCGTCTTGCCCGCCAAAAGACTCCTTCTTTCGTAACCGCAGCGAGTCAGGATTGTATCCATTACTTCAAGACCCCCTTCGACATCAAGACATGCCTCAAGTATTCCGGGGTTTCGGCGTTGGTATGGAGAAACGCCGCCTGGGGGCCATATTTCGCACGGAAGGCGGCAATCTCCTCGAAACTGCCCGCGATCCTGTCCGCCTCGTTAAACTGCTCCTCGAAGGTCTTCCACAACTCCACGACCTTGGCCGCGTCCGAATCCCACAGCCAGTGGCCAAAACAACTCCAGTGCATATAATTATCGCTTCCCGGTTCCGGGACGAGGGAGACTACTTCGTAGCCGGCGTTCTCGACTTGATGCTTTAACTGGTTTTCCATCTTCAGGCAGTGATGCCGGGTGCGGATGTCGCCGCCGTTGATCCACGGGATTTTGTTCATGACCTCCCGTTTAATGCCGAAGGCAACGGTGCGGACGGTGTCGCCTTCCGGGAACGCCCCCGCCAGCCCTACCCTGGGATTGGACAAGGCGGCAAGGAAGGGCACCAGAAAATCCTTGTTCATCGGCAGGCAGTCGTCCGCGAACCAAATGATCGCGTCCCACAACTGCCCCAGGCGGGGGTCGTTGGGCAAATCCTTTAAGGCCCGCATGTCCATGCCCACATTATATCTGGGCAAATAATAATCTGGTCCAAACTGTTTGATGACTTCCGCCTGGAGCGGGTTGGGGAATCCCTGAGACTCATCGCCATTTAACTCCCCCCAGCTTTGAACGACGGCGAGCTTGCAACCGTAATGATTGGCGTTCCCCCAGGCCCTTAGCCAGTTGACAATCTCTCGCAGGCGGTCATAGATGCAAACGGCCACCACGACTTTCAGATTGGGGTCTATCGGCTGCGATTTATACGCCTCGATCATGGACACGGCGTCGGCGGCACGGTCCCGGCTTTGGTAACGGCAGTACAACTCATGGTATTCGGGCACCCGTTGGAGGTCGGCCTCTAATTGGGCGAACACGTCTTTATTACAATGCCAGGCAAAGCCGCCGTCTTGGAGCAAGAAGGTGCCGGCGTCGATTGCCACCCCTTTGATTTCAGCCCCTTCAAGCAGGGTTTTTGCCCAGGCCCCGGACTCGGCTACCAGTTGGCCATACTTAACTGCCGCGACCGGCATCCCGTAGTGACCTATGACAAACCGCTGCTCGTCATATGGTATGTTGGCATCGACGTAATCCTGGTCGATCTCGAAATCGTGGTTGACGACATAGCCGGACCACCGCACCCCTAGCCGCTCCGACACCGCCTTCTTGGCTGCGAAGAATGGGCCGGCAAAACGTCCCTGGTGGATTTGCCACTTATTTGCGCCGAGATTTTCGGCCACGAAGTTGTCCGAGCGATGCACCCGCAGGTAACCAGTTTCCGGGTTGTCGAGGAGTTCCGAACGGAGGCAGTCCACCCATTTTTCGTCCCGGACGATCATATCGTCGGCCAAACACACATATGCCTCGGTGTGTATCCAGGGCATCGCCATGTCGAGCGCCTGGCCGTGCCCGACCCGGCTCCAAACGCGAATTACCGTCAGCGGCATGTCGCGGCGCTCGTCCTTGCCGGGTATGGTCCACTTGAGGCTGCGAAGCTCCTCCAAAAAAGCTTGCTTTTTATCCTGAACCTGGGGGTCGCCCGTCCGGTGGTCCGGGCCGTGAACGCAGACGATGATATGCTCGATGACGCCATTGACCTCCTTGGCCCGGAGGAGGACGGAGAACAGGCAGTTAACCAGGCGGTCGATGCGCCCGCTGAAAGTCTCAATGACCACCGTTATCTTACCGGGGATGGTCGATATTTCCTCGCACTCGTGAATCCCTACGATCAATTCTGGATGGGTCATTGGCCAACTCCTTTTTTTCGCTTGACCTCCTACTCCCATAAGAGTGGCATGAGTGAAAAAATCCTAGTATGCCTGCCCACCTACCACCGAAACGAAACCCTCGCGCGAGCGGTCGAGTCCGTCCGCCGCCAGACCTTTAGCAACTTCGAGTGTTGGATAGCGAAAGATGGGTGTCAGGAAGCCGCCACCATACACCCGTACTGTATGGCGCGTGCGTGCCTGGAATGTCCAGATTGTCTGAAGACACGCGACTTTGCCCAGCATATCATCCAGCAGGACTGTCGCTTCCGCTACTTTGTCCTCCCGATCAACATGCACGGCTGGGCCTGGGGCACCCGCAATTTTTGCCTGCTAAATTGCGAACTTGATCTGGTCGCATACCTTGATGACGACAACTGGTGGGAGGAGAATCACCTGGAACTCCTCTATAAGACCCTCAGCGAGAAAGATGTCCAGTTTGCCTTTACCGGAACCCAGATGTGGCGTAATGGCGAAAGGCAACACACGCGGGTTGACACCCGGCCACCCCACTACTGCGGCATCGACACCAACGAAATCCTCCACCGCCGGGAACTCGTCCTCCGCTACGGAGGCTGGCGGGCCAACCCCAAAAGCACGCAGGAATACTTTGTCAACGATTGGGACTTGGTGCAGCGCTGGATGCAGAATAACGTGCCGTGGGCGCATACCGGGGTCGTGACCACTAACTACAACATGCACTGACCTCGCGCATCGTCTCGACCTCGACAATCACAAAGTCGTCCTCCGGGGCACCCAGGCTGCGAACGTATTCCTTACAGGCACGGAGCATGTCCACGGCGTCCTGAAGCTTGGGGGTGAACCACAGGCCGACTTCGGGATGCGTTAATCGCCGCTTCAACCGTTTGTTATAGAGGGTGTAATACATCACTTGCCCAGGATGTTGCGGGGCGGGTCATCGAATCGTGTGGTCACCGGCATCCCGTCATAAATGCTGGCGGGGTTGACGACTTTGAGGTTGGGGCGGGCCATCATCCGCGTTGGCGAGGCCCGATCACCGCCACTTTGTTTGGTGCCGCCGCCTTTCTTGGCTTTCGCGGCTTCAATGCCGAACAGCACCAGGCGTTTCTCTTGCTCGGCTAAGAATTGGCCAAACGTCATCATTTCTTACGCATCCTCGCCGCCACCGGCTTGGGGGCGACCGCCTTCTGGGCGGATGCAGCCACGTCGCCCGCAGTCACCTTGCCGGCATCGCCCTGCTGGGAAATTAGTTGTGCGGTCTTGGGCATAACCTTGGTAAAGTCGGTTGCGGCGTCTTCACCGGCTGGATCAGTCTTGGCAACATCCACGGCTGCGTCCACGCCGGCTTTCAACAAGTTTTTCTGCACGGTGGGATCGGGAATCTTGGGTGGTCCGGTTGGACCTGCCTCGACCACCAGCTTGTGCTTCAACCAATCTTTGAACGATCTAAACGTAGCCATGTTCCCTCCTGGGTATGTAGCCCCCGTGGGCCAATTCTTCAGTCGTCGTCCTCTTCCTCAATGGAATGTGCGGTCGTGCGTTTCTCCTCCACCAAGGACTTCACCGCCAATTTCTTGTAGCGATGGTGGAGACGACGCACTTCCTCCTCGCACAAGTCCTCGACATTTATCAGGCGGTTGCTGGCCCCCTCCAGGGCCGCAATCAGTTCGTTCAACTTTAGTTGGACAGCCTGCATCTCCTTGTTCATCGTCCGCTGAATGAGGAACACCATGAGGAAGGTTATTATCGTGGTCCCCGTGTTTATGACCAACTGCCAGGTGTCCGAGAAATCGAAATAGGGTCCGGTGACCAGCCACAGCAAAACCACCAGAAGGGCCAGGAAGAAGGCCCAGGTCGTCCCGGTCCAGAACGTGAAGAGATGCGCAAAATGTTCAAGACGCCCATATTTCTTCATGTTCTATGTAAGCCAGCTACACCCACTTCTCCTGGCCGTCCTCGGTAAAATGCAGAACCCACAACTTCTTGCCCGTGGACATATATTTCCCGTGGATTTTGATGCGACCCGAATGAATTTTGCGGTGGCACTTGGAACAAACGCAAACCGTGTTGCGGTCGTGATAGGTGCCCCCGTTCGCCCCTTCGAGGATGCGATGAACGTCGAGGAGGTTGTAGTCGTCCTCGCCACAGAAATAGCAGACCTTTTCCCGCAGTTTGGTAATCTGTTGCCTTGAATACCTCTTAACCATAAAAATCTAATCACACCATGCCTGCACTACTTAATTCTCGTGAAGCGGTTGATATATTCCAAGAACTCCGCATAACTCATGCTGTTCTTGGCACGATTGCAGATTTCGCAACACGGAACGCAATTCTCCGGCACATAGTCCAGGGCATTGTCAATCCGATCAATCCCGTTATAAGTGTAGTCCCCCCAATGGGACTTCTTAGCAGCACTGTAGGTGTTACAGGTGGCGACCTTGTACGGTTCGATTCCACAATAATTACACGGCTGGCTAGTCAACCGGCGTGCCTCATCCTCCGAAAGTAGGAATTTACGTCGGTGAGCCTTGCAGTTCCCGCGATAATAGTCGAGCAACCGATTGAAACCAGATTGTCCTTTTGGCATCCCAGCACAGTTCCGGCACCCCGCACACCCCAACTTCACCGCTTGATGCAGATTAGAAGTACTGGCAACTTTCAAGATACCGCAATTGGTGCATTGCGCTTGCCACTTACGGTAGCCACGACCATATTTATAAAGCGTTTCTGTCGGCCCCAGAATGAGCCAAAGGCCCAAAGTTTGCCCAACCAAGCTGTCATCCAGGTATTTGGCCATCGGATTCCTATTGTGTAAATTGCCGCCTCAGACTATATTTTAGTAGTTAAACCCTTTCTGGAGGAATCCCATGAAAACTTTCTTCGCCGCTTTCCTTGGCGTGACCCTGGGCGTGTTGCTCGGCGGTGTGTTGCTGGTGTGGAGTGTGGAAAAATGCCCGTGGCTGCACCCCAAGTGGGTGTGCCCGGCAACCGCGAAAGATTGCAACTGCAATCCCGGTTGCACCTGCGGTGCGGACTGTACTTGCACGCCGGACGAGAAGTGTTCGGACGGCTGCACCTGTAACAAAGCCAAGAAGTAAGAGAAGCCCCGGCTCATTCGCCGGGGTTTTTCATGCGCCAAAACAGGTAGCAAAGGGCCAACGAAATCACCGCAGCGAAGAAACACCACAGCGATACAAAGGCGTAGGAAAGAAAAATATGGGTGATTAGCGCGGTAACGATAGCCACCCCTCCCAGCACCCACAAGAAGCGGTCCTGGGAGAAAAATAACGGGGCGACGACATTGACGAGGTAAAGAAGTCTCATAAAGGGATCGTCCGCCACGCCCAAATCGTAATGGAGGGAATGATTCACCACCGTTACCTCAACGGGCTGGAAGGCGACCAGCAAGTACAGGGTTAGCCAGCATAAACCCATGCCAACGAAGAACAAGGTTTCCGGTCGCCTGGTTATGCGGAAAAGACTCCAAGGAATCCAGATCGGCCAGAAGGCGATGGCGAAGAACAAAAAAGCCGCCCCCGCCTCAGTATAGCCCAACCAAACCAACCCCTCGCATAGCTGTTGAAAGCTGAAGAACAGTGGCACCAGCGCCAAGGCCAGATAGCTTTGGTTCTTGCGCATGGCCGCGCGAACGCAATAAACCCCACAGGGCACCAGGGCGGCGCTCACAGCAAAACTGGCCTCGGCGGAAAAACACATTACTTTCTCATTCGTTCAATCAAACCGGACGTGGACATCCCCTCGACCATCGGCGCAATGAAAACCTCCGGGACAACCTCGTGGCCAACGATTTCCTCCCGGCAATAATCGCCGCCCTTTACCAAGACATCCGGGCGAATGGTGTCGATCAACCGGGCGGGGGTGTCCTCGTCAAAGGACACTACAAAGTCCACCATTTGCAATCCCGCCAGCAGCCTCATCCGGCTGTCCAAATCGTTCACCGGCCTCGCTGCACCCTTGAGCCGGGCAACACTCTGATCGCTATTCACCGCCACCACCAACTTGTCGGCCCTGTCCTTGGCGAACTGAAGGGTCGCCAGGTGGCCCGCGTGAAGAATGTCGAAGCAGCCGTTGGTAAATGCCAGCTTATAATCCCGCGTGGCCAGGTCTTGGGGTATACGGATTTTGGCAGCGAGGGGGTCTTCCTGAGCGAGAAGAAGGTGACGGGTGACGGGTTCGTTGTGTTTGTTCTGGACGTAGATCGCCCCGGCTTCGTAGGCGATCTCAACCGCCTCTTGCACGCTCATTCCCCGTCCGAGGGCCATCGCCAGGAAGGCTATAAAACAGTCGCCCGCCCCAATCACGCTATTGACGTTGCTGGCCTTGCGCTTGGGAATATATTTGAAAATCTCGCCTTCGATTAGACAATTCACCCCCTCGCCGCCCATCGTTATAACGACCGCTTTGCAGCCCAGCTTCTTTTGGAAATATCTGGCCTGGCTTAACCAGTCGGCCCGCCCTTTGCTAAGACGCCTGGCCTCCAGCACATTCGGCTTGAAGACCGTGCAGCCCTGCCACTTCTCGATGTCCTCGGCCTTGGGGTCCACGATGGTCGGAATGGCAGTCTGCGCGATCAAGGGCCGGAAGGCGGGTTCGTAGTCGGAAACGTCATCGAAAAAGCCCTTGTTGTAGTCCGAGAACACGAACACGTCCATGCCCAGCAGGGTGTTCATGATGCCTTTATACACCGGCTCGCTGTGGAAACTGCTTGGCTCCTCGATGTCCCACCGGGACAGCGGGAAATCGCCGTGATAAAACCGCTTTTTGACGGGCACCTGATAGTCGCAGTGGTGGCACAAACTCGTGTTCACGCCCGCCTGGTCGTAGACTTGTTTGGCGTGGCCATTGACCATCGCCACCAGGCAAGCGTCCACGTTAAAATGACGGAATTGATAGGCAACGTTAGCCGCGCCTCCGGGCAAAGCATAACGCATGTCCTCCCGCGATGAACGCATTACCGGGATGGGGAACTCAGGACTTATACGGTTGACTTCGGTGTAAAAGTATTCGTCAACCATGCAATCCCCGAAAACCCCGACCCGTAGGGTGCTGCCCTGGTCGTCGCGTGATAGGAAATTCCCAATCAAGCCCATAATCGCCCCTTTGTGATATTAGAGGGGCGGGGGCGCAATTAGTCAAGCCGCTTGGGGGTTTTACGCTGCCAGGTGATGTCCACTTGCGATAAGCCGTTGCCCAGGGGTTGGACGTTGGCAGCGGTACAGTGAAAGCCTTCGTGATACGCCGGCATGGTAAACACGCCGTTAACATACCCTTTGAGGTAGCCCGCATATCTCGTCGCATGGTCGTCCGCCAACCTCACGGACTCGCGGTGGGTGTCGGCGGTACTTCGCTCCAGCCAAATGTTATTCATCGGTCCTCCTTGAGTTCCTTCTGTGGTATTTATTCCTCCCAGACAAAAAATAAGGCGGTCCAGGCCCGAAAAGCCTGGACCGCCTTGCGACAAGGAGAACCAACGACTCCCATCCTGGGAGGGGATGTTAAACGACATCCCACCGGCCAATCCTTCCGCCCGGCACACCTATAAGAGCAAGAGCCGGGCGATTTCACAGCCTCAACCGGAAATTATCCAATTCGGACCAAAAAACAACCAGACCTATAAATGCCACAGCCCCGCCGTAGGCCAGGTGGGCAAATATCGGGTCCACCACCGGCGTTTCCGCGAGATGAGCCGGTCGATAACCGTCCAGAAGCCATTGTTCCAATCCAAAGAGTGCGACGGCCAACAAAGTGAACAGCAAAAGCTTTAGAACAACTCGCATAATGGCCTCCTCCACAAAAGTTTATCTCAAAATGGGGCCGAATCAAGCCCGGTTAATAGTTTTTGTGTCGCGCCTCGTTGAAAAATAATTGTCAGACTCTATTATGGTCGGCACCATAGGAGGTTTCATGCACAAACTATTCAGCGCCGTTCTGGCGCTTTCTTTACTCGCCGTGCCAGCCTGGGCACAGCCGGAGCCAGATGAGAAGGGCGACGGTCCCAAAGGACCACCTGCGGCATCGGCACCCAAAGCTAACAAAGCGGAGGGCATCAGCCTACCGCCGGACAGCACCGTAAGGAATGACGAAGGGTTCGTTTCCATCCAGGCTGAATGCAAGGGCGATGTCAAGTTCCTGGTCATCAGCAGCGTCAAGGTGAAGTATGTCACCAATGGAAACACCGTCATAGTTTCCATCCCGTGTGCTGGCGGGGTCATCACCGTCTTTGCCATCGGCAACGTGGGCGGCAAAATGACCGATTTTGTGTCAACCAATATACAAATTACTTCCGCAGCGGCCCCACCAGGACCGACGCCGCCGGGACCAAGCCCGCCTGCTTCCGTTAAAGGTCCGTTGCATGTAACCTTCGTGCTGGATTTGAACAATACGACTCCCCAGGTAGCCCAAATGCTCAACAGCCCGACCCTGCGCAAATCGGTGACCGACGCTGGAAACTTCTTCCGCATATATGACAAGAGTTCGCCGGTGGTCGCTCAGCGCGGCATGGATAAGGTCATGCAGCAAGTAGGCGGTAACAACGCGATGATCGTGCAAACCGAGCAGGGTGCCGTCGTCTCTGCCACGCCAATCCCGGCTTCCGAGGCCGAAGTGATGAATATTTTGAAGAAAGCCGGAGGCAATTGAACGCCAAGTCAATGATTGGCTCCGCTTGAGGGACCGAAATATAATTATGGAGGAAAGTTGAGGGATCAATGTAATGAAGGTCTTTTTGTACGCCCTGTGCGCGTCCATAGTGGCGGCGGTGACCCTGTGTTTGTTGCCGGGCCAGGACGCGAAAGGGCAGTACCCACAACCCCAGCAAGCGGAAGTTCTTTACACCCCTGACAGTTCCGTAAAATACGCGCTGGCAGACCTCGCCGGCATCGACCCGTCCGTTCAGCCTTATATTCGTTACCTGTCACTGTACAATGTGCCCAAAATACACCGTCAGAAGATCGGGGAGACGGTTTCTTTTGTCATCAATTCACTCAGCAGACGCCGGCAGATATACATTCCGGTCTTCGTGGGCGGCAGCGACAGCACCGTTATACGCCTCAACCTCAAGGATTATGACATCGACCCCAAGCAGTGGGACAAACTCGGCAAGGAAGGCAGTGGCCAAAAACCGTTTCCTGATCCTTACTTCCACATCCTCCTGAGCGAAGTCAATTGCCAGTATATGGACAAATACGGCATCAAATACACCAAACCAGGCGAGAAAACGGTAACAAAGACGGAGAAAAAGAAGGTCCAGAAGAAGGTTGAGCGTCAAAAACAGGTCTTCACGGGATACTACGACCAGTTCAAGCGACCAATTTTCGAGACAAGGACCGTGACCGAAACCATCGAGGTTGAGGAGGACGTTCCGGTTCAGGAAGTAGTCGCGGGCGGTGCCCTGTTCTCCCAAGCTCCGTGGCTCGACCCAACGACCATCGCCCAGCTAATCAAGCTGACCTACTCCGAAGTGCCCATCCTGCGGGCTGATTGGTTTATTGTCAACGCCAGCGTACCACCGGCCTATTATAACTTCCTGGGCCTGGGGAATAAGGAGAAGGACTTTGAAAACTTGGTGTTCGCCAACGAAGAACTGGCGAAGAAGGCCCGGTCGCAGTACAAGGCGGTTGTCGTGCAGTCGATGGTGGCCCGCAATAACCGGACACTAACCCGCTCACCGACCTTTACCAACGGCTACTATTGGGCCAGCCATGACGTTCTCTCCAGCGTTAACGACAAAAACTTCCTTATCAACTTCCTCCATGAGAAGTTCGACGCTTCAGAGATCATCGGCACCTTGCCCAACGGCCTGCAAGCTTACTTCGTTTCGGACGGCAAGGGAAACAGACTCGATTTCGCCAACCCGGATGTGGCCATCGACAACAGCGCCGTGGACCGCATTGTGCGGACGGGTAGAAGCTGCATGATCTGTCACTCGGAAGGCATCAAACCGATTGAGGACAACATCCGGCAACTAAACAGGAAGCTCACGAACCTGGAGAGTGTAAAACTGTTGGTAACGGACGAAGACCAGGCGTATCAGGTCGTGGACCTATTCGGCTCCGATCTGGACAAACAAATCGTCAAGGACCAGCAACTTTTCGCGGACGCGGTAGGTTTTGTCAACGGATTGGACCCGAATGCCAACGGCAAACAGTTCGCCATCATCTGGGACGCCTACCAGGAGTGGACCTTATCTAAGGAGGTCGTCAGCCGCGAAATGTGTTGCACACAGCAGGAGTTGGAGAAGTACATCCGGCTCTCCGGCGACCCGGTGATCCTGGGACTCATTAAATTGCCCATCCGCCCGGTACGCCGTGACCAATTCGAGCAGTCTTTCGGGTCATTCATGCTGCTCATCCAGGCAACCAGGGCATCGTCGGTCCAGCCCCAGGCAAACCCGCAGTTACCTGCCGCTGTGCCAATATATACGCC
>Ga0066903_100003124_pt1 | contig 13374 bp, 10 predicted proteins | sample PanSoiMetaGPlot1_FD_67491 | JGI IMG/M metagenome (GOLD analysis project Ga0066903, IMG submission 67491) | Tropical forest soil microbial communities from Panama analyzed to predict greenhouse gas emissions - Panama Soil - Plot 1 (version 2) | ecosystem: Environmental > Terrestrial > Soil >... | reverse complement strand
CGAGCAACTTCCTGATTTGCCTCACTGCCAGGCTTGCAATGAACTCTTGCGACCCGATGTCGTTTGGTTTCACGAAGCCCTTCCCGAAGGCATCTGGCAAGAAGCCGAGTCGGCCGCCCGGACATGTGAGTGTTTTCTGGTGGTAGGCACCAGTGCAATCGTTTATCCGGCCGCCGGCTTGATTTATCTGGCCAGGGACCGTGGCGCCAAGATCGTCGAGATCAACATTACTGCCACCGAGGCCAGCGGCGAAGTGGATGTCAGCCTGCGCGGTCCCAGCGGAACCATCTTGCCCGAACTGATAAAACGAATGGAGAAGTAAGTCATCGGCGAGCGGCGGGGATTATCCTCGCCGTGGGCCGCCCGCATCTCCGGGATCCACCCGGCGGCTCGCCTGGGATTTGGAGAGAAGAGATAATGGCAAAAATCCTCGACGGCAAGAAGCTCGCCCAGACCATGCAGGCGGAGATCGCCGCGAAAGCTGCCGCGTTTTTCGCCAAGCATCACATGAAACCGGGACTGGCCGCCGTGCTGGTGGGCGACGATCCCGGTAGCCAGATCTACGTCAAGAACAAGCGGCTCGCTTGCCAGAAGGCCGGCATCGATAGCTGGCTGAATGCCCTGTCTGCAAACACCAGCCAGGTCCAGCTGCTGGACCTGGTGATGCAGCTCAATCTCGATCCCAAGGTGCACGGCATCCTGGTGCAGCTGCCCTTGCCGAAGCAAATTGACGAGAATGCGGTGATCCGCGCCGTCTCGCCGGCCAAGGATGTCGATGGCTTCGGCCCGGAGAACCTGGGCCTGTTGGTGACCGGCCAGCCGCGCTTTTATCCGTGCACTCCCCTGGGCGTGCAGCAACTCCTGTTGCGGAACGGCATAGAAATCGAAGGCCGGCACGTGGTGATCGTGGGCCGGAGCAACATCGTCGGCAAGCCGCTTGCCTTGATCCTGATGCAAAAGGCGGTCGGCGCCAACGCCACCGTCACGGTCTGCCACAGCAAGAGCCGCGACCTGGCCGACATCATGCGCCGGGCGGATATCCTGGTGGTTGCCATCGGCCAGACGCATTTTCTCAAGGCCGACATGGTGAAGCCGGGCGCGGTGGTCGTCGATGTCGGCATGAACCGCCTGCCTGACGGGAAACCAACGGGTGATGTTGATTTCCAGGCCGTCGAGAAGGTCGCCTCGGCCATAACTCCCGTTCCAGGCGGCGTCGGGCCCATGACCATCACCATGCTGCTCCATAACACCTTGCGTTCCGCCCGGCTCATGGTAGAGAATGAGTAATAGTCCCATTGCCTGCGTTCAGCGTTCGGATAGTCCCAAGCGAACGCGAAACGTAAACAGCACGGGGCAGGCAAGCGTATCAGGAATAAGGAATATTCCGGAAATGATGGCAAGAAACCCGAGAAATCCTGGCCCCTACATCTCGATCCAGGGCCACGTTTGGTTTATGCTCGGTGGTTGGTCTGAGGGCGTCCAGGCGATACCATGATCACGCTTCCCTCCAATCCGACTACGCGAGTCGGCATCAACGTGGCCATTTTGCTAGCCGCGGTGGTGGCCTTGCGCCTGGGCCAATCCATCTTCATTCCGACCATTATCGCCTTGCTGCTGGCTGCGGTGCTTGGTCCCGCCGCCCTGTGGCTGCACCAGAAGTTTCGCCTGGAGTGGACCCTGTCATGCATGACCGTCATTTCCGGGTTGGTGCTGCTGAACCTGCTCATCATGCTGGTGTTCGTCCTGGCCATCCCGCGGGCCTTCCAGGTTCTACCCAGGGCCGATGATAAAGAGGCCATTCTCGAACTCTACCACAAATTCCGCAAGAACCTGGAGCGGATCAGCCCGGTGGAATTGGATCCGGTCCTGTTTCCCGAAAATCCGCAATCCCCGAGTGAAATTCAGGCGTTTCAGAACCTCATCGACTTCGCCCGCAGTGTGGCGCCGGACGTCTTGAAAACCACATTTCTCTACGGCTCGATGTGGCTGTGGCAGTGGGTGCTGATCCTCTTCATGCTGTTCTTTCTACTTCTGGAAGGAGGCATGCTGACGCGGCGCGTCGTGGAAATTTTCGGTCCCAGCGCGGAGGTGCAGGACCAGGCGCGCACGGTGCTGGCCGACATGGCCCGCCATGTGAAAACCTACCTGGTCTGGCGCACCATCATTAACTTCGGGCTGGCGATCGTCGTTGGCACGGTGTTCTATTTCGCCGGCCTGCATCAGCCCTGGACCTGGGGGATGCTGCTGGCCATTCTGAATTACGTCCCGTACCTGGGTCCGCTGGTGGCTGCCATTCCGCCCCTCCTGGACGCCATCATCACGGTGTCGCCACTGGGCGCCATCGTCATCATCATCATTTACACGGTGATCATTGTCATCGAGGGTTACCTGATCGTTCCGGTACTCATGGGCCGCACCATGGACCTGAACGCCACCACGGTTCTTTTGGCGTGCCTGTTCTGGGAGCTGGTGTGGGGCACGGTGGGGCTATTCCTGGCGATGCCGCTCATGGCTGCACTCAAGGCGATTTGCTACCACGTTCCCGGCTGGCGGCCCTGGGCCAACCTGATGAGCACCGGCGAGGAAGAACGCCGCCCCGTCATCTTGAATCCGCCATCCGCGGACGGGGCAGCTCGGGACCAGGAGGAAACCGCGATCCAGGCGGGCATCAAGGCCAGCGCCGAAACGCCTGCCGATTTGGCCGAAGAGGCTCCGGCATCGGCGATGAGCAACCTACTGGAAAATCGCCGCGGACTGCTCGGCTTCACCCTCGGGGCACTGGTTACGTGTACCGTCGTGTGGATGCTGGTTTTTGTGTTTCGGCTGCTATAATCGGTCGCTACCTTCCATGGATTCCCTTTCTCTTCCTGTCCTCAACCAAACCATCATCGGTTGTCGCAAATGTCCACGGCTGGTGAAGTGGCGCGAGCGGGTAGCGCGGGAGAAGCGGTTTAGCTTCAAGGATGAGACCTACTGGGGCAAGCCGTTGACCGGCTTCGGTGATCCACGCGCTCGTGTCTTGCTCCTGGGATTGGCTCCGGCGGCCCACGGCGGCAATCGCACCGGCAGGGTCTTCACGGGAGACCGCTCCGGCGACTGGCTCTTTGCCGCCCTCTACCGGGCCGGGTTCGCCAACCAGCCCACCTCTATCCGGCCCGGCGACGGGTTGAAGTTGAAAGATTGCTATATCACCGCTTGCGTTCGCTGCGCTCCGCCCGCGAACAAGCCGACGATACGCGAGCGCGATAATTGCCTGCAATTCCTGGAACAGGAATTGCCCTTGTTGAGCCGCGTCCAGGTAGTGATCTGCCTGGGCGGTTTTGCCTGGGACGGCGCCTTGCGGACCCTCCGCCGCCTCGGCCACAAGCCGGAGCGCAAGCCGCCTTTTGGGCATGGTCACGAGGCAGAAATTGGGCCGTATGCTCTGCTCGGCTGCTACCATCCCAGCCAGCAGAACACGTTCACTGGCCGGCTAACGGAAGCGATGCTGGATGCGGTGCTGCGACGCAGCCGCCAAATGGTATCACGCGAGTAACTGCCGTCGCTTAGGAAAGTTGGCGGCTACGTGGCCGCCAACTTTTCCAGCCATAACTCCTTTGTACTATTCACATTAAACCCCAATCCAAAGTTGGCGGCCAGCTGGTCCACACGCCGGAACCGCCCAGAACTTCGATCCGGACCTACCAATCAATGGCCCGCCAATGGCCGCTGTAATCAAATATGATACTTGTCGTAATCTTTTTGATTACATGGAACTGCCAGACCAAATGCTCACAAAAGAGTTGCAATTGGACACAAGTTGACAAACGAACTGATGTTATATCAACGATCCAGTCTTGCGCAGTCAAATAGGCACTTCCTTTGCCTTGGGTAGCCGCTCGCTCGAATAAAGGAAGCAGCCATGAACGCCAACCTCAACACAGAACAGGACAACGCCAGAGCCCTGAACGCTCGGGGCATAAGCAGGTTCCAGCAGGGCGACATCGCAGGCGCGCTGGAGGACTTCGGCAAGGCCGGCATGCTCCAGGCTGACTATCCGGAACCGTGGAACAACTCCGGATTGTTGCGGAACATACTCGGGCAGCTCACGGCGGCGATTGCGGATTTCGATCGTGCCCTGGCGATCCGGCCGGATTATCAGGAAGCGCTCACCAATCGCGCCCGGGCTCGGATGGCACTGGGCGATCTGGACGGAGCGCAGAGCGACTTCGACCGCGCCCTGGACTTGGCCGGCGCGAGTCCGTTTGCTGCCTCGATCCTGCACAACCGCGGCATGCTTCGGAAAAAACGCGGCGATGCGGCCGGCGCCTTGGCGGATTTCGATCGGGCCCTACAGATCGATCCCGCGCACACGGCGACGTATGTCAACCGCGGCAGTCTCCGCAAGGAAACCGGCGATCTGCAAGGCGGCCTGGCGGATTTCAACAAGGCCCTGGAACAAAGTTCGCCTGCGGGGTTGGCCGCCATCCTTCATGGCCGGGGCGGCGTTCGCGTGCTCCTGAATGATTTTGCCGGCGCCATCGAGGATTACGATCGCGCCGTGAGCCTGGAGCCGGAACAGTTTCAGCTCTACATCTCGCGTGGCAATGCCCGCTACCATCGCCGCGATCCGCGTGGCGTGGCGGATTTCCGCCTGGCCATCCGCCTGGATCCGGACGGCGCCGCCCGCGAATTCTTGCGCATCCTCATCGCGGACGTACAGCGCGCCGCCAAGGCCGTGCTCGACAACTGCACCAAGCATCTGCGGCTCAATGAACGCGACGCCATCGCCCTGGCCCGCCGCGGTCTGACCCTGCTTCTGCTTGGCAGCAAGGAGGAAGCCGTTCCCGACCTCAACCGGGTGTGCGAGCTGGTTCCCGACCTGCGGGGCTTCTTGCATCATCTGGTTCAGTTGGCCGGACACACGATTACGCCCCCGAAGAAGGAAGACATTGTCGCCGCCGTTTTCGCCCAGTTTGCCTGAGAACATCACCATCACGAGAGGAGGATTCCATGTTTGGTTCCTTATTCAGCAAGTCAGCCGCCAAGAAGCGCACAAAGACGCCGGGCCGCAAGGCCAGCCTCCAGGTCGAGGCCCTCGAACAGCGCGACGTTCCGACCATCATGTTCATGCCGCATTTTGGCGTCGAGACGATGGCGTACGGCTCGGCCAACGCCGGCACGCTGAATGCCACGGTCAACGTGGTGTTTTCCGGCCCCTTCTGGAACACCACAATTGGCCGGCAGGATCAAGCCACCATCCTCAACTCCACCAAGGCCATCCTGAACGGGCCGTATCTGAGCGGCCTGACCCAGTACGGCAGCGACGGCAAGGCCACCTTCGGCCAGAGCTGGAACTACTGGGAGACGTTGCCGAATAACGCCAGCGGAATCTTCGTCCAGAGCTTCTTGCAAGACGCCATCACTGCCCAGGGTTATGGCGCCTATCCCGGGCTGTTGAACGATTACCGGCATGCGCCGATCTACATGGTCATCTCCGACCCGCACTTCTCGGCCAACAGCGGCGGCTGGAACGGCCCCGGCAAGTATACGCAGCCGGGCGCCTCGTTCTCCCAGAACATGAACATGATCCATATCGGCACCCAAACCGGTTCGGATGGCCACATTGTCAAAGATTGGTTCACCATGACCGAGTCGCACGAGCTGGCCGAGGTCATGTCCGACCCCAATTATCATGGTGCCCACTATAACCCGCCCAGCGGCTTTCCCCAGAATTTGGGCAATCAGATCGCCGACAATGAACCGGAGTTGGGACATACCCATTACGGCTATCGCCTGAACGGCGACCTGGTCCAGCCCTACTGGTCGGCCAGGAACAGGGCTTTCATCGTTCCCGACGGCAACGTGCAAAAGTTCAATCTCATTCCGATCTGGAACAGCACCATCAATCTGAGTGATCCTGGCGCGAGCTTCACGGCCAAGTTCAACCTGAACGTGATCGGCGATCAGCTCGGCGTCAACTATGCCGACAACATCCACATTGACAGCACCACTCAGAGCAATGCCTCGGTGGCCATGAACAAAGAATACGCCATCTTCGAACCGGGCTCCATCAACGCGATCAACGTCAATACCGCCGGCGGGTCGAACCACGTGGATGTGGCCGCCCTTCCATCGGGCGTCTCGCTGAATCTCGATAGCAGCGGCACCAACAGCCACGATGCCGTTCTAATTGGCAGCAACGGCTCGCTCACCGCCATTCTGGGGACGGTCAACATCGCCAATACGTCCGGACAGAGCTCCGTGACCATCGACGATGTGAATGACAGCCCGCGCACGGTCGTCGTCACCGATCATTCCGTCACCTATTCGGGGCTGACCACCATTAACTACAAGGCGGGCTACCTGGTGAACGGCGTCAAGCACGGCGTGACCTCGCTCTTGCTGGAAGACTCGGCGGGGAGCTCCATCGATGCCGAGAGCGTCGGAGCGCTCACGACAACTTCAACCTACTGGTATCCGATGGAGAGTATCTACGGCCCGGCCGCCAGCAAGATCCATGTGATCTATCCCAGGATCAATGCGATCAGTCCAGTGGCGAGCGCATTGTCGATTTAGATTTGGCGGGGGAATTGCAATCGGCCCGGAGATCGGAGTTCTTTGGAGGCCGATTTGTAATCGGCCTGGGGAGGGATCCCCGCCGATTGCAATCGGCCGCTACAAATACCAGGTAAAATCATTGGCATTCCGCTGCCGGTCCCTTACAAAAGACCTCTGCAACCTTGACACAAGGCAGCGGAGATTTTGCATGAGTTCTTCCCCCACCACGCCTGAGAGCAACGAGGGCCAGCTCGGGCTGTTTGATGCGATCAGCATTATCATCGGCATTATTATCGGAGCCGGAATATACGAGACGCCCGCGGGCATTTTCCGAATGATGTCCGGACCATGGACGACACTAGGTCTCTGGGCAATCTGTGGGTTGCTGGCTCTGATTGGCGCCTTGTGTTATGCGGAGTTGGCCACGACCTATCCACGCTCGGGGGGCGATTACGTTTATTTGACCCGTGCTTATGGCCCGCTGGTCGGCTACTTTTTTGGCTGGACTCAGCTTGCAGTAATTCAAACCGGTAGCATCGGTCTCATGGCATTTGTTTTTGCCGACTACGGAGCGCGTCTTTGGAAAATTGAGGATCTGGGTTGGGCTACTCCGGTTCTTTACGCTTCCGTCGCAATTGTCGTCATGACTTTTCTTAATGTGATCGGCGTGGTATTTGGCAAAAGAACCCAAAACCTGCTGTTCCTGGCCAAGGTGCTGGGCCTCACAGGGATTATTGTTGCCGGGTTCTTTTTTTCCAAGCAAGACCATGACATGGTCGAAGGTGTGGTAAATCAGGCCAAAGATCAAAAATTGATGGTCGAATCGCAAGGGCAAATTCGAACATTTCAGATCGGTCCGAAAACGAAAATCCTGATCAATAACGAGGAATTCCAGGAGACGAAAGACAAAGAGAAAAAAAAGAACACATTGGAAAACCTGCCTTCTCAAGCAGCAGTTACCGTGATCACTGCCAAGGGCTCACCCAACGAGGTGCTTGAAGTCAAATTCAAGAACGCTCCGGGCTTCAGCATGTTTGCATTCGCGATGGTTTTGATTTTTCTCACATACGGCGGTTGGAATGATGCAGCCTTTGTTGCCGCCGAAGTGCGAAATCGCAACCGTAATATTCCTCTCGCTTTGATTTTCGGAACCGCGGGAGTGACGCTGATCTATTTGTTGGTGAACGGGGCTTATATCAATGGGCTGGGCTTCGAAAGAGCCGCTGAATCCCGAGAGGTCGCTGCCGACGTCTTGAAATTGCTCCCCTGGGAGTTCGGGGAACAAGCGATGTGCATCCTGGTCATGATCTCGGCTCTCGGGGCCGTGAACGGCTTGATCTTTACCAGTTCGCGAATCTACGCCACTCTGGGTGCTGATTACAGTCTCTTCGCCATGCTTGGGAAGTGGAATGCAAGGTATGGGACCCCCGTCTGGTCATTATTGATCCAAATGGTTATCAGCCTGTCCATGGTTGCTGCCGTGGGAACTCCCTGGGGTCAGGAGAAGCTCAATGAAGGTTTGGGTCTGTTGGGGTTGGAGCCGGTGAGCTGGGCCGGTCAAGCCGGCTTTTATTCGCTGTTGCGCTGCACGGCCCCTATTTTCTGGATTTTCTTTCTCATGACTGGCCTCGCTTTGCTTGTGCTGCGGATCAATGACCGCCAGGTCGTAAGGCCTTTTTCTGTGCCGCTGTTCCCAATCTTGCCCCTGATTTTCTGTGCGACTTGTGCTTATATGATATACAGCGGAATTGGCTATGCAGGCAGGCTTGGCCTTGTCGGCGCCGCTCTGGTCCTTGCCGGATTACCCTTTTATGTTCTCTCGAGAAGGACCGTCGATCCCATTTCCTCACAGGACTACGCACCGAGCAATTAACGGAGGCGAGACAAATGAACTTAAGGACGGCAAGAAAACTGGCCCTTGCTCTCGTCTTGGCAACGACGATTGCGTTTCCTTCTCTCCGCAGCCAGGAAAAGCAGGTCCGCGAGCCGGACGTGATCTTCGTCCCCACCCCGCATGAAGTGGTGGACAAGATGCTGGAACTGGCCGACGTACGTCCCGGCGAAATCGTTTACGATCTCGGCTGCGGCGATGGCCGGATTCCGGTGGCCGCCGCCAAGAAGTTCGGCGTCAAGGCCTGGGGTTTCGACATCAATCCGGTGCGCGTCAAGGAATCTCTGGAAACCGTCGCCAAGAACAATGTTAAGAACCTGGTGACCATCAAGCAGGCCGACGTCTTCGAGCTGGACCTATCCAAGGCGGACGTCATCACTCTCTATCTCTTGCCGCAATTGAACGTCAAGCTGATCCCGCAGCTCGACAAGCTAAAACCAGGCTGTCGAATCGTCTCGCACGACTTCAACATGGAAGGCGTGCGGCCCAAGAAAGAAATCGCTTTCACGCCGCAAGGCAGCCGCGAGCACCGCATCTACCTGTGGGTGACGCCGCTGGAGAAGGAACGCAAGTAGATCCCAAGATTACGGAGCTCCATTCCATGCAACAAACATTGATCCTGCTGAAGCCGGACTGCATCCAGCGACGGCTGATTGGGACCATCATTCAGCGCTTTGAGGCGAAGGGCTTGCGGCTGGCGGGATTGAAGATGGTGCAGGCGAGCCGGCAACTGGCCGAGCAGCATTACGCGGTGCACAAGGGGAAGCCGTTTTACAATTCACTCCTGGATTTTTTGACGGCGGGGCCGACTGTGGCCATGGTCTGGGAAGGCCGGGAGGCGGTGGCCGTCGCCCGCAACTTGATGGGCGTGACCGACGGCACCAAGGCGGCCCCGGCCACCATTCGCGGCGACTTCGCGCTCAGTGTCCAGAACAACCTGGTGCACGGCAGCGACAGCCCGGAGAATGCGGCCGCCGAAATCGCCCTGTGGTTCAAGTCCGCCGAACTGGTCAGTTATCAACCGACAGACACGTCGTGGATAGGTTAATCGCTTGCGGCTTCGCGTTCGCCGAATCTTTGCGGCGAGCGCGAAGCCGCAAGCGGAAACTCATTTCTTCTTCTCTCCGACCCGATACAAGTACAGCGTGTGCTCGCGGAAGGGCCCCTCAATCATGACCGTGCTTTCCTCTTTCCACCCGGGCAGGGAATAGTCGTGGGCCACCACGCGAGTGCCCGGCTTGAGGGCTTTCTTGAGGATGGGGGCCAACTTTTCCTGGAATTCCGGCAGCATATACAGAGTGACCACGGTGGCCTTGGAAATGTCCTTCACTTTCAAGGCATCCCCTTGACGCACTTCAACCAGCTTGCCGACCTTTTCTTTCGCGATATTGGCCAGGGAATCCTTGATGCGCTCGGGATCGATATCGATGCCGACTCCTTTGGCGCGGAATTTCTTGGCGGCAGTGACGAGGATGCGGCCATCGCCGCAGCCCAGATCGTAGACCACGTCCTTGTCGGTGATCTTGGCCATCTCCAGCATCTTGTCCACGATGTTCTGGGCGGTGGGCACATACAGGATCCGGCTGGAGATGACGTTCTTGCTGCCAGGCCGAAGATCGAAAACCTTTTCTTCGCCCCCCTTGAAGTCAATGACCGCCATGCGCGTGATGTTGTACCCACGGTCGGAGTAGGTCCACTTGAGGGTGTATTCATGGCTTTTTCCTGTTGGAATGGGCGGAGTGGTAAAGCGCCGCTCGGGGCCGGTCGATTTGGTCGCCGTGTCGTCGATGAACAGCTTGGCGTCGGCGGGCAGAAGGAATTTGAGGCCGGCGGGTTCCTTGTCCGCCGGCTTCTTGTCCTTGTCCTTCGGTTGCGACAAGAGCGGAGCCGAACTCAGGAACACAATGAGCAAGGCAAGCGGCACACGAATCATGGCGGATCTCCTTTTGGTTGATTCTATGCAAACCCCAGAACGAGTCTTCGGGCCCTGGGGGTTCGGGTCATTATAAATTCGACATCAAGGTCGCAATCGGTTTGGTTTCCTTGATGTTGTCCAGGATAATCTTGACGATCACCAAAAGCGGCACGGCCAAGATCATGCCCACGATGCCCCACAACAGCCCCCAGAACGACAGCGACAGAAGGATGAGCAGGGGGCTGACCCCGAGCTTGCGTCCGGCCAATTTCGGCTCGATGAAATTTCCCAGCGCCACCTGGATGGCGATGAGCAGGCCGGCGACCCAGAGGCCGCCTACAACGCCGAGCTGCACGAAGCTGAGCACGATCGGAAAACCCACCGCCACCCAGCTGCCCAGATAGGGGATGAAATTGAGAAGGAAGATGAGGATGCTCCACATGATGAAAAAGTCGACGTCGAAGTACCACAGGACAATCAGCGACAATGCCCCGGCCATGATGCTGATGAACGTTTTGACGGCAATGTACTCGGAGATGGCACGGTTGATCGTGCCCACGACCTCCATGACGCGCTGTCCCTCCTCCGTGCCGAAGGCCAGGGTCAGGCGGCGCGGCAAGGTGAACTTCTCCGCAATCAGGAACAGCAGATACAGAAGGGTGATGGCCGCCCAGGTGAAGAAATCGAGGAAGGTGCCCAGCACCGCCTGCAAGGCCGCCCGCGTCCGTTCCGCCACGCCTTTTTCCTTGAAGAACGGCAGTTCGCGGATGTGAAAGGTCCTTTTTTTCGGATCGCCGGTGTAGCCCTCCACCACATCATTCACGATTTCATCGAGCCTTTCTTCGTATTGGGGCAACTTCTGGGCCACGTGTTCCAGGCTGTTGAAGACCATCGCCCCCAAACCGAACAGGGCGCCGATGATCGCCACCAGGATGAACACCGATCCCAAAAGGCCGGACACGCCATGCTTGCTCAGCCACTGGTACACCGGCAAGAGCAGGTAGCCGATGAACACGGCGATGAACAGCGGTTCCAGGATCGGCTTGCCGTGATGCAGAATATGAATGGTCATAATGGCGAGAAACAGCCCCAGGGTGGCGATGGCCAGCCGCCGGGTGAAGTCCCAGGGATCGGGAGCAAGCACTGGCGGCTCGGCAGGTTGCTTGACTTCGTCCATAGCGATCCTCCCTCGGCATGGGGCTTGCAAACGCCAGCGATATTAGACGAGGTTTTGCGATTTTGCCAAGGAGTGAAATGCGCCTGACCCTTGACATTTGCCCGGCAACGGCGTCTGATAAGGTACCCGCCAGGAGCGCCGGCGACGAGTTCAGTAATCCGCCGAGGGCGCTTCGGTCTGGTCGGAGAATGGAGATTATCCCATGAAACGGTGGTTCCTTGGCGCGATCATCCTTGTTCTGGTGAGCCGATCCCGGGCCGATGAAGGCATGTGGCTGATCAACCAGCCGCCGCATGAATTTCTCAAGAAGAAATACAACGTCGAACTCAACAAGAACTGGTTCGAAAACGTGCAGAAGGCTTCCATTCGCTTCAACAACGGCGGCTCGGGCAGCTTTGTCTCCCCGGACGGCCTGGTGGTGACCAACCATCATATCGGAGCCGACTCCTTGCTGAAGTTGAGCGGCGCCGGCAAGGATTATCATCGCGACGGCTTCTACGCCCGAACCAGAAGCGAGGAATTGAAGTGTCCCGACCTGGAATTGAATGTCTTGCAAGAAATCAAGGACGTGACGGCCCGTGTGCAATCGGCGGTCAAGCCGGAGATGACACCGGCCGAGGCGGCGGCCGCTCGCCGTGCCGTCATGGCTACGATCGAAAAAGAAGCCGCCGCAGCCAACGACGGACTGCGGAACGACATCGTCACTCTCTACCACGGCGGCCTTTATCACCTGTACCGCTACAAGAAATACACGGATGTTCGCCTGGTCATGGCGCCGGAGCACGCCATCGCCTTTTTCGGCGGTGACACCGATAATTTTGAATTTCCGCGTTACAACCTCGATGTGTGCTTCTTCCGCGTCTACGAGAACGGCAAACCAGCCAAGGTCGAGCACTATTTCAAGTGGAGCCAGGTGGGGCCGAAGGAAGGCAGCCTGGTGTTCGTGTCCGGCCATCCGGGCAGCACCAATCGCCTGGAAACCCTCGCCCGGCTCAAGCATCGCCGGGATGTCTTCCTACCGTATATGCTGCAGTTGTTGCGCCAGCGTGAAGCCCTGCTCATTCAGTATTCCGAGCGTGGGCCGGAGGAAGCTCGCATGGCCAAGAGCGACCTGTACCGCGTGGCCAATGCCCGCAAGGCCTACACCGGCATGTATCAGGGTTTGCTGGACCCGGCCATTCTCGCCAAGAAAACCGACATCGAGCAAGCCCTCCGCAAACCCATCGAGGTTGACCCGGAAAAAACCAAGATCTACGGTACGCCCTGGAAGCGCATCGCGGAGGTGCAGGCTCAGCTGGCCGACTTCGAACGCCTGTATTATTTGCTGGAGCGCGGCGACGCCTTCGATAGCCGGCTCTTCAAATTCGCCCGGCATTTCGTCCGCATGGAAGACGAGCTGGCCAAGCCGGTCACGGAGCGGCTCAAGGAATACCGCGGCTCGGCCCTGGAATCCCTCAAGTTTCAGCTTTCGTCCAAGGCTCCGATCCATACGGAACTTGAGCGCGTCAAGCTGGCAGCCTCTCTGGCTTTCCTCTCCGAGAACCTGGGCGGCGAACATCCGCTCGTGAAGAAAGTCCTTGCAGGAAAATCTCCCGCCGACCGGGCCGACGAGCTGATCGACGGCTCGCGCCTGGATAAGGTGGACCATCGACTGCGGCTACTCAAAGACGGCCTCAAGAATTCCGCGCTCAAAGATGAAATGGTCGACTGCGCCCGTCTCGTGGATGAGGAGGCCCGCAAACTTCGCCAGCGCTTCGAGGAGCTAAGCGAAATCGAAAGCCAGGCCAACGCCAAGATTGCCAAGGCCCTGTTCGACAAGTACGGCACCAGCGTGCCCCCGGATGCCACGTT
>Ga0066903_100003123_pt1 | contig 13378 bp, 21 predicted proteins | sample PanSoiMetaGPlot1_FD_67491 | JGI IMG/M metagenome (GOLD analysis project Ga0066903, IMG submission 67491) | Tropical forest soil microbial communities from Panama analyzed to predict greenhouse gas emissions - Panama Soil - Plot 1 (version 2) | ecosystem: Environmental > Terrestrial > Soil >... | reverse complement strand
CGCTTGCCCAACTTGAAATCTTGAAACCAGGTATTCAAGTGCGCGGCGACATCCCGCTGCCACCAGGCCTGCAGCATGTCGGGGCGCACGTGCCGCCGGAACCACCAGAAGTCGTTCTGCCGGCGATAGAGCCCTACCTTCTTGGCCTCATCGGCTTGGCGCGGGCTGTACCGGGGCTTTTCAAGGACATTCATCGCTCAGTAGTAGACCTTGACCAGCGGCAGCCCATTATCGGCGAAGGCTTGCTGAACCGCCTGTGAGATAGCGCTGTTCGAGAAACCAACCGACGGCTTCTTCACATCTGCCCCCGTCAGGTTCTCGTAGACCGCGCGCCATATCCCGTCGTGCAACTCAGCCGGCGCTTGCTTGCAAGCAGTCTCGATCAACTGCACTTGGCCCGAGGTCAGCCCGTCGAACGGCTCGGTCCCGTTGTAGATGTCGCTCATACGTCTGCTCCCCATTCGTTGAGCGCCGGCACGCGCCAATAGCTGGCATTGCATGGCAGCGCATCGAGCAGGCGGAAACTACGCGGGCCGCGCAGCCAGATGCTGTATCGAGTGCAGATTACCCAACCGGTCATACCTCAACCTCGATCACCTGGAAGTCGACGATGTGCTCGTGCTCGCTCTCGATCCACTCGTTGAACTCCTGGACGGCGGCAACCGCCTTGCCCTCAGTCTCGAACTCCTTGGTGTTCAGGTCCTCATCCATCATGACCGTGAGACCACTAGAGGCCAACCGAGCCAGCAGTATGAAGCTCATTCCAAGTCCTTGAAGTCATCTTGGGCACTGCCCGGCGCCGCCGCCCACATGATTCCTTCTCTGTCCATCACCGCCGCCCGCCTCGAAGTATCGCCACTGTTCGAGAGCCTCGATCCGCCTGGTCATGGCTTCCATCACCCTGAGCGCCGCGCTCAGTTCTTCGCGCAGCAGCTTGATCTCAGGGTCTTTCGCAGTCCCCATGATTTGCCTGTAACGTACAGCCGATGGCTTATCCAAGTCTGAGTCCATCGCGGCACCATATCTCCGCAAGCTAGCGCGTCAGGCAAGCCTCGATCACCCTCGGGATGTCAGCATCACCACCAGGATACGGCACGCAGCCACCCTTGTGGCAGATCGCTATGTAGCTCGACACCACCGTGCCGTTGTACGGCTGCACGCAAGACGGGATCGGCATCCAGTTGTTCAGCGTCTTCCAGCAAGCATAGACCACCTTGGGATCAGCGTCTGGCGTCGTGCCATCCGGCGAATAGTTGTTCGGACAGCCGGGATAGATGGTCGGTGGCCCGCCCCACAACCAGGCGCCTTGCGCCAGTGCCGTGCTCAATGCCGCGGCGATCAAGATAAAGACGACGGCGAAGGCGAGGCCCGCCATAGCGCACGTCCACAGTTCCTGCAGCTTGCGCTCGTTCACTTATCCCACCCTTCGCCATGCAGCACATCGTTCAGCCGGCGCAGCCGCTCGTTCTCGCTAGCGAAAGCATTGCCCGTCTTGACCGCATCGTCGCGCTCGGCGCGCAACCGCTCGTTCTCCGCGCGCGCTCGATCATGGAGGTGGCGGACGAGATCGATCTCGTTCTGCAGCGCGGCCACCTCTCGGCGTCGGTCCTCGACCTCGGCCCTCAGTTTATCGTGCTCGGCAGCCGCACCAACTTTGCGGCCATCCTCGAACGCCTGCACCGCGAATTTGTCCCAACCACCAGCTTCATCAGCAAGCCGGTCAATCTCTCGCAACTTCTCGTTATTCATCCGATCGGCGCCTTCCCGCCGTAGCGGTTTACACTCGTTCGGGATACAGCCAGGCATAGATCGCCGGCTCCATCTCATCCCAGTGCGCGAAGGCATACCGCAATATGCGATTGACCTGGTCGCATGCGTGCGGGCTCAAGTCCGGCTTGCCACCCTTCCGGTTCCTGGCCGCGTCGATGGCATCGATGTGCTGCTGCAATTCACTGCGGGTTGTCATCGACCTTGCCCTCGATGGTGATCGGCGGCAGCAGTTCCTCGGCATCGGCGAAGCCGGCATCCTTCAGCGACTGGACTAGCTCATCACGCGTGCTGTAGCGCTGCTCGATCGTCACGGTCTCCTCGTGCGAGGTGTGCGCTGTGCCCATGGTGCGGTCGCACAGTTCCTTGAAGGCACGCAGCAGGAAATCGCTGTGCACGATGTCTGGCGCCTTCACCAGCGCCTCACTCGCCTTGTTCAATCGGTACAGCGCTCGCACCGTCTCTTGGATGCATAACGTCTTGAGATCACGCAGTGTAATGGTATTCATCGCCGCCATGTTCTCCGGCGACAACTGCACAACCTTCAGTGCATTGGATGGGCTACCGTACTTGTCTTTGTTGGGGTTGCCGGCTTTGCGTCCTGCGCCTGGTCTTGCCCCGCCGTGTCCGTTCGCCACTTGAAACCTCTTGAATAAATCTCAGGAGTTTCAGTGATGATGGGGTGCCATTCCTATTCGGTGGCTACCGCACTGACTGTGCACGTAGCACACCCGGGATGGTCAGGCACCAGGCGGAGCCAATCACGAGGTGCAGTTACGCTATTAACCGATCCGAGGAATGCGAGCAAGACTTCGATTCGTTCGCGTCGTGTTCTGTGTACGATCCCGATCTGCCCAATAAGTGCACCGAAGCGGAACTGCACGCTGTCACCCGAGCGTATGCGTCGAGGTCGCTGCTGGCGTAACTCGCCTGATGCTTCACGCCGCTTGAGCGTGATGATCTCGCGCTCCGGGACCTCCGCCGGCACACCCTCGATGCCGTTGCTGATCAGCTTGGCCACGCCACGCGTGCCATTGATGGCGCGCCAATCGTCCCAATGCTGCGCTGCCAACACGAACAGATAGTTCCAGAACAGCGGCTCGGTTCTCTCAACGAGCTTGCCCCGCGCCGTTCGCAACGCAATCAGCATCGGCTGGTAAAGCTCGAAGCCTTGCTGAGAGAGTTGCGAACACGCGAGGAACGATTTACCGGGCCGTGCACGGGCGCAGTACCAAGGCAACGCTGAAACCCTCTTGCCTCTTAGGAGATGGCGTGGCTGATTCGTTACAAGCACGCAAGAAAAAAGCGCGCCGGGTCAGACTAGCCGGACGCGCTTGAGTTAGCGAAGCTGAAAGGAAAACCACGGGTCCGCCGTGGAAAGAAAAAGCCTCGCACTCCTCACGTATCACCCCTGTCCACATCCGACAACGCCGCGCCAGCCAACTTGGCCAGCGCCAGGGGTGCGTCCTCCGCCGCCTGCAGCTTGGCCCGGTGCCGCGCCGCCCAAGCATAGAGTTCCGCCACGCAATCCCAGCAGGCGCAGCCAGATTCATGCTGTATTGGCTGATACTTACGCCGCTTGGCCTCCCTGATCGCCTCCTTCACCTGGAGGTAGCCGTGCCACCAGTAGCGCTGCAGCCAGGCATAGGTATTGGCGTGCGCCGGCTCATACGCTGCCGCCGGGCCGTGCACCTCGATCGCCAGCAGCAGGCGTTCCAGCTTGACCACCGCCTCCTGCTGATCGATCGAAATGGGCATCGACTTGCTTGCTGGTCTTGATCCGCTCGACCGCGCGCTCGTAGTCACGGATTATCTCCTCGATCACCGCCATCTCACGATCGGCGATCTCTTGCTTCATCCGCCCCAGTCGTACCTGAGTCGGATAGACCTGCTTGCGCATCGCTAGCTCGCGCCTCAAGCAAGCGAGCTTGTCCTCGAATGAGAAGCTCACGTGCCGAGCTTTCCGAATATCTGCACCGAGCCGAGGTGCGGCGTGATCTCCAGCATGTCCTCAGCCTCTGAGATCGATACCTCCGGTGCATCCATGCGCACGCTGAAATGGCAACCAGGATTGGCCATATCGAAGTCTCGCAGGTGCTGCAGCCAGGCCTTGGCCAATGCCGGCGGCAGGTGCGTCGTGGTGGTGATGATCATGTCTCCTCCTGTTTCGTCAATGCACGCCCTAGCTCAGTCAATGATACTGCTTGAAACATGATGCCTCTGGTGCCGGCGAAATCGTTGGCGATGAAGCACTGGTGCTCGCCTGGTCCGTGTATCTGCGCCAAGCCTTTCTCGACGAGCACGTTGAGGCTCGCCCCGTAGCATTCACCATACTGGCTATAGTCTGACTCGCTTAGCCACCTGCAGGAGATCACGCTGATCTGGCGTTAACTCTTCCATCAGTCCTCATCCTCCTGATCCCGGTCGGCGTTAAAACCCTTTCCGATCTTCCAGCCTATTCGCATCGCCTGCTCGACATAGACCGTGATCAATGCGACGCGACGTTCACGCGGCGCATCAGCATGCGTGCGCCACAAATCCTCGATTGTCTCGGCGAGGTTCGCCGCTCGACTGTTACCGTTGAAGCCGACACGCCGGCATCTATTCCACGGAACCAACGCCATCAGTCCATATCCTCCAAGTCCTGCTCGGTCAGCAGCGTCCCCTCGACATACTTCGGACGATAGCGCATTGCCACCTCATCGATGATTGCCTGCTCGCGCTCGGTCATTGCACGCTTGTTGTGGTCATCAACCTTGCGCTCGGCATACCTTTCACGCCGCCGCTCATTGCGATACCTGTCAGCCGATTTAACCAGGAACTTCAGCAACTCCGGCGCTGGATGATTGACCTTGTCCTCCCAATAGAGATCACGTGGAAACATCACGTCGAATATCTCCCTGAACTTCATATGTACCCAGCCCGGCTTGTAGCCCATGTGCTTCTGCCACCACACAAGCTGGCCCCACACATGGTCACGATCGAGCCGCGCTCGTACGAGCTTGCTGTACACATCCATTTCATCGCCGGGCTTGTACTCTCGCAGTGTGCCACGCTCACACAGCACCGGCGTCGCATGCGCTTCGACCTTGAATCCACAGTTCGGGCACACCGCCACACGTGGTGGCTTGAGATAGAAACACTGCGGACACGGCTTAGGCAATGCGATCCCAACCGCCTTGGGCTTCGATTTACCATCTTCGAGCTTGTTGTGCAGCGCGTATATCTCATTGACGAACCCGAGCCTCGCCGTCGTGGTCGAATGATCGAGGATCAGTAGGTCTTTCTTGCCCTCGCATGCACGCAAGCCTCTGCCGATATTCTGCACGAACCTCACATCTGACATGGTGGGCCGCGCATAGATGATGCACGAGACCTCTGGCCAATCGACGCCGAGCCCAATGATGTCGACGTTCGTTACCACCTTGACCTCACCCGCCAGCATCTGCTCGCGTGCCTGCTTGCGCTCCCAGTCCGGTGTATCGCAATCCACGTACGCCGATCCGATTCCAACCTCGGCGAACTCAATAGCCACCTGATCTGCATGCGCGCGTGAGCAGCAGAAGCACACCGTCGGCCTGCCATCAGCCAATCGCTTCCATGTCTCCACGATGTTCGCCACGAGCTTCTTCGGTCGCATCACTGCATCGAGTTCGCTCTCGACGAAATCGCCGAGCGATACACTCACGTGGCTCAGGTCCGGCATATCCGGCGCAAATGTGCGGAACGGCACGAGCGTGCCAGCGCCGATCAGATTATCGATCGTGTTGCCTGTAATCAGCCGGCTGTAATAAGCACCGAGCGGCTTGTTCCAGGGTGTTGCTGAGAAGCCGATGATTGGAATGTTCTGCCATTTCGGATCGCACAGCCACTTGCCGAAATACTCGAACCAGATGTGGACTTCATCGATCAGCACGAGGTCTACCGCCGGCATCTGTCCCTTGTTCCAGAGGTTGCGCAGCGTCTGCACCGAGGCGATTTGCACGGTCTTCGATGAATCGGTCATCCAGTGCGTTGCTTGAATGACGCCAATGTCGCCCTCTGCGCCCTGCGCTGCGATCATCTCCACGGTCTGATCGACCAGCATCAACCGCGGGACTGTGATCAGTATCTTCTTCTGCTTATGTCGAGCCCGATCGGTTAAATCGGCGATCACCACGCCCTTGCCGAACCCGGTCGGTGCCCCCACGACAATCCTTCGTACGCCGTGCTCCAGTTCATCCCTGAGCTTGCCTATAACCTCGATCTGATCGTCACGCAGGGTCTTTGCGAGCACCTACAGCGCCTCCTTCTTTTTCTGTGCTCCAGGCACACTCCGCCCCCGTTCGCCCCTACCCTACCGCTGGCCTTCGAGCTTCTTAGCTCGACTAGATTCAACCTGCAGTAGAACCAGGTCGCTCGCTGCCACTCCCGTATTACGCGCCGGCTTTTAACGAGGCCCAACTCGCTACCCTGCCCTGTCTTCGGGCGAGCACTGCGATTGCTCGCAGCGGGGGATTGGCGGAGCCGAAGCTCCAGGCATCGCCTCGTTCACCGAGATGATTACGTCGGCGCGGTGGGCGATACTGCGGGTGTGGACCCCGCAGCGCGTGTGCTCCCTAGATCGAGCGAGATCGTCGGGACCGTCGGGGACCGCTTACGCGATAAGGGTTCCGGCGGGAGTCGTCGTCACGTGTATCCGGCTCGTGACAGCCTTCGCCCTCGCACCAACTCGACACTCAGTCGGCCAACGTGGCCGGGTATCGATGGCGCACGAAAAAACCCGCTCCGGTTGCCCGGGCGGGTCGACATAAGAGGCAGTATCGACTGGGGAAAACGCATCCCCGGTCTTGTGTTCGTCACGAATCGGCTTTACAGGGTTCATGACGGCAGCACTCCCAATGCTGCTAGGCGGCCCTCGCTTCAGACCGCGAGGTTTCAAGGGCCACAGGGAAGACAGTCCCTTGTGGCCCTTTCTGTTGGACGTGAGTCGTTCACAGAAAGCAAGTCCGCACTGCTGACTTATCCTCGCTATTTTTTCTCCGGGGCATTCACCGAATCAATCATTCCTGAAACAGTGCGTGAGTGCTGCAGCGCTCCCTGTTCCCGCGATTGCCCACGAACGAGCCCATCCGTCCCAGCGAGGGTGAGCGGCACATTCTCGATTTACTGCTCTTGCTCGATGGACGCACATTGATCGGTGTTGAGCACTACTACTCGCGCCGATCGCTGCGTGGGGCGATGGCCAAGGGTTTCGTCGAGCAAAGAGGACGTGGCATCTACATCGTCACCGAGTTCGGGCGCGCGATGCGCAACATGAAGGCCCAAGCATGAAGCTGCCAACCAAGTATTCTGAGGCGCGCCGGGCGCTGGCTGCGGCGGTCAAGATCGACGAGGTGAAGAACATCCGCGACCAATCGTTGGCCATGGAGGTCTACGCGTACCAGGCCAAGGACTGCGAACTGGTCGGATTCGCCACCGAGATGCGAAAGCGCGCTGAGCGGCGGATCGGGGAACTGATGGGTGATCTTCGTGAGGCCGGCAAGCTGAAGCAGGGTGGACCAAAGGTCCGTAGCGGACCTTTGCTCGCCGACCTCGGGATCGACAAGCATCTGGCCGACCGAGCCCGCAAGGCTGCAGCCATGACGGCGAAACAATTCGAGCGCTGGGTACTGAGGGCGGTCAACATGGCGCTGGCAGCCGTGCAGGGTAAGACCGATGTGATCCGGGCGGCCCGGGCTGAGGCCATGGAGGAGAAGCTCGAACGCCGAGCCAGCCGGCACGCCAGCATCCGCACAGCGGCCAATCGGACTGAGCTTTCGGGCCGACGCTTTCCGCTGCTCTATGCTGATGCGCCCTGGCACTTCCTCACCCGCTCGGAGATGGGCACGGATCGCGCCGCCGAGAACCACTACCCGACGCTGAGCCATACCGACATCATGAACTACCGGGTCGATGGCCGGCCGATCGCCGATCTCGCGTATGCCGATGCCGCGCTGTTCTTCTGGTGCACATCCTCGAACCTCGACATCGGACTGGCTGTGTTGGAGGCGTGGGGCTTCACCTTCAAGTCGAGCGCGGTCTGGGTCAAGGACAAGACCGGCACCGGCTACATCTTCCGCAATCGGCACGAGCTTTTACTCTACGGCAGCCGCGGCAACATGCCGGCGCCGCTGTACGTCCCCGATTCGGTGTTCATGGCGCCGCGCCAGGAGCACAGCCGCAAGCCCGGCACGGTGCGTGAGGCGCTGGAGATGATGTATCCGCAGTTCGGTGCCAATGAGCGGCTGGAACTGTTCGCTCGTGGGCCTGTGCCAGGCTGGACCGTATATGGCCTGGAGGCGAGGACCGAGGCCGCCTGAATGGCCTTCACCATCACGCCGGAGCAGCGCGAGTATGGCCTCAGCCAGGGTCGCAAGCGCTTCGATAACGCCAAGCGTGTCGGGGCTCAGAACTGGGGCGGTTCGCGCTCCGACGCCGACCAACTCGAACAGGACCAGCTAGGCTGTATCGGTGAGATCGTATCCGCCGCGGCGCTCAACCTCGCCTACGATTCATCGATCGGGAACTATGATGGCATCGACCTCAGCAACAAGATCGAGGTTCGGGCCCGCTGGGACGTCTTCGGCCGCAATCAACTGCCGCTGCGGCCGGCCAAGAAGGACCAGGCGAAGCTGCACCTGCCGTTCCTGCTGGTGCGGATAAACCGTGCCATGGACGAGGCCATGCTGGTGGGCTGGCTGCTCGGCCGGGAAGCGATGTGGCTGATCAAGCAGCAGCCCGGTAATCGCTGGTGGAACGAGCCGTCGCGATGCTGGTATATTCCGGATGCGCACTTGCATTCGATTTACTCGCTGCAGGATTGGCTGTGGGTCGGGGCACCGCTGCACACATGGCAACCCCCAGAGCCATCTGCTCCTTCCGCCTAGAGGGCATGCCGGTCCCGAAGGCGAGGCCGCGCGTCGGCAAGCACGGCAACATCTATACGCCGCGCAAGACCCGCAGCTACGAGCGCGACATCGGCTGGACGGCGAAGCTCTCGATGGGTGCGCGCAAGCCGTCGAGCAAGCCGATCGAGATCACGATCACGGCCTATCTGCCGGCGGGCAAGCGGGTCGACATCGACAACATCCTCAAGTCGGTGCTGGACGGCTGCAATAAGATCGTCTGGCTCGACGACAGCCAGGTCGTGCAAGCTGAAATCATACGCCTGGAGAGTGAGGACCCGTGTGTATCGGTCACGATCTGGGAGGGCGACAGGGCAGCCGTCAAGCAGCGAAAATCGCTAGTTGCGGTGATGGAGTGACGACACTAGAGTCGTCACCTTACGACGGCGTGGTCCCGCTCTCTGACGACGCCCATGTCGTAGAAAAAAGACGACATTCAGTTCAGACGATCATCGTAGACCAATAGAGACAGTCTTGGTGACGACGCTGCCGTCGTGCCTTCACGGCGGACGTGACCCATAGGCACCATTGTCAACAAGCGCCGCGTATTTAATGTGGAGATCGCCATGACAGAGAACGAGTCGAAGTGGACCAAGGCCCTGATCGAGGCGCGCTGGACTTGCATCCCGAACGTGCTCATCCAGCGCGCGCATCAGCTTCATCTCGATCCGCTCAACTTCTTCATTATCACCTACATCGCCAGCAAGTGGATCGCAGCCAAGGACCCGCCCTACGTTTTCAAGGCCGAGATCGCGCACCATGCCTGGTGCTCGCCGCGCACGATCGGGCGCCGCATCGAGCAGATGGAGAAGCGCGGCCTCATCCGGCGCGAGGCGCGCAAGGCCAACGGCAAGGAGAACCTGGCCAACATCTACCACCTCGATGGCCTGATCGCGGAGGCAACGCCGCTCGCCAAGGAGATGGTCCTGCAGCGACAGATACGGACGGCGCAGCGCGCCGGCAGGCCGCACCGCATGGCCAAGCCGAAGATCGCCTGGACCAATCCGGCGAAAAGCTCTTGACCAACCTATAGGCCGGGAGTACCTACGTTTTAATCATAAAGGGCCACCTAAAATGGTCCCACCCGCAAAGGAAACACCCGTGGACCGCACCGAACGAGTCCGAAGCGCCGTCCGCGATAGCATCGCCGCCTGCAATGGCGCCGTGCCCATGGTCGAGGAGTTTACCGACCGCATAGCCCGGCTGCCGCCGCTTTCCTCCCCTCCGGTCGAGCCGGCGCCACGAGAGCCGGAGCCCACCGGCGCGGTTCTCGCCTACGCGCAGATGACGAGATTGCGCGCGCTGATGGGTGACCGCTCGCCGGTTGCCTATGCACGGGCCCAGAACGAAGCTGCCGAGGTGCTGTGGGCCGAGATCAGGGAGTTGGCGACCTACGACCAGGACCTTATGCAACAGGCCGAAGACGCGGCCTATGCCATGGGTGAGCGCCTACATGCGCTGAAGCGGCGCAAGCCCGAAGGGCTCACATGGGACGCCTATCTGAAGGATCAGAAATGCCCGTTCGGGCGCTCGCGTGCAGATGAACATATTCAGGTGTTTCTGGGACAGACTACCGTGCAGTTATTAAAGGAGAAAAAGGCCGCGGGCATGCGCAAAGTGCGCGCCAAAGCGCCACCACGTGGTGGCAAGCGGACCGTTGTTTCTAAAAGGAAAATTTCACCCAACGGTTCGGCCTGCGCCATCAACTGGGAAGACTACAAGGAGGACGGGCAGACGGATGCCGATGCGCGCCGCAATGCGGTCGCCTGGCAACTGCACGAGGGCGAGCGTCTAGCCCGCGAGTTCGCCCTGCTGCGCCCGGGCACCCAGCGCTCCGAGATCAAGAAAGCGACGCTGCGCAAGATCGAAGCCATCATCGCCGCTTGGCGGCGCCTGCATAAGCAGCTTAGCCAACGGATAGAAAAATGAAGCCATCAAGAACTTGCACCTGCGATGCGCAATTAAGATTCGGCTTCGCGCAAAGCTGGAAAATGACGGAAAGGAGACCCTCAATGGCAAGAACGAAACAGACCAAGCTCTACACCAAAGACGATCTGTCGGCGTGGATATACGCCGACTACGTCGACGCCAGAAGCGGTGTCGACATCTCGCTTACTCTCGACCGCCACTTCGTCCGTGCCTCACGGCGCGGATTGCCGTGGGAATGCTTGCTGGTAAAAGCGATCGAGGCCGCCGCTCTCGCGCACCCAGATGCGTTCAATCATCCGGTGAAGCATGCCTACGTGATCGGCTCGTCGGTCTACATCATCGACAAGATGCCGGCACGCGGCAATCAGGTTGTTCACTGCGTTCGCTATCGGCACAACTTCTCCAAGAAGCTGCGCAAGTTCGATCTGTTCAGCAAGCGCCGGTTCTTGCGCCATTTCGGTGATGAGGGTGTTTCGATCGCACTGCGTCCGCCCCACAAGGATCGGGGCAATCGCGTGCATGGTACTCGCAATGCGACACGCAGTCGCGAAGACGGCTCTCGTGCACGCGTACTCGTCGGTGCCGCTCGCCGGGCACATGATGCCGGCATTATCGCGCCGGCAGCATTTGCTTGAGATTTCCGGCTGAGGGTTCTGCAGCCCCGTTGAAGCCGGTGTGGCCGCGCCTGATCGTAATGGGCCTGCTGCCGCGTCTGTTTTCAGCCCACAGACGCGGCACTTTCGTGTACTTGAGAAATCATGCAAGAATCATTTTCTGCATCTTGTAATCGCTTCGCTATTTCCAATTTTTAGGTCGAAAACGCGACTCGCGTCAGCAGCGCATCTCGATCTGTGCTATAATGTCTTTCGTGATGGCAGTCCGCTGTCACCCCGGCTGTTTTAATCTGTGAATAGGACGGAGACAGAAAACCCGAGGAGCCGTCACGCTCCTCGGGCCGGGATCAACTACGATCCTATGGAAGAGAGAGGTGCGAAGATGAACGAACTTCGCACAGCGGTCAAGAGTCCCGCGGAAAGACTCACTCGCATGGAAGCGCGTTTCAAGAAGCTCGTCGTGCAGATCGAGCGCACCTCCAGAGACTTCGAGAAGGCCGACAAGCTGGCCCAGCGTAAGCTCAAGGCCCTGGCCAAGCTCGAACGGCAACGCTCGCGGGCACGCAAGGCGATCGACAAGCTCAAGACGGAGATCGCCAACGCGGCGGTCGCCTCGATTGCCAAGCCGGCTCCAGTCAAGCTCGCCGATGACCCGAAGCTGTTGCAGAAGGTCGAGGCGGCACTGGACAGCAAGCGCAAGCCGATCGAGGCCAAGGTGAAGGCCGAACTTCAGGCGGCGAACAATCGCCTCGCCAGTGCCTGGAACGCGGCGCTCGGACCGAAGAACCCGCTCAAGGCTAAGGGCGGTGAACCGAGCACCGAGCAGGTCAAGGCCGAAACCGAGAAGCGCATGAAAGCAATGGGCTTCCGGCCCACCAAGAAGCGCTCGGAAAGCCCCGTAAAATCGGCCTAACTTACTACCCCGGCGGCTCATCACCGCCGGGTCTTTTTTTGCCTGATGATCTTGCGATACCGGTCAGAATGACCTATATGTAACACACCGGTTGATCCTCCGACCGATGCGGGCTGAAGCCAAATTTGGCCGCCCGATTATCCTACGGAGGGGCCGTCGGTCCAAGGCGGGAGCCTTGGATTAAGGGCATAGCCCGGGGCGAGAGATCACCCATCACAGAGTGTAACAAGCGCCCGCTATGGCGGGCGTCATGATGCACTTGAAGGGACCATCCATGTTCAAGATAGCAAGCAGAAATAGCCAACGACGTGTCAGTCGCGTTCGTGGCTTCCGATCAGATGTCGATCGTAAACTACACAGGAAGGTGCAGCGCAAGAATGCAATATGCGCAGCGACGCTCGCCCTGCAGCAATACGAAGAAGAAAAAACGCCAGCTACATTATATCGACATTTCGATGTCGATGGACACCTGCTCTATGTCGGAGTGTCCGCAGACGCCTCCTCACGATCGAGACAGCATGAGCATGGTGCGAAGTGGCACAGGGAGATCGCGACCATTTCGCTAGAGCATTTTCCATCGCGGGTCACAGCGTTGGAAGCAGAGCGATTAGCGATCAAGCATGAAAAGCCGAAGTACAACATTGCAGGGCGGAAATGATGCAGCCCATGCGTCGCCTGGTGCGGCGCATGATCGGCATCGTGCCGAAACAGAGAGAAAGGAAACGGAAATGAAAACCGGTAAGTCACTGAACGAACTCGCTGCTGAAATCACTCGGCAGTACGAGCAGAAGAAAGACTACGTCGCGTCAACTCAACTGATGAAGGTCGAGCCGCGCGACAACGGCAAGGTCGATCTCGTGCTCGGCGAGCGCGGTGCATTCCCCATGAATGAAATCGCGCATGGCCAAGTCGCGGAGCACACCGGCATCCCGGTGCGCTATTACGAGAAGATGCGCCAGGAGGCGCCCGAGCTTCTGAAGAACAACATCGAGGCGTGGTTCGAAAGATACCCCGCACCTCGGATGGTCAGGACGCTCGGCGGCAACACGCGCGCCTTCCTGTCGGATCGCTTCCAGCCGTTCGACAATTACGATTTCGCCCAAGCGGCATTGCCGATCTTGCAAGCACGCAAGCTCAATGTCGTGTCGTGCGAAATCACCGAGCGCAAGCTCTACATCAAAGCAATCGACGAGGCGTTGTTCCGCGACGTTCCCGTCGGTTACAAGATG
>Ga0066903_100003122_pt1 | contig 13378 bp, 14 predicted proteins | sample PanSoiMetaGPlot1_FD_67491 | JGI IMG/M metagenome (GOLD analysis project Ga0066903, IMG submission 67491) | Tropical forest soil microbial communities from Panama analyzed to predict greenhouse gas emissions - Panama Soil - Plot 1 (version 2) | ecosystem: Environmental > Terrestrial > Soil >... | reverse complement strand
GAGCTCGAGGCACGGTTCACCTACAACCCGGAGAACTGGACATTTCCCTACGGGGTGCACGTCGCCGCGGTCGAGGTCGCGCGCGACACCGGCACGGTGCGTGTGCTCGGCTACTGGGTCGCGCACGACTGCGGGACGATGCTCAATCCGATGCTGGTGGACGGCCAGCTCCACGGCGGCCTTGCCCAGGGCATCGGCGCGGCGCTGAGCGAAGAGCTCCGCTATGACGAGGCGGGCCAGCTCCTGTCGCGCACGTTCATGGACTACGCGATCCCGACGGCGGACACGATGCCGCCGATCGCGATCGGTCACGTCGAGACACCGTCGCCGCACACGCCGGGCGGCATGAAAGGCATGGCCGAGGGCGGCACGATCGGCGCTCCCGCCACGATCGCCAACGCCGTCGCCGACGCGCTGGCGGGCGCCGGCGTCGACGCCGCGGCCGTCGCCGCGTACCCGCTCACCGCGCCGAAGGTGTTCGCGCTCCTGCAGACCGCGCGCTGACATCGCCGTGCGTGGGGTAGACTGATCCCGCGTGTTCGAGGCTCCAGAGGCCGCGCCAACCAGCGCACGGAGGGCACCGATGCCGAAGATCAAGCACATCGCGCTGTCGACCCAGGACGTCGAGAAGACTGCGAAGTTCTACATCGAGACGTTCGGCATGAAGGAAGTCGGCAAGGTGAACGATCCCGGCACGCGCGGCGTCTTCCTCACCGACGGCGACATCAACCTCGCCATCCTGAATTTCAAGAACGATGCGGCAGCCGGCGTCGAGCGCGGCAAGAGCTTCTCCGGCATCCACCACATCGGCTTTCAGGTCGAGAGCCTCGAGGCGATCGCCGAGCGGCTCACCGCTGCCGGCTCGCGCCGCCGTCACGACGTCGAGCAGGCGCTCGGCGTCGGCGCCCACACCGAAGGCAATGTCGAGGTGAAGTGGACCGGACCGGATGGCGTGATGTTCGACGTGTCCAAGACCGGCTGGCTCGGCACCCCGACGTTCGGCCACTAGCCGCGACGTCGACGGGGACCCGACCTCACGGCTTCCAGAACCCTTGCGACGGGATGCGAAACGCGCGATTGAAGCGCGAGGACGAGTTCTCCCACGCGATGATCATCGTCAGCTCCGCGATCGTGTCGTCGTCGTAGTGTTGTTGCAGGCGCGCGAACAGCTCGTCGTCGACGTCGCGGCGTGTGTCCGTGATCGCGTCGGCGTACTGGAGCGCGACCTTCTCGGCGTCGGTGAAGAGTGGGCTCGCCGCGTAGTCGCCGAGTAGCGCCTCCAGCTTCTCCGTCGAGACGCCATTCCTGCTGCCGACGGCAGCATTGACGTCCTGTCAGAACTCGCAGCCGTTCCACGAGGCGACGCGCCGGTTGAGCAGCGCCCTCAGCGCGGCCGGCACGCGCTTCGTCTCCTGCTGGAGGGCCGCCCACATCGCCTTCGCAGCGCGGAAGTACGCCGGATTGCGCGCGTAGAACAGGTACGGATAGAGCGGCGCGCCCCGGAGCTTCTCCTGCTCCGCGAGCGTCTCGCGCAGGTCGTCCGGGAGCATTTCGACGTCGACAGGCCGGATTCGCGTCTTGCCCTCGAGCATGGTCACCTCCAGCTGTGGCCGATTGGTCATCGCCGCGATCGTACATCCGAAACGGCCGGACAGATCGATGCGCACTTCGACGGCGATCGAACTATCGGCGATGGGCGACGCTAGGAGCTTTTCCTGCGGTCGCCTGGGCCGGAGGCGTCGACGCCCAACATCCTGCGGAGACCGCGCCGTCCGAGCGGGGTGACGAGGACGGCCTGACTGCGCTCCATCCGTTCCATCCAGCCGAGATCGAAGCAGCGCCTGGTGATCGCGGCCCCTATCGCGCCGGCGAGGTGTGGGCGCCGCTCGGTCCAATCCAGGCAGAGTCGGCTGTAGCGGCCACCGGCTGAACGCCGTGCGGGAAGCTCGATCCCGAATCCGGCGAGAAAACGGGCTCCCGCTGTCGTGATCTCGGCAACGTCATCTCCGAGGAAGATATAGTCGCGCGCGACCAACGCATCGGTGAGGTCGACGCTGAGGCGGCCCGCCAGATGGTCGTAGCACATTCGCGCCGCGCTCAGCGCGCGTGCGTCACGGGACAGCGGCCGGTATCGCGGTCTCTTCTCGAGCGCGACGGCCACGATCCCTTCGATCATGCCCACCACGGCCGGCGTCGCGAGCCGGAAATGGCGATGCCGTCCGTTGCGGGCCACCGAGAGCAGACCCGCCCCGGTCAGCTTCGCGAGATGGGTGCTGGCGGTTTGCGGCGTGATCCGCGCAGCCAGGGCCAGCTCGCTCGCGGTCGCGGCCCGGCCATCGATGAGCGCCGACAGTATCGTCGCTCTCGCCGGCTCTCCGACCAGCGCGGCGATCTCGGCGATGATGGCGCCCGTGATCATCGCCGATATCTAATCACCCGGGTCGACGACGTCAAGCCGTCTTGCGCGCGGTCCCAGAGCCGATTGGGCGAGGAAGGGGCAGAGGAAGCGGCGGCGTGTTCCGAAGGGGTGCCGCGGCGAGGTGCTAGGCGCCGCGCCGCTGAGCGATGTCGAGCTCGCGGGTCCCGTGACGCTGCGGCATCTTCGCCTGGGGCTTTCTCTCCAGCAGCCGTCGCTTGGCCTCGCGCATGTGCGCCCAGGCGATCATGGCGACCAGCGCGGCATCCGCCGCCCGTTCGAAGCGGCGCTCCGCCTGGTCGCAGGCGCGTGTCGCAAACTTCAGGAGCGACCGGTGCCCTTGCTCCGCATTCACGTGATGTCCCCGACTCAGCACGAGAGTATCACGTAGATCGGGACCGCGACCGCGCTCAACCGGGCAAGCCGGCGGCGCAAGTCATCGCGGTTCACGAGGGAGCTGGTTCGCGGCCGACGACACCCGACCCGCGATGTAATTCCTACGCACCGACCCGGTAAGGTTTGCGCTGGCGCCGCCGAAATCGGCGCGAAGTCGCTACCGTGTTGGGAATTCCGCTTGCTGGCATCCACCTTGCTGATTTTTGCAGCAAAGTGCGAGCCGGCTACTTCAAAGAAGGACGAGATGAAAAAATTGCTCGGACCGTTGCTAGCCGCCGCCGGGGCCGCCGGCGCGCTTCGCGCGATGGCGCGCCGGGCTCGCCAGCTGGATCTTCGTGACCGCGGCGTGCTGATCACCGGGGCGTCGCGTGGTCTCGGGCTCCAGCTGGCGCGAGAGTTCGGACGTCACGGGGCGCGGCTGGCGATCTGCGCCCGCGATCCGGACGAGCTCAAACGCGCGAGCGACGACCTCACCGCTCGCGGCGTGTCCGTCGTCACTGCGCCCTGCGATGTCGGGAACCGCGAACAGGTCGACGCGATGGTCGCCGCGGTCACGCGCGAGCTGGGCGCGATCGACGTGCTCGTGAACAACGCCGGCGTGATCCAGGTCGGGCCGGTCGCGACGATGACGGTGGACGACTTCGAAGCCGCGATGGCGTCGAACTTCTGGGGTGCCATCTACGCCACGCTGGCGGCACTCCCCGCGATGCGCGCCATCGGCCGCGGCCGCATCGTCAACATCGCCTCGATCGGCGGCAAGGTGAGCGTCCCGCACTTGCTGCCCTATTCCGCGAGCAAGTTCGCTCTCGTCGGATTTTCCGAGGGACTGCGCGCCGAGCTCGCGTCGACCGGCGTGCTCGTCACCACGGTGTGTCCCGGTCTCATGCGAACCGGTAGCCCGCGCAACGCGCTGTTCAAGGGCCGCCACCGCGCCGAATACGCGTGGTTCGCCATCAGCGATTCCCTGCCCGGTATCTCGATGGACGTGGAATCCGCCGCGCGTCGCACCGTCGCCGCGTGCCGCGCCGGCGAACCCGAAGTGATCCTCTCGCTCCCGGCGCAAGTCATGGCGCGCGCTCACGGGCTCGCGCCTGGTTTGATGGCCGAAGCGTTCGCACTGGCCGCCCGTGTGTTGCCGCGCGCCGGAGGCATCGGCACCCGAGCGGCTCGCGGCTGGGAGAGCGAGTCGGCGGCGGCGCCCTCGCTCCTGACGAGGCTTGGCGACGAAGCAGCGAGACGCAACAACCAGTTTCCGGGCCCTCGGCATCCGAGCGCCTCGCGCTCGCCCGCCGGCGGCTAGTCCGACCCGAGCCTCTCGATAGCGGACCGCGACGCCATCATCGTCGGCGCGGGCCTTAATGGGCCCGCCTCGAGGCGGGAGTAAGATAGCGCCGTCGCCCGTGATCTGCCCATCTTGCGGAAACGAGAACCCCGCCGGCGCGAGGTTCTGCAACGAGTGTGGCGCCCCCCTCACGGCGCCGACGATCGCCCGCGAGCCGCGCGCCTACACGCCACGTCATCTCGTCGAGAAGATCCTGGCGTCCCGCAGCGCGCTCAGGGGCGAGCGCAAGCTGGTCACTGTCCTCTTCGCCGACGTCGCGCGCTCGATGGAGCTCGCGGAGCGCGTCGATCCCGAGGAATGGCATCGTCTGCTCGATCGCCTGTTCCGGATCCTCACGGGCGGCGTTCACCGTTACGAGGGAACCATCAACCAGTACACCGGTGACGGCATCATGGCGCTCTTCGGCGCGCCGATCGCCCACGAGGACCACGCCCAGCGTGCCTGTGCGGCCGCCCTCGACCTGGCGCGCGAGCTCAGTGCGCTCGCCTACGATGTGCGACGCGAGAGCGGTCTCGAGCTCGCCGTCCGGATGGGCCTGAACTCCGGCGAGGTCGTGGTCGGCCGAATCGGCGACGACCTGCGCATGGACTACACCGCGCAGGGCCACGTCGTCGGGCTCGCCGCCCGGGTGCAGCAGCTGGCGCCCCCGGGCGGCGTCGCGGTGACCGAGCAAACCGCGCGCCTCGCCGCGGGCTTCTTCGACTTCCTCGACCGTGGCGAGCAGAGCCTCAAGGGCTCAAGCGTGCCGGTGCGTGTGTTCGAGCTGAAGGGTCCGGGTCAGATCCAGAGCCGCTTCGAGAGATCGCGGGAGCGCGGCCTGTCGCGCTTCGTCGGCCGCGAGCGCGAGCTCGCCCTGCTCGAGAAGGCGCTGCGCGAGGCCGAGTCCGGTCGGCCGCACGTCGTCCTGGTGACCGCCGAGCCGGGCGCCGGAAAGAGCCGCCTTTGTCACGAGCTCGTCGGGCGCGCGCCCGATGTGGCCCTTCACCATGCGCGCGCGCTCTCGCACGGGCGGACGCTGCCCTTTCACGTGATCGTCGCGCTGGCGCGCAGTCTCTTCGGTGTCGCCGAAGGCGCGTCCCCTGGGGACGTCCGGGACGCCGTGCGAGACAGTCTCGGGACCGCATCGCTCGACCCGACCGTTCTCGAGCTCTGGCTCGAGCTTCTCGCAGTGCCCGATCACGTGCCGGCCCGTTCAGGACTCGATCCCGAGGCGCGCCGCGCCCGTCTCTTCCAGTCGTTGTCCGAGGTGATCCGCGCCCGCGCTCGGCGCGAGCCCACCGTGCTCTGGATCGAGGATCTGCACTGGCTCGACCCGGCGAGCGACGCGGCGCTGGCGATGCTCGTCGAGCGTCTTCTTTCCCCGAAGTCGGCCGGGAGCCGGATCTTGATGATCGCGACCACGCGGCCGGAATATCGGCCTGCGTGGTCTTCGCGGGTCAGCGGTCTCTCGCTCGCCGCCCTCGGTCTTCAGGACTGCCGTGCCCTGCTCGACGACTGGCTCGGATCCGACGACCTGCTCGCGCCGCTCCGCGCTCGGATCGAGGCGCGGGCTCGCGGCAACCCGCTCTTCGTCGAGGAGATGATTCGCGCGCTCGTCGAGCGCGGCGTGCTGCGCGGCGAGCGCGGCGCCTACGAACCGGCCACCACCATCGACGAGATCACGCTGCCCGAGACCGTGCAGGCCGTTCTCGCATCACGCATCGACCGGCTCTCGGACCGTGACAAGGACGTGCTCCAGGCCGCGGCCGTGGTCGGACAAGACGTGCCGGTCGAGTTGCTGCGTGCCGTGGTCGATCTGCCGGCTCCGGAGCTCGCCGCGTCACTCGAGCGCCTTTCGACCGCCGACCTTCTCGGTCCCGCCGGCTCTCCGGGTGAGCACGCCTTCCAGCATCCTCTCACCCAGGAGGTCGCCTATCGCACGCAGCTAGTCGAGCGCCGGCGCGAAACCCACGCCGCCATCGCGCGAGCCTTGCTCACCATCCACGGATCGGCGGCGGCCACGCACGCCGCGCTCCTGGCCCATCACTTCGATGAGGCCGGCGAGGGGTTCGAGGCGGCGCGCTGGCACGAGCAAGCCGGCCGACGCATCGCCCGCAGTGACCCGGCGGAAGGGGTGAGACACTGCCAGCGGGTCACCACGCTCCTCGCCACCGTCCCCGAATCGCGCGAGACGCTGATGCTCGAGCTCACCTCGCGCATCGCGCGGCTCGAGATCGGCCGCATCGCCGGCATCGACGAGCGTGAGGCACGAGATCTCTTCGACGAGGCGCGCGCGGTCGTCGAGCGTCTTCAAGAAAAGGCCGGCCACGCGTTCTTGCTCACGTCCTACGGACGCCTGTGCGGGCTCGCCGGCGACGTGGGGCAGTACCTCACGTGCGCGGAGCGCGCCACGGAGCTCGCCGAAGGATTCGACGCGATGTTCGAGTTCGAGATGCGCTCGGTGTTGGCCCACGCGCAGCTCGCGGTCGGCCGGCTCGCGCCCGCCCGTGCGACCGCCGAGCGTGCCCTGAGCGAGGTCGCGCGAGTGGCCGCGCTGCGGGAGGCGATCGGCCGTTCCACCGCGCATGGCCTCTGCCGCGTGTGGTGGGCCCTGGCGAGCGCGCATCTCGGGCGACCGGCCGAGGCCGAGGCCGCGCTGCAAGGGCTGCTCGTCGAGGAGCCCGAGCCCGCGCTCCAGGCGCTCTACGGAACCCACGCATTCCTGGGCGAGGTCTTGCGCCTGAAGGGTGAGCTGCCCGGCGCGCTCACGCACGGCCGCCGCGCCGTCGAGCTCGCCGAAGAGCACGGAAGCGCGTTCTCCCGGGTAGAGGCCGCCGCGTTTCTCGCGGCCGCAGAGCTCGCCGACGGCGACCCCGTCGCGGTCGCGAGCCGGCTCGAACGGACACTCGCGCTCGCTCGCGATCGACGGACCGCCCTGTGGTACGAGCCGCGCATCCTGGCGACGCTCGCCGACGCGAAGCTCGCCGCCGGCGATCGCTCGGGGGCCCGCGCGCTCCTCGTCGAGGCGCGCGAGCTCGTCGACCGCGGCCGAGGGTGGCGGCTGGGCGCCTTCGATGTCGCGCGGGCATGGGTTCGCCTCATCGGCGCGGAGCCGGCCCCAACCCGCGCCGAGATCGAAAGCGCGCTCGATTCGCTGGACGCGATCACGGCGGAGCTGGGCTCCGATCCCTATCGACGTATCGCGGCGCTCGAGCGCGCACGCCTCGCCGCGTAACCCTGGAATCGATCCGCCTGGTATATCTTGTCCACAACGACCTGAGCGCGGATCGCGCCCGGAGAGCCCATGAGCCACATTCGGGATCTCGTTACGGCCTCGCTGCTCCTGACGCTTCTGGCAGCCGGAGCCACCTCCAGCGCCGCGGCGCCGGCGGGTCAGATGACATGGGGCCTCCACTTCTCACCGACTCCCGCATGGTTCGACCCGGCTGAGCTCTCGTCCACCGTCGCGTCGTACAACACCCTCTATGCGCTGCACGACGCCATGATCAGGCCGAGCCCGGGTCATCCGATGGCGCCGAGCCTGGCAGAGTCGTGGACCGTGTCGCCGGACGGGCTCGTCTACGAGTTCGTCCTCCGCAAAGGCGTCAAGTTCCACAGCGGCGAGCCCGTCAGTGGCGAGGACGTCAAGTTCTCGTTCGAGCGATACCGCGGCGTTTCGAGCAAGACGCTCAAAGAGCGGATCGCCGGCATCGAGGTTCTCGATCCTGCCCGGGTTCGTTTTCGGCTCAAGCACCCGTGGCCCGACTTCTTGACGTTTTATTCCACGACCGGCGCCGGCTGGATCGTGCCGAAGAGGTACGTCGAGAAAGTTGGTGACGACGGATTCAAGAAGGCCCCGATCGGTGCGGGCCCGTATCGATTCGCTTCGTACGCCCCTGGTGTGGAGGTCGCCCTCGAAGCCTTCGACGGGTACTGGCGGAAAACGCCGGCCGTGAAGCGGCTGGTCTTCAAGGCGATCCCCGACGAGTCGACGCGCCTCGCAGCGCTGAAGCGCGGTGAAATCGACGTCGCGTACGGCATGAGCGGCGCCTTGGCCGAGGAGCTGCGGCGCACTCCGGGACTCACGCTGAAGCCGGTCGCGGGCCAGGTCGTCGACTGGGTCAACTTCACCGAACAATGGGACGCCAAGTCGCCGTGGCACGATCGGCGCGTGCGGCTGGCCGCCACGTATGCGATCGATCGCCAGGCCATGAACCAGGCCGAGAGGTTCGGCTTCGCCCGGATCACCTGGAGTCTGGTGCCCCCGAGCTTCGAGTTCTACTGGCAGCCGCCCGCGTACGGGTACGATCCCGTCAAGGCCAGACAGCTCCTGGCTGACGCGGGATATCCCGGCGGATTCGACGCCGGCGAGTATTTCTGCGATGCCTCGCTGTCCTACATGGGCGAGCCGGTGGTCAACTATCTCAACGCGGTCGGCATTCGCGTGACGCTACGCCCGATCGAGCGAGCGGCATTCCAGAAGGGGTGGATCGAGAAGAAGCTCCGCGGGCTCGTGCAGGGCGGCAACGGCTCCTTCGGCAACGCGGCGACCAGGATCGAGTCGCTGGTGGTGGGCGGTGGGACGTATGTCTACGGGAGCTATCCCGACATCGACGGGCTCTTCCGGGAGCAGGCGGGCGAGCTCGATCGCAAGAAGCGCGAGGCCATCCTGCACCAGATCCAGCAGCTCATCCACGAGAAGGTGGTGGTCACGCCCATCTGGCAGAACGTTCCTCTCAACGGCGTCGGGCCGAGGGTCGAGGAGTCGGGGATCGGGCTCGTCGCCGGCTACATCTATTCCGCGCCGTACGAAGACGTGCGGCTCAAAGCCAAGTGAGGAGAATGCGATGAAATTCATGTTTGCCATCCACCACGACCCGAAAGTGATGGAAGCGATGCCCGAGAAGGAGATGCAGGCGCTCGTCGACTCCGCGATCGAGTACGCCGAGGAGCTCGAGCAGAGCGGCCACTACATCGTCTCGAACGCTCTGCAGCGTCCCGACACAGCACGGACCATCCGCGTCAGCGGCGGCAAGGTCTCGACCGCCGCCGGACCCTTTGCCGAGACCAGGGAGCAGATCGGGGGATTCTTCCTCATCGAGGCCAAGGACATGGACGAGGCCTGCGCGATCGCCGCGAGGTTCCCGCCGGCGCGCGTCGGGGTCATCGAGGTCCGGCCCGTCAGGGAGCTCACGCACTCTCGCGATCGACGCAGCCTACCGCACTAGCAGAAGGCTCGCGATGCCTCGCATGACGGGCGATCGGCCTCGCTTCCGAGGATGACCGCACGACGGGAGGGCCCGCCGGGCCTGGCGCTCCTGGGGAACCTCGGCGAGCTCAATCGCGATCAGCTCGGCTTCTACACTCGATGCGCGCGTGAGTACGGTGACCTCGTGCCGGTACGCCTGGGTCCGAGGCGCGGTCTCCTCGTCTACCACCCCGACGCCATCGAGGAAGTGCTCGTCGCGCGAAACCGCGACTTCATCAAGAGTCGAGGCGTTCGGCTCTTACGAACGCTGCTCGGCGATGGCTTGGTCCTCAGCGAGGGCGAGTTCTGGCTACGCCAGCGCCGGCTCATGCAGCCGGCGTTCCATCGAAAGCGCGTGGCCGCCTACGGCGAGATCATGGCTTCCTATGCCGCACGGCACATGGACCAGTGGCGCGCGGGTACGCAGTACGACATCCACGAGGAGATGATGGCGCTGACCCGGGCCATCGTCGCCAGGACGCTTTTCGACGCCGACGTCTCCAGCGACGCACGCACGATCGACGGCGCACTCGCAATCGTGATGAAGTATTTCGGCCGCCGGCTCGGGAGCTGGCGTGCGTTCGTTCCGGCGTGGCTGCCGACGCCGGCCAATCTCCGATTGCATCGGGCCGTCCGTCGGCTGGATACGGTGATCTACCGCATGATCGCCGACCGGCGCCGGAGCGCCGAGGATCGGGGCGACCTTCTTTCGATCCTCTTGCACGCGCAGGATGCCGACGACGGCAGCCGCATGACGGATCGCCAGGTGCGGGACGAAGTCATGACGCTGTTCCTGGCCGGCCACGAGACCACCGCGGTGGCGTTGTCGTGGACCTTCTATCTCCTCGCGCAGCATCCCAAGGTCGATGCACGGGTCGCCGACGAGCTGAGCGCCGTCCTCGGCGGACGGCCGCCTACAGCCGATGATGTGCCGGCGCTGCGCTACACCGAGATGGTCGTCACCGAGTCCATGCGCCTCTTCCCGCCGGCATTCGGGCTCGGACGGGAAGCCGTGAGACCAACAGAGGTGGCCGGCCGCTCCGTACGGGCCCGCGAGATCGTGATCGCACCGACGTGGGTGGTGCACCGCGACCAGCGCTGGTTCGACGAGCCCGAGACGTTTCGTCCCGAGCGCTGGTCCGATGACACCGCTCGGCGCCTGCCGCGCTTCGCCTATTTTCCCTTCGGCGGCGGCCCTCGCCAGTGCATCGGGAACGCATTCGCGATGATGGAGGCCGTCCTGATTCTGGCCGCGATCGCGCAGCGCTTCCGACTGACCCTCGTACCCGGTCAGCACGTGGTGCCCACGCCCTACATCACGCTTCGCCCCGAGCCGGGTATCCGCGTGCGCCTCGAGCGCCGTTGACGCGCGCGTCCGTCGACTGGAGGCTTCGCGATGCGGTGGAAATTGCTGCTCGCCGTCCTGCTGTTCGCCGTCCTGGCGCCTCAGCTTGTTTCGGAGGCGCAGACCCTCGCCACCTCGGGTCGGGTGTCGACGACCGCCGAATCGGTCTGCGTGCTGCGCGCCGTGGCCGCGAAGCATCCCGACGCGAAGATTCGCAATCCGGATTACCTGGCCGAGAAATTCGTCAGTCCAGAGGTGTGGCGTACGTCTCCCTTCCGGAACGATCCCGAGCGCGCGCGACACAATCCCAATTACTTCTGGGTCAACGCGCGGACTCACCACATGGATGCCCTGCTGGTGGACGCCCTTTCGACGGGAGTCACGCAGGTGGTCAACCTCGGCGCCGGGTTCGACAGCCGCGCCTATCGCTTCCGCGAGCGGTTCCCCCAGGTGCGCTTTTTCGAGCTGGATCTTCCCGCGATGATCGCGGCCAAGCGGGAGCGCGTCGTCAAGATCTTCGGCGCCGTCCCGGATCGGGTCGTCCTCGTGCCGACCGACTTCACGACGCGTCCGCTCGACGAGGTGCTGCGTGACGCCGGCTACGACCGGTCGCGACGGACGTTCTTCATCTGGGAAGGCGTCACGATGTACTTACCCGAGGCGGCTAACCTGAGCACGCTTCGCTTCATTCGCGCTGGATCCGCCACCGGCAGCTCGGTCGTCTACGACTACGTGCTCGACGTGACGCTTCGCCCCGACGGCGGCGGCATCTACGGCGCGAAGAGCACGGCCGCATACCTCGCGTCGGTCGGCGAGCCGCTGCTGACAGGCTGGAGCCAGCGCCAGGCGGCGGCCGTCGCGACGCGCGAGGGGCTGGTGGTCGTCTCCGACATCGGGCCGGCGGAGCTGACCGCGCGCTACCTCATCGGCGCGGACGGCCAGCCCGACGGCATGATGGTCGAGTTTCCCCGGATCATGCACGCGCGCGTGCCTTAGCGCGCACGCCAGACCACGCGGGTTCAAGGAAACGAGACGACGATCTCCTCGCACTCCCGCGTGCGTCCTTCGGCCTGCACGATCTTGCGAAGCAGGTCGGTCTCGGTGACGATCCCGATCACGCGGCCGCGGTCCACAACGGGCAGCGAGCCGATCTTTCGCTCGGCCATCAGTCGCGCCGCCGCCTCGAGATCCTCACCGGCGTCGATGCTGATGGCGGGAGCCGACATCACCTGCTTGACCGTGACGGCCCGCAGCAAGGCATCGACGACACCCACCAAGCCCCCTCGGGCGTCGACCACCGGCAGATGCCTGATCTTCCAGGTGAGCATCCGGCGAAGCGCGGCGTGGGCGGACTCCGAGGCTCCCATCGTCGCCACGGCGGAGCTCATGACATCGCTGACGCGCATTCTGCCCTCCCGAGCCTAGGCGCGGCCGTCACCGGTCCGTGCGGGAACACTCCAATGTGATTCACGACCGCCGGACTCGCGACGCGTCACGCAACCGCTTAGCAGCTCCAGGCATTGGCGCTTGCATACGACGTTGGTCGGCGGCCTGAATGCGGTGCACGCGGTCACCTCAATGGCTCGACCGTCCCGCGCCGCCTCGAAGAAGCTCACCTCCGCATCAGTTCCGAGGACGGGACAGCGAACCCGACGATGCTTCCTCCGCACGCTGCGGGCCAGGAAAAGGACCAGCAACACCACCGCCATGACCCAGAGGCTTGCGATCGTGACCATGACTCATCGGCCTCCTCGGGCCAACGTCTGTGCATCAACCGCGCCGGACGGCACTCCAACAGAATCGTGAAGTTCTCTGTTGCACGCCGTTCGCGGATGACCCAGAGGCGCCTCAGAAACGAACGAATGGGGCGTCGCTGTCGCAGTGCAGAGGGAGACTTACCGCACGTTGTCGGTCGCTTCGTCTCCTTCTCGCAGCGCGATCGTCTGATCGCCGACGCGAACCGTCGCGTCCCAGGTGATCGCGATCGCGTCTTTCACGCTCTGGTGGGCCGGACAGCCCTCGGGATGGAGTCGCAGCGCACGCTCGGTGGCTTCCCGTGCTTCGGTTGGAACCGCCAGGTCGTAGTGCACGTGGATCGACTTGATCCGGATCGTCTTGCCGATACCGGAGATCCGCCCGGCGACCGTGGCCTTGAAAGTATCCCGATCGAACGCGACCTTGCGCCCTGCCAGGGCGCCTCGCAGTGTGCCGTACATTCAGCCGGCGACACCGGCCACGATGTGATCAAGCGTCGACGCGATCGGTGGCCCTTCCTTCGCGCCGTAGTACTGGCGCAGCGCGCCCTGGACACCGTAGACCACCGGCTCGGCCACTTCGCCGAGGTAGGCGTGCCGATACCCATCGCGGTACTCGAGGCGGGTGCGTGAGATGTACTCGAAGTCATCAGCCATCACAGTCTCCTTTCGCCCGTTCCAACTCCGTATCCTACTTCGTCCGCGGATCCCTCGCTGGATCGAGGTCCGTGGCCGTCGGACGGCGGGCTGGCGACGACTGTATCATGACGTGATACACTCACTCCGTGATGCGTCGCCCCTTCACGCCGCGTTCTTCTCCGATCGATTACGAGACGCTCGCCGAGCTACGGTACCAGGTACGCCGCTTCCTGCGCGTGCGTGAGCTGGCCGCGCGCGC
>Ga0066903_100003121_pt1 | contig 13380 bp, 11 predicted proteins | sample PanSoiMetaGPlot1_FD_67491 | JGI IMG/M metagenome (GOLD analysis project Ga0066903, IMG submission 67491) | Tropical forest soil microbial communities from Panama analyzed to predict greenhouse gas emissions - Panama Soil - Plot 1 (version 2) | ecosystem: Environmental > Terrestrial > Soil >... | reverse complement strand
CGAAGGCGGAATGAGGCCGTTCGAGGCCGCGCTTAAGGGATCGCGTGAAATCGGCTTCACCATCATCTCGATCACCTTCGCATTGATCGCGGTGTTCATCCCGGTGCTGTTGATGGGTGGTATGGTCGGGCGCGTGTTCCGTGAATTCGCCGTCACGATCACTGTCGCCATTTTGCTCTCCGGTTTCGTTTCATTGACCCTCACGCCGATGCTGTGCGCGCGTGTGCTGAAGGAGCATCGCGAGGGCGAGCGTCAGAATTTCGTCCTGCGTATATTCGAGGCGATATTTAAATCGTGGCTGCGCGCCTACGAAGCGACGCTTGACATGTTTCTCAAATACAAGTTTTTCGTACTGCTGATGATGATAGGCACGCTGATCGGAACCGTGTGGCTCTATATCGTCATTCCGAAAGGCTTCTTTCCGGTCGAGGATACCGGCTTCATCAACGCCACCACGGAAGGGCCATCTGATATTTCCTTCAGGGCCATGTTCGCTCGCCAGATGGAACTCGCCAAGATTTTGCGCGATGATCCCGCGGTTGCCTATATCAACGCGACAGTGGGTGCCGGCGGTCCCAACCCGACCAACAACTACGGACGTTTCTTCATTGCGCTGAAGCCACGCCGCGAGCGTGTGGAGAATTCGACAGCGGTTATTCAGCGATTGCGCGCCAAGACCAATACGGTCACCGGAATGGCGACCTATTTCCAGAATGTGCAGAACATCAACATCACGGGTCGTATTTCGAAGAGCGAGTTCCAATACACGCTGCAGTCCAGCGATACGGAGACGCTTTATCGGGTCGGGCCGGAAATGCTGGAAAAAATCTCGAAACTGTCGGGGTTGCGCGACGTCACCGGCGATCTCTATATCAAGAATCCGCAGATGACGATGCAGATAGACCGCGAAGCAGCCGCGGTCTATGGCGTGTCGATTGATCAGGTACGTCAGGAGCTGTACAACTGCTTCGGCGCCAGGCAGGTGGCGACGATCTACACGGCGGCGAACGATTACCAGGTGATCCTGGAATGCGACAAGTCGGTTCAGGCCGATGCGACCGGCCTGAGCAAAATCTATCTGAAGACAAATCTCAACGGACAGGCGACTGCTGGCGGCCTCGTCGCGCCGGCGGCGGGATCCGGCGTCAATGGTTCCACCACCCCCACCGGGCCGGTGATCCCGTTGTCCGCAGTGACCAAGCTGGTGCCGACGGTCGGGGCGCTGCAGGTCAATCACCAGGGCCAGCAGCCGTCGATGACGATCTCGTTCAATCTGGCGCCAGGCTATGCGCTCGGGGCCGCCGTCGACGCCATCCGGCAGATCGAGGATGAGACGCACCTGCCGGCCTCGATCGTGTCCGGGTTCCAGGGGGCGGCACAGGTCTTTCAGGATTCGCTCAAAGGGCAGGGCGTGCTGGTGCTGGCGGCGGTGTTCGCCTCGTTTGTAGTGCTGGGCATTCTGTATGAAAGTTTCATCCATCCGATCACCATCATCTCCGGTCTGCCATCCGCGGGCGTTGGCGCGTTGATCGTGCTGATAATGTTCAAGATGGATCTGACGGTCATCGCCATGATCGGCATCGTGATGCTGGTTGGCATTGTGAAGAAGAACGCCATCATGATGATCGACTTCGCCCTGCAGCGCCGACAGGTTGGACTTTCGGCGGAAGAGGCGATCCGGGAAGCCTGCCTGCTGCGGTTCCGGCCGATCATGATGACGAGCATGGCGGCCATCTTCGGTGCGCTGCCCATCGCCGTCGGCGCCGGGGCCGGTGCGGAGTTGCGCCAGCCACTTGGTGTCGCGGTAGTCGGCGGCCTCCTGGTGTCGCAGTTGCTCACGCTTTACATCACGCCGGTGGTCTACATCTACCTTGACAGGGTCGACCGTCTGCTGCGGCGTCGCCTCGAGCCACCGGAGGATTTGGCTGACCAATTCGAGCCCGCGCACCGGCCACACGCCGTCGCGGCTGAGTGAGCGAAATCAATGTACCCCGGATGGAGCGCAGCGACATTCGGCGGACCGTGACCGGCGGCCACAAGGGTCGTCGCCCCTGCACATTGCCTGCTGTAGGGGCGACCCTTGTGGTCGCCCCTCACGGTCGCTCGGTTTGTGCACCACGTCCCCCAACCTAATGACTTCGATGCTTCAATCCCTCGTCATGGCGCGGGATCTGATTAATTAGTGTTGCTTCGCTCACACCGAAAAGCTCGTCCCGCACCCGCAGGATGCTGTAGCCACCGGGTTGTTGATTCGAAACGATGACCCGATCAGGTCATCGACAAAGTCGATCTCGGCACCGGCCATGTATTGCACCGACACCGGGTCGACCAGCACAGTGGCGCCCTCGCGGGCAAGAACGAGGTCGTCATCCGCCTGTGCGGTGACGCAATCGAACTTGTATTGAAATCCCGAGCAACCGCCGCCCGCGACGCTGACGCGCAGCATCGACCCCGGTGGCTCAGCCTTAAGAATCTCCCGAATTCGCCGCGCCGCCCTTTCCGTCAATGCCACTGAATTTGCCATCGTGTTCCGTTGCCTGTTTGCGTATTCGATAGTTATGTGCGCGCACGACGGCGGTCAACCGGCCGGTCGGGGACAAAGGGGACACAAAGGCGCCGAGATGCGGCGCGTTTCTCCCCTTCCTCCTTTAAGAGATGGGGCGGGGGTGGGGTCAGCATATGGGGGCGCGGAAGGTGCCACCCCGAGCCTCCGCACGAGGGGGGCGCAGCATGCTCGGAGGGGCAGCAGCATGGCAGTGAATAGGTGCCGGACACGGGCACGCTGGGCAGCGGACCCGGCAGCCAGCCGCGGCCGCCTCCATCGCGAGCCACCGAGTGCAACGCGTAACGACTTCCGTCGTGATTGCGACCGCATCATCCATTGCACTGCATTTCGCCGGCTTGCACACAAGACTCAGGTATTTATCTACCACGAGGGCGACCATTATCGCACCCGCCTGACCCACACGCTTGAGGTTACCCAGATTGCGCGTTCGCTCGCCCGCGCGCTCGGCCTCGACGAAGACCTCGCGGAGGCCTGCGCGCTCGCCCATGATCTCGGCCATCCGCCGTTCGGACATGCGGGCGAACGAGCGCTCGACCGCTGCCTCGCGACGCAAGGCGGCTTCGACCATAACGCCCAGACGCTTTCGGTGGTGACTCGCCTGGAGCGCCGCTATGCCGGCTTCGACGGCCTCAACCTCACCTTCGAGACGCTCGAAGGCCTAGTGAAGCACAACGGCCCGCTGATGGATGCAACTGGGCGCGGCGCCGGCCGCCATGCCGCCCGTGGGGTTGCGCCGGCGATCCGCGACTACAACGCCCGGCAAGACCTCGAACTCGCCCTCTACCCCAGCGCCGAAGCGCAGGTCGGTGCGATCGCAGACGACATTGCGTATGACGCCCACGACATCGACGACGGCCTGCGGGCACAGATGTTCGCCATCGACGAACTCGCCGCGTTGCCGCTGATCGACGACATCCTGGCGGAGATCGAACCGTGTTCACGCGAGGTTGAGCCGGCGCGGCGTGTGCACGAGCTTGTGCGCCGACTGATCGCCCGCATGATCGAGGACGTGATCGGCCATTCGGAGCGCCTGATCGGGCTGCGTGCGCCCGGCTCGGTCGAGGATATTCGGCGCGCCGGTGCGCCGGTGGTGGCGTTCTCGCCGGTCATGGCCGCGGCTGACTGCGCAATCAAGGCGTTCCTGTTTCCGCGCGTTTATCGCCATCCGCGTATCGTGCGCATCATGGGTGACGCGCAGGCGGTGGTGATGGATCTGTTCGCGCGTTATATGCGTGCGCCTCATGACCTGCCGTGGCGAGATGTGCCGGCAGATGTGCCCCTGCGGGCTCGCCAGATCGCCGATTTCATCGCCGGGATGACAGATCGCTATGCACTATCGGAGCACGCCCGGCTTTTTGACACAACCCCGGAACTGCGTTAGCGCTGGAAACGACGAGTAGGATGAGCAATGGTGCGCTGTTGCGCGCCGCGTCCGCGCGATGTGGCAAACGGTGGGCATGCTTCGCTTTGCCCACGCTACGACACTGTCTTTAACCCATGAACGTTTTCACCATCTTCACTGGTCACGTCCGCTCGGCCGTCGAAGCGCTTGCTGCGGCGGGAGCGTTTCCGCGTCCGCCGGAACTCGGGCGGATCGTCGTTGAGCCGCCACGGGACGCCTCCCATGGCGATCTTGCCAGCAATGCTGCCATGGTCCTTGCCAAGGATGCCGGAATGAAACCGCGCGAACTTGCCGAGCGGCTTGCAGCCGAGCTTGGCAGGCGCGCGGAGGTCACCAGGGTCGAAGTGGCCGGCCCTGGCTTCATCAATATCACGCTCGATCCGTCGGTGTGGCGAGAGGCGCTGCGCGCCGCGATCCTGGCCGGACGGGATTTCGGCCGCAGTGATATCGGCAAGGCCGAGCCGGTCAATGTGGAGTATGTCTCGGCCAATCCGACGGGGCCGATGCATGTGGGCCACTGCCGCGGTGCCGTGTTCGGAGATGCGCTTGCCAATCTCCTGAACTTCGCGGGCTATGTGGTAACGCGCGAATACTACATCAACGACGCCGGCGCCCAAGTCGATGCGCTCGCCCGCTCGGCCTATCTGCGTTACCGCGAGGCGCTTGGCGAGAACATCGGGCCGATCCCCGAGGGGCTCTACCCGGGCGGCTATTTGAAGCCGGTGGGGGCCGCGCTTGCGGGCCAGCACGGTCGCGCTCTCAAACAGATGCCCGAACATGATTGGCTGCCGATCGTGCGTCGCACGGCAATCGACATGATGATGGCTGAGATCCGGGGCGATCTTGCTGCCCTCAACGTGCGGCATGACGTCTTTTTCTCCGAACGCTCGCTGATCGAGGGCGAGAATAACGCGGTGGCGGCGACCATTGCGGAGTTGCGGGCCGAGGGCAAAGTCTATGAAGGTCGACTGCCGCCGCCCAAGGGGGCGATCGACGAAGATTGGGAGGACCGCGAGCAGACTTTGTTCCGGACCACCGAATTCGGCGACGATGTCGACCGGCCGCTCAAGAAGTCCAACGGCAGCTACACCTATTTCGCATCCGATATCGCCTATCACAAGTCGAAGCTGGACCGCGGCTTTCTCAACATGATCGACGTCTGGGGTGCCGATCACGGCGGCTATATCAGGCGCATGAAAGCGGCAGTCAATGCGGTGAGCGGCGGGAGGGCTGCGCTCGACGTGAAAATCGTCCAGCTCGTAAAGCTGCTGCGTGACGACGAGCCGGTCAAAATGTCCAAGCGCTCGGGAGATTTCGTGACCTTGCGCGAGGTCGTGGATGAGGTCGGAGTCGATGCCGTCCGCTTCATGATGCTCAACCGCAAGAACGATGCGGTCCTGGACTTCGACCTTGCTAAGGTTATCGAGCAGTCTCGCGACAACCCGGTGTTCTATGTTCAATACGGCCACGCCCGGGGACAGTCGATCTTCCGCAACGCCCGCGAGGTCATCCCGACGCTGCCTGAGGCTGATCGCGAGCGCCGGTACGCCTTATCGCAAGCCGCGCTGCCGCGACTCAATGGCGTCGCAGAGCTTGCCTTAATGCGGCGTATCGCGCTTTTTCCACGCCTCGTTGAGGCCGCTGCAATGTCCCACGAGCCTCATAGAATCGCCTTCTACCTGTATGAACTTGCAAGCGATTTTCACGCCCTTTGGACTAAGGGAAAGGACGTGCCACAATTACGCTTCATTATGCAGAATGATCCGGAACTGACTGTGGCCCGCCTTGCGCTCGTGCAGGGGGTGGTTACGGTTCTTGCCTGTGGGCTCGCCGCGCTGGGAGTCGGTGCGCCTGATGAGATGCGGTGATTCGGCGTCGCCGGTCGCAAAGAATCAGCGATTGACGGGACGCCCCTTGCGCAGCCTAACGCTGCGCCGGAGGAGGTTGCGATAATGTTTGAGAGCGCCTTCAATCGCCCCCGACGTCAGTTCGAGCCACGCATGTACGACGAGCGTGGTCGGGAATTGGGGGGAGAACAGTCTCGTGCACCTGACCAGAGCGCGGCAGAGCAGCGTGATCCGGGAGCGGATGCGCTTGCGGAGTTGGCGCGGCTGATCAGCCAACCTGATCCGTTCTCGCCGGTTCCGGGCAGCGCCAGCGAGGTCCGCAAACCTGACGGGCGTGTTGCCGACGTTTCCAGCTTGAACTCATCGGACCGTTGGGGGGCGCCGACGCAGTATACGGCGCAATCTCGAGATCGAACATATGACGTTCGATTGAATGATAGGCACGATGACCACGGCGATCGTCACGACGAAACGCTGACAGCGGGGCGGCATCCGGTTTACGGGCAGGAAGACGAATATCTTGAAGATGAGTCCGGGGAGGACGACTACGAATACGAGGATCACGAGCATTCCGACGAAGGCGAATCGAGTTTTAAGCGACGGAACAGCACCAAAGTCGTCATAGCGGTGCTTGGGCTTGCGGTTTTCGGCAGCGCTGCCGCGTTCGGCTACCGCACCGTGTTCAAAGCCGACCTGTCAGGTCCAACGCCCGTCATACGGGCCGACAATTCACCCACCAAGGTGATGCCGGCCGCAACCGATGCGAATCCGATGCCGGTCAATCAAAAGCTTGGTGACAATTCGGGCGAACGCTTGGTGCGCCGGGATGAAGATCCGGTCGATATAGGGGCATCGTTGCGCTCCGGCACCCCAGGAGATGTCGGCGCCTCAGCGGCTGTCCCGGACACGGCCGGGGTTCCACCGCCGGCGGCCGCTCCAGCGTCAAGCGGCCCCGGTTCTTCGAGCGACGCAAGGCGTGTGCGTACCGTCACCATACGGGCGGACCAGGGCGCAGCAGCTTCCTCCGACCGCACGGCGTCGTCGCGCAGCGCCGCACCGCCGCCACCTCCCGCACCTCCACCGCCGCGTCAGACTGCCGCGCTGTCTGCGCCGGCTGCAAGCGTGACCCCGACGGCCGTGGCCCCAGAAGCGGCTGCTTCGCAGCCAGGCGGCTTCGTAGTGCAGCTTTCGGCCCAAAGATCCGAGACGGACGCCCAAACGGCGTTTCGCACTATGCAGGCGAAATATTCGGTGCTGAATGGCCATCAGTTGCTGATTCGTCGCAAGGATCAGGGTGAAAGGGGCATTTTCTATGCCGCCCAGGTTGGTCCCTTTGGTGCCAAGAGCGATGCGGATCAGTTATGCGAAACGCTCAAATCTGCGGGCGGAGCCTGTTTCGTCCAGAAGAATTGACAGTTGCGTGCTTGCCTGCGGGGGCAACGCGGGCTAAGCCGCAGAAATGGCTGCGCGCGCGTTCATTACTGGATTGGGTGGTACGGCGATCACGTCGGACGAGCGCGCGTTTTTGCGCGATGCGCGGCCGTTTGGTCTCATCCTGTTCAAACGAAATGTTGTCGATCCGTTACAACTTACAGAGCTAATTGAAGAATTCAGAACGATTTGCGGATCGGATGCGGCCGTTCTGATCGATCAGGAAGGCGGCCGGGTGCAGCGGATGGGGCCACCCCATTGGCCCGTCTATCCGTCCGGTGCCACCTATGGCGAGCTTTATCGGCAAGACGCGGCGGGCGGCTTGCGGGCGGCGTGGCTCGGGGCACGGCTCATGGCAGCCGATCTCGCGGCCGTTGGGATCACGGTCGATTGCCTGCCGGTCGCCGATGTGCCCGTTGTCGGCGCCGACCAGGTGATCGGAGATCGTGCCTACGGCGACACCGCGCATCAGGTTGCTACCATTGCGGAAGCAGCGGCGGCAGGGCTGCAGGCGGGCGGCGTGCTGCCGGTCGTCAAGCACCTGCCTGGCCATGGCCGCGCCACGGCCGACAGCCACAGTCATCTGCCGGTCGTAACCGCCGATCGTGGGACTTTGGAGACGATTGATTTTGCGGCTTTCAAGCCGCTTGCAGCGGCGCCGTTCGGCATGACGGCCCATGTGGTATTCACAGCCTTTGACCCGGGCCTTCCGGCGACGACATCGGAGACTATGATCACGCAAGTGATTCGTGGATTTATCGGATTCGCCGGAGCCCTGATGAGCGACGACGTGTCGATGGGGGCTCTATGGGGCTCGATTACCGAACGGGTTCGGCAGTCGCTGGCCGCAGGTTGTGATCTCGTCCTTCATTGCAACGGCAGGTTTGCCGAAATGCACGAGGTTGCGGCGAATTGCCCGGAACTTGACGGCGCTGCCCTGCAACGCACCGCGCGAGCGCTGGCATTGCGCCGCGCACCCGAAGCCATCGACGTTGACGCGGCGCGGGCTGAATTTGCGCAGTTGGTGTCCGGCCGCATCAGCGCCGTGACGGGATGACAAAATGACGGATGCGGCTTCTTTCACCGAGGATATCCCAAACAATCGCGGCAGCGCGGAGCCGGCCCTGATCGTCGACGTCGAAGGCTTCGAAGGTCCACTTGATCTTTTGCTCACCATGGCGCGCCAACAGAAAGTCGATCTCGCGAAGATTTCGATACTGGCACTTGCCGACCAATATCTGGCGTTCGTCGAGCAGGCGCGCCGGATGCGCCTTGAACTGGCTGCCGACTATCTCGTGATGGCTGCCTGGCTCGCTTATCTCAAGTCGCGCTTGTTGCTGCCCGAGCCGGTTGCGCCGGAAGGCATGAGCGCTGCTGACATGGCGAAGGCCCTGGCGCAGCGGTTGAAGCGGCTTGACGCCATCAGGGAGGCCGGCGCGCGGATGTTCGAGCGTCCGCTGCTGGACCGCGACGTGTTCGCCCGCGGCGATCCGGAACCGATCGCCGAAATCAAACGACCACAATGGTCGGCGACCTTCTACGATCTCATTTCCGCCTACGCGGCGGAGCGCCAGCGGCATGCGCTGCGGCGTGTGCGGTTCGCAAAGCGCAATGTGTGGTCGCTCGTTGACGCGCGTGCCGTTCTGCAACGCCTGGTCGGCATGACCGGCGAGTGGAGCCGGCTCGACGAATACCTTATTGCCTTTGTGGTCGAGCCGTCGATGCGGGCGACGGTATTTGCCTCCTCGCTCGCTGCCACGTTGGAGATGGTGCGCGAGGGCGTGCTCGAAATGCAGCAGTCGGGCGCATTCGCCCCGATCTATTTGCGCAGACGTGAAGGTGTCGAGCCCGCCGGCGCCAAAACATCGCCATGAGTGATGTTGAGATCGCGAGGGCTGAAAGCGACGGCTAGGAGGGTGTATTGATGGCGGGTTTTGCCGAGTTGCGCGTAGACGTCTACGACGAACGGAACCGCGAGGAACCGGAGATGGCGACCGAGACCCGGCCGGAGGAGCTTCGGTTGCTGGAAGCGCTGCTTTTCGCCGCATCCGAGCCGCTCGATGAGAAGACACTCACCAGGCACCTGCCAGCGGCTGTCGATGTACGCGCGGCACTTAAGCGGCTGCAGGTCGAGTACGCCCCACGCGGCGTTAATCTTGTCCACATTGGCAACAAGTGGACCTTCCGCACGGCGAACGACCTGTCCTGGCTCCTCACCCATGAGGCCGTGGAGCCGAAAAAGCTGTCCCGCGCGGCCGTCGAGACGCTGGCCATCATCGCCTATCACCAGCCGGTAACACGCGCCGAGATCGAAGAAATTCGCGGTGTCTCAACCGCTAAGGGTACCCTTGATGTCCTGCTCGAGACCGGTTGGGTCCGCCCGCGCGGCCGCCGCAAGGCGCCGGGCCGGCCACTGACCTATGGGACGACGGCCGATTTCCTCAGCCATTTTGGTCTGGAAGCACTCAGCGACTTGCCCGGGCTCGACGACCTCAAGGGCTCGGGCCTGTTCGATGGCACTTTGCCGCCGGGCTTTGCCGTACCCGAACCTTCCGACGATCCGGCGCTGCGCCCGGACGAAGACCCGCTGGAGCCCGGCGACCTCGACCTTGGTCTTGCGCCCCGCGTGGAGCCGACGGAGAGGTAGGAGGCCCACAGGAAGACGACGGGTGCGTGACCTCTCTTCGCAAGAGGAGTGAGGTGCAAAGTAACCGTGCCCTTTGGTCGTAGCTCGAAAACGATTTCCGGTCCTTGTTTTTGCTGGCCGCGCGGCCTAGGTTCTGGGCAGATCAAGAGGCGAGGCCCCGCCCGCGCGGCCCGTCGTTGCGGAGGGTTAACCCTATGGGTTCCATGAGTCTCTGGCATTGGATCGTGGTGATCGGTGTCGTGCTTCTGCTGTTCGGGCGTGGCAAGATCTCCGAATTGATGGGCGATGTCGCCCAGGGCATCAAAGCCTTCAAGAAAGGCATGTCGGAGGACGACAGCGCCAAGAACGACGCACCTAAGATCGAGCCCGGCAAGACCGAAGCGGTCAAGACGTTGGATCATCAGGTCGCCGATTCATCGGCCGCCGGAGCCAAGAGCCAGGCCTCGTGAGGCTGGTGCTGGCGAAGCGGAAGCCGAGCCGGCCGGACCCCATCGCTTGACGGTGCCCGCTTTCGCGGCACGGAGTTCCCGCAGACAGGGGTCGCCTAACGGCAGTGGCGGCGTTCGGAGTTGAGCGCAATGTTCGACATTGCATGGGGAGAATTTGTCGTCATCGCCGTGGTGGCGCTGATCGTGATCGGGCCGAAGGAATTGCCCGCAGTGCTGCGTGCGATCGGGCAGTGGACCACCAAGATCAGGCGCATGGCATCGGAATTTCAGAGCCAGTTCCAGGAAGCATTGCGCGAGGCCGAGATGGCCGATCTCAAGAAGGAGGTCGACAGTCTCAACGACACCGCTAAAGGGTTCACATCCCAATTCGACGATCCGCTCAATTTCAAGGAGGCGACGAAATGGGAGCCCAAACCGGACGCCGCCAAGGCGGATGACGTTGCCAAGCCAGCCGATGCGACGCCGCAATCCGCGCTCGTTACGCCTGACGGATATGCTGTGCCGGAGCCGGTGACCGATCCACAGGCCTCCGAGACGATCGCAACCGAGCATCCCCCGACCGGGCAAATTTCGGCGTCTCCGCTGCCTGCGACACAGTCCGCTGCCGCACAACCACCTTTGTCCGAAGGGAGCGGGCAAAGGAGTGGCGAAGGGGACGTGCATTCATGACCCACGAAGATATAGAAAGCACCAAAGCACCCCTGATGGACCACCTGATCGAGCTGCGTGCGCGGCTCATCAAGGCGCTGGTGGCGTTCGGCATCGCGTTCGCCGGCTGTTTCTTCTTTGCCAAGCAGATCTATAACGTCCTGACATGGCCTTATGTTTGGGTGGCGGGTCCCGAGAACTCCAAGTTCATCTATACGGGGCTGCTCGAATATTTCGTCGTCCAGCTCAAGCTCGCCATGTTCGGCGCCGCCTTCATTTCGTTTCCGGTCGTTGCCACGCAGCTCTACATGTTTGTGGCGCCGGGCCTGTATCGGCATGAGCGCAACGCGTTCCTGCCCTATCTGGTGGCGACGCCGATCATGTTCTTCCTGGGCTCGATGTGCGTTTATTTCGTGGTCTGGCCGATGCTCACGCGTTTTTCGATCGGCATGCAGCAGCTGGGCAGCGACACCCAGGCGACGATCGAGCTTCTGCCCAAGGTCGACGACTATCTCGGCCTGATGATGCGGCTCATCTTCGCCTTCGGCGTTGCGTTTCAGCTTCCGGTGATCCTCACCTTGCTCGGCCGGGTCGGCATCATCACCTCCGATCAGCTGAAGTCGAAGCGCCGCTACTTCATCGTGGTCGCCTTCATTATCGCGGCGGTGCTTACCCCTCCCGACGTGCTCAGCCAAATGTCCCTTGCGGTCCCGCTTCTGCTTCTCTACGAGCTTTCCGTCTTGGCAGTGCGGTGGGTGGAGCGGAAGGCGGCAGCCGATAAGGCAAAGGCAGACGCTGCCGCCGCGGCGAAGCCCGCGGAGTGACACTGGCGTAGACTAGGCCATGTTGATTCGTTGTGCCCGGCTTGGCGCCAGGCATCCACGTCTTTTGCTGGAGTCGTGAAAGGCGTTGATGGCCAGGACAAGCCCGGCCATGACGAGAGAAACGTCCGGGATTCTCATGCACGACATCAAATGGATTCGCGAAAATCCGCAGGCGTTCGATCGCGGTTTGGCGCGGCGCGGGCTTGCTCCTGAGGCGGCGCGGCTTATTGCCATCGATGAGCGACGCCGGGCCACCATCGTCAAGGCCGAGCAGGCCCAGGCCCGGCGCAATGCTGCCTCCCGGGAAATCGGCGAGGCCAAGAAAGCCAAGGACGAGGCGCGCGCGCATGCCCTGATGGCCGAGGTCAATGCGTTGAAGGCGTCGATTCCGAAACTGGAGGCGGAGGAGAAAGCGGCCTCCAGGGAACTCGACGAAGCACTGTCGTGGATTCCCAACCTGCCGCTCGACGAAGTGCCGGACGGTGCCGACGAGCACGGCAATGTGGCGCATCACAAGTTTGGTGCGAAACGCGAATACCTGCTCTTGAATAAGCCGAAGCAGCATTTCGAACTTGGCGAAGCGCTGGGGCAGATGGATTTTGAGGCGGCGGCGAAACTATCCGGTTCGCGTTTCGTGGTGTTGAAGAAAGGGCTGGCGCGGATGGAGCGCGCGCTCGGGCAGTTCATGCTCGATCTGCATACGGGCGAGCATGGATATACGGAGGTGGCGCCGCCACTGCTCGTCAAAGATGATGTGATGTTTGGAACGACGCAGTTGCCCAAGTTTGAAGACGATCAATTTTGGACAATCGGGGGCGAGTATTTCGCGCGTCGCGCCGACGATTATCGTGAGGAAATCGCTCAATCAACCGATGTCCAGGCATTGCAAATGGCGTTCACCCAAAGCCAGATCGCGTTGAAGCAAAATCGCCTAGGGCTCATCCCCACCGCCGAAGTCCCGCTCACCAACCTGGTCCGCGAATCGATCGTCGACGAGGCCGAGCTGCCGATGCGGCTCACCGCGCTGACGCCGTGCTTCCGCGCCGAGGCCGGTGCCGCCGGCAAGGACACCCGCGGCATGATCCGCCAGCACCAGTTCACCAAAGTGGAACTCGTCTCCATCACCACGCCAGAGAATAGTCGGGCCGAGCATGAGCGCATGCTAAGCTGCGCCGAGGAGGTACTGCGCCGGCTCGACCTGCACTACCGGGTCGTTATCCTGTGCACCGGCGACATGGGCTTTGCCTCGCAGAAGACCTACGACATTGAGGTCTGGCTGCCCGGCCAGAACATGTACCGCGAAATGTCCTCCTGCTCGGTGTGCGGCGACTTCCAGGCCCGCCGCATGGCGGCGCGCTACCGCACCAAGGAGGGTCGTCAGGTGCGCCATGTCCACACCCTCAACGGATCGGGCGTAGCGGTCGGCCGCGCGCTCATTGCGGTGATGGAAACCTACCAGCAAGCCGACGGCTCAATCGCTGTACCGGACGTGCTGCAGCCCTATATGGGGGGGATGAAAAGCATTTCGGCTAGGTGATAATGGGCAAGCGATCAATTTCAAGGTCT
>Ga0066903_100003120_pt1 | contig 13380 bp, 16 predicted proteins | sample PanSoiMetaGPlot1_FD_67491 | JGI IMG/M metagenome (GOLD analysis project Ga0066903, IMG submission 67491) | Tropical forest soil microbial communities from Panama analyzed to predict greenhouse gas emissions - Panama Soil - Plot 1 (version 2) | ecosystem: Environmental > Terrestrial > Soil >... | reverse complement strand
ACATGACTTTATCTTAAACGCCACAGAACTACCGTTTTGCCCGTCGCCACTACTACTCTTCGATCTCCTCCAAATTCGATCTAACCGGAAGAGGGTCGCTTCCTGGTTGCGATGGAAGAAACGGCTATTCCAATCCAGATCAAGTTCACGAAAGAGGAAGGATACGCTCGATAAAAGACAGTATTTGCGGCGAGAAGAAGACTGCCGATGATGTTGATGAGTTGATAGGCTGTTGAGTTTCCTTCCAGTTTCCTGGAGGAAACCATTGCGTAGGCGACGAGGAGAGCTGCTGCTCCCAGCCATCCCATCGCATCAAACCACACGTGATTATTCATGCTAAACAATTTTCTCCGTGAGATTGGCATTACGCGCTGAACTTCTTCGGCAGTTTTTGTTTTAGTTTCTGCACAGGTTGGAAGAGGTCACCGACTTTTTCGACGCGAACAAGAACTTTTTCGGCGCGAAATTTCAAGAGCTTCGCTTTTTTTTCTTTCAGGCAGTTCTCAACCTCTTTCCAGTCGAGTGGGGTTGAAACGGTTGGTTCTTCCCTGGCGCGGAGTGAATAAACACAGATCGTGGTCTTGTGTTCATCGTTCTGGCTCCAATCGACGAACACTTTGCCTTTGCGCACGGCCTTGGACATGTTCCACGTCACCAAATTCGTGTGCTCGTGTTCCAGATATTGGGCAAGAGAGCGGGACAAATCCTTGGTTTGATCGTACGTCACCGGGGTGTTCAGCGGAACATAAACTTGCAGGCCTTTCGAACCGCTCGTTTTTGGAAACGACTTGAGCTTCATTTTGCCTAATAAGTCGCGAAGCCACAGTCCGACCTGGCAACACTGGACGATGTCGGCAGGGGCACCTGGATCGAGATCGAAAACCATGACCGTCGGACAGTCGAGATTATCCTTGCGGGAAAGCGAAGTGTGCAGTTCCAAATCCGCGAGATTTGCCGCCCACACGAGCGTGGGCAAATTGTTCGCGAGGCAATAATGCATGATCCGCTGGTTGCCTTCGCTCCAAACCTTCGCCGTCTGCACCCAGTTGGGCCGATGCGATGGACAGTTCTTTTCGTAGAAAAATTGACCATCTACGCCGTCTGGATACCTCTTCATGGTCAACGGACGATCCCTTAAATGCGGCAAGAGGACCGGCGCGATCCGGATGTAATAGTCGATCACCTGCCCTTTCGCGAACCCGACTTTTGGATAGAGCACCTTGTCGAGATTCGAAACCCGAATCTTACGGTCTTCGACAATTAGCTCGGCTTTTTGAGACATTGTTAAAAGAGGAACGTCCAACGCTCGACGCCCAACGTCCAATGTTGAATTGGTTTCAGGCAAAGAACCGCTCGGGAGGAAGCAAAGGCTGCGGCTTGCAGATCCGCGCCACGCAATGCTCCCAACTTTCGTGGCCGCTAAGGATCTCAATTTCCACGCGCAAGAAATAGATAGGCACTTTCATTTCGGTCTCGGGCAAACGCGGCATGCGCACCGAATCCTTTTCAGTTGTCACAATCATTTCCAAATCGCGCCTGATACAGCGTTTGATGAAACTGACTAGCTCTGCTTCGGAATAGTAATGATGATCGATGTAACGCTTTGCGAGATCGACGTGCGCGCCGAGTTTTTGCAATGCGGCTTCAAAGCTTTCGGGGGCGGCGATGGCGCTGATCGAGCCGATAAAAGCGTCGCGCAAACGATCGAGCGGGATTTCTTTGCCAGTGAAAACATTCTGGAGATAGAGCGGCTTGTGCGCGCATTCGATAATCTCGGCTGTGCGATTGTACCGCCGAATCCGTTTTACCAGGGCCTGGTTGGATTCCCCTGTGTTTTTGGTGATAAAGATGTAGCTAGCGCGTCGAAGATTTCGCGGGGCCTCTCGCAGCGTGCCGCGAGGCAGAAGGAATTCATTGCCGAACGGCGCTTGACGATCCACTAGCACGATGTCGAGGCGATGTTTAAGGTGAAGATATTGCAAGCCGTCGTCCAGCAGGAGCGTATCGACTTTCCATTTATCGATTGCAAGCAGACCACTTTTGACTCGGTCTTTATCCACGAGCACGATGACGTTCTTTAGGTTGTGCGCGAGCATGTAGGGCTCATCGCCCGCAGTACGCGAATCTAGCAAAAGCGATGTTCCGTCGGAGACAATCCGCGGAGGATCAGGACTTCTGTGGTAAAGCCGACTTAACAATCCTCGTTTTCGCGGCATGCTTTTGTAACCGCGGCTAAGGATCGCCACGCGACGCCCACCTGCCTGCAGCGCCCGCGCAATCTTTTCCACGATCGGTGTCTTTCCTGTACCGCCCACCGTGAGGTTTCCTACGCTAATCACCAAAACGCCTAGCGCGCGCTCGCGAAAAATTCTCTTCCGGTAAAAATAAAGCCGTAGTTGCACAAGCCGATCATACGCAAAGGAGAGTGCATAGAGGATTCCGCGTAAAATCGATGCCCGGACGCCATGTCGGCGTTCCAGCACAACGTCGATTCCGAACTGTTCTAGGTTTTCAAGCCGCCGGCCCATTTGAATTTCCGGTTGTCCGCCGCAAGGCGTAAGCGATTTCTGAATCGCCTAGGCGTATAATGCGCACGCCTCGATTATCGGCGCGTGCGATCAGTGTGCGCGGCGACGATTCCGCGGAGAGTTTTATGGCCGCAGCAACTCGCTTTGGCTGTTGCAAGGTAACGGCGCAGATTGCAGAACCACTGCCGCTAAGGAAAGCGCCGAGGGCTCCTGCTTTTTCCGCGGCGGCGATCACGCGAGGAAGAAATGGCACCAGTTTTGTACGAAACGGTTGATGCAGATGGTCACGAAAGGCGCCACGCAGTTTTTCATAGTCTTTCGAGACAAACGCCGCGGCAACCGCACATGCGTTTGCACAATTCTCAACCGCAGCTGTATGCGAAACTTTGGAAGGCAATAGCTTCCGGGCCATCGAAGTTCGAACTTCAAACTCAGGAATAAGCAAGACGAAGTACAATCGCGGCGAAACGTCAAACCTTTGAAAGGCAGAGATGCCGTTGTGCATCGATTGTATGACAATGCTGAAACCGCCGAACGCCGCCGGCGCAGCGTTGTCAGGATGACCTTCCAATTCGGCACACAATTGGAAGATCGCGAGCCGGTCGAGCGGATCGCCGCTGAGCCGGTTGAGCCCATGCAAAATCCCGAGGCGAATCGTGGCGCTGCTGCCGAGGCCGCGCGACCGAGGAATTTCTTCGGCTATTGAAAGAGAAAACGGAAAGGCAGTGCAACGCGCGCGTTTGAAGAATTTGCCGGCTGCCTGCGAGACAATTTGCGGGTGCGCTTGTTCAGGCGATTGACCCCTGATAACTGTTATAGTGTTGTAAATGCGCAGCGCGACACCAAGGCAATCGAAGCCAGGGCCAAGATTCGAGGTGCTCGCCGGGACGCGAACGGTAACGTGCTGCATTCGGACACGGAGTCTAGCGACAGCAAGCGCCAGCGGCAACCGATCGGTTAGCCCACAGCGAATCGGAAATATGTCCCCCAGATTGCGGTCGGCAAAATGAGTTCGGGCTGGATTGACGCAAGGCTGTTTCGCGACTTCCAAGCCGAAGGAACGGATGCGCACCGGCTCTGTACAATAGAGGATGGCTGGGTTGAACGCTTCGGATCCGATATCCTCATCACGTTCAAGCGGGTCCTCGCCCGCGAGCGGCTTATTCAGGAATTGAAGGAGTGGGCAAACGGTATCTCATTCGAATTCGGACGAATCTTCGCGCGATTCGCGCCTCGAAAAGGTGAGCAACGCGAACAGCCGCGTCTCATCTGCGGAAATCCGGCCGAGAATCTCCGGACGGTCGTGACCGAGCGCCGCCTGAAATTTGGAATCGATTTCAGCGCGGGGTTCTCCGTGGGGCTGTTTCCTGATCAAAGAGAAAATCGCAGCTATATTCGCCACATCGCCCCGAAGCGGTTGTTGAACTGCTTCGCCTACACCTGTTCCTTTTCCGTGTGCGCAGCTTACGCCGGAGCAACAACCCTCAGCATTGACCTTTCGAAAAAATCTCTGGCACGCGGACGCGAAAACTTCGCATTAAACGGCCTGCCCACAATGGGCCATCGTTTCATCGCGGACGACGTGATGGCGGTTTTACCTCGGCTCGCACGGACGGGCGAGAAATTTGACGTCGTCATCCTAGATCCACCAACCTTTTCGCGTTCGCCAGGAGGGAACACTTTTCACGTTGAAAACGACTTCGAAAAGTTGCTCACTGATTCGCTCGAACTCGCCCAACGAGACGGCCATATCCTGCTCTCGACCAATTGCTCGACTCTGCGTGAGCACGCGCTAGAGGTCGTAGCCCGCTACGGACTCAAGACAGCGCGGCGCGCTGGCACATTTCGCCAGTCGCCTGCACCGCCTGATTTCCCGCCTGGCACAGGGGCCAGTTCGATTTGGCTACGCTTGCGTTGACAGTTCGATGCGCCCAAGGCAAGATCAGAATTCGAATCATTAACGAAATGAATCGGAGATCTGCTGAAGTAGCCGCTGAGTTCCCAGAACGCGGGTTGCATTGGGTAAAAGAACAAGTCGAGACGGCCCTCGGCGAAACTGAGGATTACATCCGAGAAAAGCCAACACAGTCCCTTTTGTATGCCTTTTTGGCGGGCTACATTCTGAATCGGCTGCCGCTCGTCCGAATTCTGAGCGGCGCTCTTCGTTTGCTCGTCGCAGCGTTAAAACCCGCGATCCTGGTGTATGGCGCCGCCAAGCTGTATCAGGCGGCACGGGAAGAAGAATGATCGGTTAGGGGGCTCCCTAACCACGGACGCCTCTCTCGGAATCGGCGTTTTGCCACAAAGGGCGGAACTCACTCCTCAAGCGTGAACCCGATCTTTAGCGTCACCTGCCAATGATCGACCTTGCCGTTGTCGATCTCTCCGCGGTTTCGATAACTTCAAACCACCGCATATTGCGGACGGTCTTTTCAGCCCGTGCCAGTGCATTTTTTACTGCGTCCTCAAATCCACTCGGCGAGGAACCGACGATTTCAATCTTTTTGTAAACGTGCTCAGACATGAGCTCATTATTTGCTGACCACATCATTGAACACAACAAAAAGGGGCCTAAGCCGCCGTTCGGCCTGCAACCTGTCGGGTTATCGCCAAATTTGCTTTACAAACGCGTCCCGATTTCGGCAGCCTCGCCGCGTGGGAAGATTACTGGCCATCCCCATATTGCTGGCGACTCTCTGCTGTCTCGAAGCGCAGGATCAGGAGCGGAAGCTGATCGACAGACTACTACGGCCGGAAATGACTCTGCAGAACACAGAGCAGAAGAAGAAATTCATCGCCGATGGCACATCAATCAATAAAAAGGCAAGCGTCGGTACGTTTTACGTCGAGAAGAAATCAAATTCGAAGACTTTCTCGGGGACGCGCGAATTCCCGGCGAGCCAATTCAATTCCCAGTCTTTTCACGGCAGTCACACGGCCATTGTGAATTCATCCCGCCGACCACTGGGAAATTCTCGCGTTACTTATCCCACCCGATCAGCCCCCGATTCCCGGGATGCTCCTCAATCGGATAAAAAGGCTGCCAGTCGCGCGTATGCAGAGAACCGGCCTTTTTTGGATCACGGCAAAAGCCAAAGGTCGCTCAACCGGCAAAATACGCCGCTCACTATTGACCAGGTGCGCGAGCTGCTAAACAGAAACAAGTAGCGCTCTAACCGGGTGCGTTATTGTTGGCCATGCAGCCGGATGAAGCACTAGCGGTGTTAAGGAAAGGTGCCGCTCAGATCATTAACGAAGAAGAATTACGGCAGAAACTGGCGCTCGGCCGGCCGCTGCGAGTCAAATTCGGCGTCGATCCAACCACCTCTGACATTCATCTCGGCCACGCGGTTGCTCTGCGCAAACTAAGGCAGTTTCAAGACCTCGGTCACCAGGCGATTCTGATTATCGGTGATTTCACCGGCATGATCGGCGACCCTAGCGGCCGGTCTGCGACGCGGCCGCAGTTGACGCACAATCAAGTGCTGGCAAACGCCGCGAGCTACCGCGAACAGGCTTTCAAGATTCTCGACCCAGGGCGGACAGAAACCGTTTGCAACGGCGACTGGTTTCGAACGATGTCATTCGAAGATGTTATTCGACTCAATAGCAGTGTGACGTTGCAGCAAATATTGCAGCGCGAAGATTTCAAGACCCGAATCGACAGCGAGCAATCGATTCGCGCCCACGAAATTCAGTATCCAATCATGCAGGGCTGGGATTCAGTAATGGTAAAGGCTGATGTGGAACTCGGAGGAACAGACCAGCTGTTTAATATCTTATTTGGTCGCGACTTCCAAAAAGAGGAAGGATTGCCGCAGCAGGTCGTCTTTCTTGTTCCGATCCTCGAAGGATTGGATGGCATCAGAAAGATGAGTAAGAGTTTGGGTAACTTCGTCGGTATAAACGAGCCGGCGTCTGAGATGTTTGGGAAACTAATGAGCATCTCGGATGATCTCATGGCACGATATTATGAATTGCTACTTGGACGCACGCCTGCCGCTGACATGCATCCGCTGAAAGCGAAAAAGCAGCTCGCGTTCGAAATTGTGCAAACCTATCATTCGCATCTCGCCGCCCAAAAATCGCTCGATGAATGGAACACTCGCTTTAGCAAACGCGATTTGGAACATGCGGATCTGCCTGCGTTCTCGGCGATTTCAGGAGAGGGCCTGACAGCAGTCGCGCTCGTTTCAAAGATTTATCGTGAGGTATTTCACCTAGAAAAATCGCACAGCGAAGTTTCGCGACTCCTTAAACAGGGCAGCGTGGAAATTGACGGAGCGAAGGTTCGCGATCCGAGAGCCACACTTAGCCTGAGGCCGGCTCAGACTCTTCGCCTTGATAGAAAACGCGCAGTCCGATTGAACTAAGACTCTGGTGCATGCATGGCGTGCTGCGAAGCAGCTGCTGGTGGTTCTTAAGATCGCCCGCCTCAGGCGGTAGCTGTTTGGAACATGGGCACAACGCGCGAATGCTCGAGATAGCTGGCCGCGATACCTTCAAAGTGGGCGCGAATACTGCGCAGTTCGGCAGTCACAAAACTGTCCACAAAACGCAAGCGCCGATCCAGCCAGCCAAACAGCTTGTTCTTGATCTCGTAGTGAAACGCGAGCGTAACTTCTGTGCAGTTTGGGCGAATCTCAGCGAAGTCAACGATGCCCATTAGCGCAATATTTCCGCCTACGGATTCGAACGCATATTCATCTCGCGAATCGCTGTCGACTGACAGAAGTACCGTGTGAGCTTCAAAGCCGAGAGGGCCTCGAAAACTGAAATCAACCGTTTTGGACGAAGTTACGGTTGCCCGCGTGACCATAAGAAACTGCCTGCGATATGACTGAATGCTCGCCAGACGTGCCTTGCACTCCGCGACCGGCTGACTCATGTGTAAGGTTTTTTGTAAAAGCATAAAATAAGCGTTTTTTCTAGAAATAGGGAGCAACACTGATGCCATCCGCATTGCCCAGTGAGGTTGTCCCAAAAACGCTGAAGCTGTGTTCGTTTTTTTTACAACCCTGTATCGACGCGACACGCTACGGAACGAAGCATAAATCGCCAATCATCGGGGAGTTGGGTAAGATTTTCTCCTAGTTCGCCAAAGCAAAGGGACTCCGACGACTTGCCTCAGAATATCAGCATTGGTCAGGCTGGCTATGTCGTCTCTTTTTCGAGCCTCATTCAATATGAGCCTGCACAGCGAAGTCCGTGTCCCAGAATGCCTTGGGCAGTGAGAACTGCGTGATTAAGGCAACCTAGCTGATTATAAGCGACCGCAATGACAGGTAGTTTCATCGCAACGGCAAGATCGCTAACGAAATAACTGCGATGGATCGGCACCATCCAACCACCCGTCCCTTCCACGATGACGTGTTCAAACCGATCCTCAAGCGAGTGAAAAGCAGTGGAGGATATGGTCGACCTTGATATCGACTTCTTCCATTAAACTACCGACAATAGGTGCGGCGGGCGTCTTTAACCAAACCGGGTTAGCATCATCGATGGTAACGCCGTCACTGCCAGCTGCAAGCAGAAGCTCGGTATCTTGGCGGTCGTCGCAGCAAATCGGTTTCATTCCCGCACAAGGCATACCCGATGCGCGCAACAGCAAAAGCCGCGCGGCAAGACGTATGTCTTGCCTACCGCCGTTGTCGGTGCCGGTAATAAAGAGACTCACGCAACCTGCTTCACGCGCTCCGATCTGTCGGCCGTGCGGTGCGATCGAATCGTTTGCGCCATAGACCGGAAGATTTTCGCACCATCGATGCTGTCAAGCCGAGCGTCTGATGCGCGATCGGGATGAGGCATTAATCCAAAAACATTTCGCTCGCGATTGCAGATGCCCGCAATGTTCTCGATCGAACCATTTGGATTTGCGTCCGGCACGATTTGCCCGTCGCTATTACAGTAGCGCAAAATGACCTGCTGATTCGCGTTCAATTCGCGCAGTGTCAATGCATCTGCAAAGAAACAGCCCTCGCCGTGCGCGACTGGGAGGCGGAGCAATGTGCCCTTCGGGCAATCGTGAGTGAATGGTGAATCATCCACTTCGACGCGTGCGGTAATCATATCACACACGAAACGCAACGAACGATTTCGAACCAACGCGCCCGGTAACAGGCCAGCTTCGCACAAGACTTGAAAACCGTTACACGTACCGAGGACGAGCTTCCCAGCATGCGCGTCCTTCATCACTGCCTTCATGATTGGGGAAAAGCGCGCGATCGCGCCGCACCTCAGGTAATCGCCGTATGCAAATCCGCCGGGCAACACAATTGCGTCAAAATCGTCGAGCGACGTTTCCTTATGCCAGACATATTCGGCCTGCAACCCGTCGAGTCCATTAATTGCAGCAACGCAATCTTGATCGCAATTTGAGCCCGGAAACTGAATAACGGCGAATCTGATCATCGATTCAGTGCACAGCAGCCCGCTGCTCCGCGTGATAGTCATTCACGACCAGGCACGCGTGAATAACGCCCGGAATCCAACCGAGCAAAGTCAAAATAAGGCTGAGAAAAAAACTGGCGATGCGCCCTGTTAATAGTACGGCAAGCGGTGGTAACATCACACAGAAAAAATATCGTAGCGCTTTCATTTTCCCTTTCCTGTTTTTGGCTTTTTGAGTTGAGCCGTGGACGTCTTCTTCCGATCTGCGACATCAACTTTTTGTAACTCGTAGTCTTCAATCACCGGATTCGAAAGTAAATCGCGACAAAGAGTGCGCAATCGCGTGTCGAGATCACCGTTTTTCCCCTCGAGATCGATCTCCATGTATTTGCCGATTCTGACGCTGCGGACTTCCGGCATGCCGAGGTGTCGCATCGCATCACGCACGGCGTTCCCTTGCGGATCGAGCACCGCAGCCTTCGGCATGACGATGACCTTCGCTTTCATTGCTTCACCATATTTGCGGTCAATCAAACGACAAGGCCGAATCCTCGGCCAAAAGATCTGTCAATCCCGACGCCTACTTCAAAACCACAATGTCGAGGGTGCCATCGCGGCCAAGTACGTTGAGTCCTACGTCCCCTTCGTCGTGTCTGGTAAGCAGCAGGTTAGCGCGCGCTTCTCCTACTCGCACGTCACGAATACTTACTTGACGAAGGAATCCCGGCAAAAGTGGTTTTGCAAATACCAGCCTTCGTTCTGGAGCTATTACGCGCAATCCAAGGCAGGCCTCGAGCAAAAGTAACACGGCCCCGGACGCCCACGCCTGCGGGGCGCACGCTACGGGATACAGCGTTGGAGATTCACCGGGCCTCCTCGGGAAACCGCAAAACAGTTCTGGCAGGCGATGAAGATCGAAGAAAAGAGTAGCATCAAGCAAACCTGCCAGAACAGCGATTGCAGATTGAGTCAGACCATATCGGGCGAACCCAGCGGCAACTAAAGCATTATCGTGCGGCCAGACTGAACCGTTGTGGTACGACATGGGGTTATAGCGCGCCTCAGTCGTAGCCACCGTACGAATTCCCCATCCGGAAAACGAACTGTCGTCCATCAGGGTCGCAGCGACACCACGCGCGTGTTCGTCGGTCGCAATCCCGGCGAACAGACAGTGGCCGGCATTCGACGTTCTTACTCGGCAAGGCTGTTTGTTACCATCAAGCGCAAGCGCGTAGGTAGAAAGGTCCTCGCACCAGAAGCGCTCCTCGAATTGGCGGCGCAAATTTTGCGCTTGCTTCCTTAAATCTCGCGCTCGTGTTTGATTGCCGACAAGCACAGCAAGGTCCGCGGCGGCAAGTTTTGCCGCATAAACGTAGGCCTGCACTTCGCAAAGGGCGATTGGTGCCTCGGCAAGTGTGCCATCGCTATGGAAGATCGCATCGTGAGAATCTTTCCAGCCTTGATGAATCAGGCCTTGTTTCGCTTTGCGAGCGTATTCGACAAAACCGTCGCCATCAGAATCGCCGTATCGGTCAATCCATTCAAGAGCGCGCTGGACGTTTGGCCAAATCGACTCAGCGAAGGCACGGTCACCGGTGCGCTTGTAGTAAGCTCCCGCGAGAATGACAAAAAGAGGCGTCGCATCAACGCTTCCGTAATACCGTTTAAACGGAATCTCGCCTAAAAGAGCCATTTCATCGGCGCGCATCTCATGGACGATTTTGCCAGGCTGGGCATCTTGTTCCGGCTTTTCCGAGTCAGCCTGAGTAGCGGCCAGGTACGCGAGAACGCCGCGGGCGATAGAGGGATCAAACCATAGACACTGGAGCGCAGTGATGATTCCATCGCGTCCAAATACGGTGCTAAACCATGGAACTCCGGCGTAAGGATACGGACCATACGGCGTATCTGTCAGCATCATGCGGAGATCGGCCAGGGAGCGATTGAGCCAATCGTTAAATTGCTCATTTGCTGCGAAAATCCGGGGCTCACGAGAAGTCGCGCGCTCCTGCGCAGTCGCCGCCTCCTGGACAATTTCTTCATAGCAAGGCTTCACTTTCACCACTGAATCGCCATCGACTTCGCATCCGATTGCCCACCGATAACTGGCCGCATCACCGGCTTCGAGCCGGATCTTGAACGTAGCAAGCGATTCGCTCAATCGGGTAGGCGGCTGATCAAAAACAATTCGCGTCCGCCGAAGACGATTATCCAATCCTTCATAGCCGAGCACGACTTGGTTCGGCGTGAGTCGCGTTTCCAAGCGTCGGCCGCGGCGTTCTCGCTTGGTTCCACGTAGCTCGAAAATGTCGGCAAAGTCAGCGTCAAACTCGATTGAGAAAGAAACCTCAACAGCTGCGCGTCCGTAGTTATGGATTCGAAGCCGCTCGTAACAAGCTCGCTCCCACAGAATCTTCGATCGGAAGAAGTGCACCGTTCCGCGCGGAGTCACAATTTCGCTATCGCGCCACGCGTCGGGATTCGTAGCATCCACCGCCATAACAGCGTTGTCTTCCCTCACGGTCGAACTCAGCAGCAAAGGCCGATCCTGCTCCAGCTTTAAGGTCATCCGGGAGAGGAACCGAGTATCCTGACAATACAAGCCGAGCTCGCCAGTGCCGTATGTATCGATATCACCAAATCGATCGAAAACGGCGAACGTATCGCCTTGCTTAAGGACCCGGGTGCGCACGTCGATGCGCGGCGATGACGAGCGAATATAAAACGCGTCCCGAACACGAATGACTTCCTTGGCCATGTTACGCGCGCGCCGCCAATGCTTTGTTCCGACTTTTAATTAGCCGTTCGTAAACCTGCACGTAATCGTGAGCCATTCGAGTGGCAGTGAAGCGTTTCTCGAAGACTGTCCGGCACCGCTTGCGGCTCAATTCCGGCACGCGCCGAACTGCTTCCACTGCGTCATCCAGCGCCCTGACGATGAAACCTGTGTGCCCCTGCTCCATGATCTCAGAAACGGCCCCGCCACGATATGCAATCACTGGCGTCCCACACGCCATCGCTTCAATCATGACCAGTCCAAATGGCTCTGGCCAATCGATGGGAAACAATAAAGCGTAGGCGTTTCCAAGAAACTCCTCTTTCCCGCCATCGCCAATCTCGCCAACGAACTCCACCAGCGGATCGCGAAGTAACGGTTCGACAACTGTTTCGAAATAGTCCTTGTCAACCCGGTCCACTTTGCCGGCAATCTTTAGCGGAATTTGTACGCGTTTGGCAATTTCGATTGCACGGTCTGCGCGTTTTTCAGGCGAAATTCGGCCGAGAAAGGCGAGATAATTTCCGGGTTCGCGTCGAAACCGGTACACGTCAGTGGGTACTCCGTGATAGACTGTAGCCTGCCAGTTCGCCCAAGGTAAAGGCTCTCTTTGGTCATTTGAAATTGAGACGACCGGCATGTCTCGAAACTCCCGGTAAAGAGGAACAAGGTCCGAGATGTCGAGCCGGCCGTGTAACGTCGTTACATGCGCGACCGGCTGACGGCGACTCAGCGGAAAGTGCAGGTAGTCGACGTGAAAATGGATGATATCGAATTCTCCGGCGCGCTGGAACACATGTTCGAGCATCAGGATCTGATGCGCCAGTTGATCCACACAATGTTTGTCCAGCCGCAACGAGCGCCGGCATGCGGCGACAAGATGGGCTTTGGTTTCCGAATCTCCGCTTGCAAAGAGAGTAACTTCATGACCCTGACGAACGAGCTCTTCGGTTAGATACGACACAACGCGTTCCGTTCCTCCGTAATATTTCGGCGGAACACTCTCAAAGAGTGGTGCGACTTGAGCGATTCGCATAACAGTCCCGACTCCTCCCTTTGAACAACTGTTTAAATCTTTCGGCCAAGCTCCAACATCAAGTCAGAATCGACAAAGACGCCGCGAGAGTCTTGCTCTTTCTCGTTAACTCTCGCGAACAACCTCAGTGGGATTTTTGTCTTCCCGCAAGCCGACGAAAACCGGTGCCCGTAATTTCCCATCGCACGTCCACTCGGCAAACTTGATTTCACAAACGAAAACCGGATTTACCCAATGCATTTTGCGCATCATCGAAGGTGTGATGTCCTGGACCCACTGCCCATCTTGCTTCGAGGGCAGATCGACGAATGGACAATCATCGCAGGTTTCTTTTCGGAATTTCTTGTACAGCGCTGACAACAATTTTCCAGTGAAGCCGGTGCCGACTTTGCCTGCGAAGACCAGCCTTTTGTTGTCATAGTAGCCAACCAGGATTGCTCCAAAATATTTACGTGACCCCTGGGGCGGCGTGTATCCGCCAATGACGAACTCCTGTTCGCTAACACACTTAAGCTTGATCCATGCGCCGCTTCTGCGTCCAGGCTCGTAAACAGAGTTGCGTTTTTTGCCGATAATTCCCTCAAGGCCGCGTCTCTTCACCTCTTCGAGCAACGGTTTGGCGTCGCCGCCAATTGCGCCCGAGTAACGAA
>Ga0066903_100003119_pt1 | contig 13381 bp, 9 predicted proteins | sample PanSoiMetaGPlot1_FD_67491 | JGI IMG/M metagenome (GOLD analysis project Ga0066903, IMG submission 67491) | Tropical forest soil microbial communities from Panama analyzed to predict greenhouse gas emissions - Panama Soil - Plot 1 (version 2) | ecosystem: Environmental > Terrestrial > Soil >... | reverse complement strand
TTTCCGAAGATTGCGATGACGATCGGGGCGTCCGACTCGTATCCTGCTAAATGTTTTTCCCGGCACTCCGACTCGACGAGGTGGCGGATATTGGCTTCTGAGCCGCCGTGGTCTCTGAGGTACTGGTTGATGTAGGCATTGATCGCGCCAGCATCAGCCGCGCTCACGTTACTCCGGAATGCGCCGTAGAGCGGCAGGTTCGGGACTTGGGGAACGAAGACGAGCTTCGATTCAGCGGCAGAGTCACGCCCGGCCGACAGTACCGAAGCGAAGAACCGCTCCGCTGGAACGGAGCCGACTCCGTGCATGACTTCGTAGATCCGATCACAACGCTCCCACTGAAGGAGGAACGCCCGTAGTACTTCGGTCAGAGTCGAGTTGCAGGTGAAAAAGACCGCCTTGGTCGCGCCGAAGCCAATGAGTATGTCTGCGTAGCATTCGGCGACGAGGGCATAGAAGATCGCCCGCGTGGCCTCGACGCTTGACGGCCTCGACCGCGGCCGGCGGACGACGCGAGTTTCCTTAGCCGCTCGAAGCGCCGCGGCCCACTTTCTGATGGGAGTCGTCAACGCAGTCATGAGAAAGAACGTAAGGAGAAATACACCGTCGACGATGAGGATGTTGTCTCGCCTGCATCGTCCGCGATGGCGCCACAACACGCTGACCGGTAAGGGGTCAAAGATCAGGACGACTTCTGCCTCCGCGATGTCCTCAGCCAGACGGCCACCTGATCTAGGTGCCCCGAGCTCGCTTGCGAGCTCGCTCAGGTCGTGGCGTGCCGGCCTTGAGGACTCGCTCAGCGATAGTCTATTGGACGCCATCGCCACGATCACACTTCTGCCGCGTGACCGGCCACGCATCCGACGCACCTTCACACCCTGGAGCACGAGCACTGGCATCAGCAAGAGGCAGCAACCCACTGTCCGTGCAGTAATCAGGAGCGCGGCTGCCTTCCTTCGGGCCCGGCTCCATCTGGATCGATCTGAGGCAGACGACTTGCCGTCGGTGAGGGAGGTGGGAGCAATGAATTCCACCAAGCGGCCGAGGTAGGCACTTTCTACACGTGCCGCATGGGACCTCAATTCCTCTAGCGCCGCGAGGACTTCCAGCATATAACGCGGATCGATCGGAGACTGACGCTGTGATTTGGACCGGCTCACGCGAGATCGGAAAATGCGCTCGGGACGTTCGGGAACATGTAGACGGTGGCCATGACTCTCTGGCCTTCCGAAATCGGAAGACCGCGATGTATGAGCGACGTGTCCGCGAAGAAGGGGATACCGCTGCCCAGCAAAACTGCCCTTCTTCGAAAGCCAAGCTGTTGGACTGCGGCTACTAGCCCATCGCTGTAGCGATTGCCCCCTGACGCGATGCGATAGGCCGCGGACGCAAGCTTGAGGACTCCTGAGTTCGACGCCGGGATGATCGCGAAAGCCCCCTGGCTTTCTCGGAGCACATCGGTCAAATACACGAAGCCCTTGTATTGCGGTCGGAGACTGTCCCGGTGCCACCCTCCTCCGCTTCCATTGGGAGATTTCTCCGCGTCCACCAGGTTCACCATCACGAACGCAAGCGCCGGTGGCCGGCCCGTTTGCCGAGAGAACCAGGTCTCGCTGAAGACGATCAAGTGCCGGAGAATGTGGCTCTGCGCGGGGTCGACACCCCAGTAGCGGATGTCGCCGTCTTCTTGACGGTCGACGCGCCTCGACTTTAATCGTCCTTCCAGGACGGTGTCCGCGAGTGCCTGCAATTCGCCCGCGCCATGCTCAAGGGGCTCGCCCACCACCAGACCGGCCACCTAGCGCTCCCGCCCGGTCCTCACGTCAGTCGCACAGGCGTTGACGCGGATCGTTCGAGCCTCGTCTTCTTCCGCAGAACGTAGAGCCGGTTTTGCCCGAACCCGCCGAATGGATAGTACCCGTACCTCCGCGAGAGCGTCATCGTCAATTGGGCGGCCTTGGCGACAGCCGGATGGGCGTAGTCGATCTGACCATCGCCCGAAGCCGGTGCGAGCACATACAGCACAAGATCGTGCAGGCTGCTGAAGTCCTCGACTCCAACAACGTCGAACTCACCGCAACAGTGCGGCAGCAGTACGTCCTCGTCGAGAAACAAATTGAACTCGGCCGGTACACGGCGCGCCAGGCCGACCGCCTCACGGGCGTCGTTCTGTCTCGCGTGGGTTTGCTGGCTGTTCTCGAGCATCAAGAACAGGCCGCCTGGCTTCACGGTCGTCGCGATGCTGTCGATCGCGCGCTTCTGGAGCTCTATGTTGGTCAGATTGATGAGGCACCGATCCGTCGTCGCGACGTCGAACCCTGGGCCGAACGGCAGCGCCAGCACGTCCGCGACCAGAAATTCCACTCTCGTCCCCGCTCTCCTCGAAACATCGAGCTGCGCGTTCTTCCGCGCGTTGATGATCATCTCGGGCGAGTAATCGACGCCTATCACGGACACGTCCGCGACGCTCTTCAGGAAAGCGCACGCGTTGTATCCGTTGCCACATCCGACGTCAAGCACCTGGGAGCCGGCCGGAATGTGCTGGGTCAGCGCAAAGATCTCGAGCATCTTGATCGTCGGGGTCTTGGTGGTCGCGCGAAGCTCCGTCCCGAACTCCTTGGCCCAACGCTCCCAGTGCCGCTTCACATCCTCGAATGCGAGGCTCACCGAACATCCTCCTCATGGACAAGGACGTACGCTGGCAGGTCCTTACCAGCCGTTCTCGTCAGGACGCGTTCGATGCTGTCCGGTGACAGCCCGGCTTCCGGCATACCGGGCTTGCGCAGCACTGCGACGTTCGCTCGAGTGAAAGGATCGCCGGCCCTGACGGGCTTGATCGTGAACACAGCTCTTCGATAGTTCGCCAGCTCTTCTTCGACCGCGTGCCGCTTCTTCTCTCCGTTGCCGAGCATGAACTTCACGCATCGAACCGCCTGCACCATCACCTTCAGTTCGTGAGGCTCGACCGCGAATGCATGGTCGGGGCCGGGCAGTCGGTTGCTGAGCGTGAAGTGCTTCTCCAGAGCTACTGCGCCAAGGCCGGTGGCGGCGACGGGAGCACATAATGGATCACGGCTGTGATCCGAGAGTCCAGTGTATACGCCAAGCTGACTACGCATGGTCGCGACGGTCCGAACATTCACGGCCTCTGGCGGGCAAGGATATCGCGCCGTGCATTGGTTCACGACCAGATCGATGTTCCCGACGCGGCGCGCGACATCGAGCGCCGAGCGAACCTCCTCGAGGCCGAACGCCGCGCCTGTCGAGAGGAATATCGGCTTGCCCTTCTTCGCGACGTGGCGTATTAGCGGGAAGTGGGTCAGCTCGTACGATGCGATCTTGAAGGCCTCGACGTGGGGATCCAGCACATCGGCCGCCTCTTCGTCGAACGGCGTCGAGAGAAAGATGATGTCTCGCGATTGGCACCGCTGCGCCAGCAGCGGAACCCAGTCGTACGGCATCTCCATATCTCTGATGATGTCGTAGATCGGCTTGTGCACGCCGAGTCGCTGCAAGTAGTCGACGGTTGCTTCGGTCTTCGGATATATCTTATCGGCGCTGAAGTTTTGAAACTTCACAGCATCGGCGCCCGCTTCGGCCGCCACATCGATCAACCGATACGCCTGTTCCAGGCTGGCGTTGTGGTTGCTCCCGGCCTCGGCAATTATGAAGACGGGCTCGTCGTCGCCGATGAGCCTGTTTCCGATCCTTATCGTCCTCATCGCGCCGGCGCGTGCGCGCCCTCACCTCCTGCGCTGGCCGTCAAGAAGCACCGGATGAGGGCTTGGCTGGCCGGCATCATCGTGGGGTCTCCTAGATATGACGGCAACGCAGTCACCGGTACAGCCCGGAGATCGTCGGCTTCGCACGCGTTGGTAGCCCGGCGGTGAGCATCGAAAACTTCGGCCGCCGTCTGTCTCACCCGCATCACGAAGAGTAGCTCGGCACCTCGACTGATCAAATCGTGGGCTATGCCCACGAAGACACACGACCTGACGTCGCGAGACAGAATATTCATCTCCTCGGACAGTTCGCCCAGTATCGATTCCAGCGGGGACTCGCGCTGAGTCGGATCAAGCATCCCCCCTGGGAGCGTATGCCACATTCCCTCGCCGACGAGGCCACGGCCGCGCCTGGCCAGGATCGCCTTCGCGTCGGATGTGATTACGAGGCCGGCGGTGCCGAGCACGCAAATCCCGTGCGCAAAGATGTCGTAGTCCGGCTGACCGCGGAGCCAACGATATGTCTTGTAGTCGGTGAGACTTGCTCGGAGAGAGACTCGATCACGGCCAGCCTCGTAATCGAGCAAATTAGCAACGCAGCCGTTGAATCGCTGCGGGCTGTCGGGCTCGGCGTCCCACGCCTGGCGCGCGGCCGCAGCAATTGTATCCGGCACCGGTTGCGATTCCCACGTGACATTCAATCCAACGTGTTCAGCAGGGACGGGTTCAGCGGGTTGAAAGAGGATCTCTCGCGCGAACAATGCAGGAAGCGACAAGAGATCTTCGATCCGATCGACGATGGCGTCGGCATTCAGCTGGTGTGCCGGCACGGTGTTGGTGATGCCGATCCTCAGCATCCCGGCCGCCCGCGCGGCCTCGAGTCCGTTTGGGGCGTCCTCTACCACGGCGCAGTCGGCCGGCGTTATGCCGAGCTTGTCGGCGGCCCGTACGAATATCGCGCGGTCCGGTTTCGCGCGCGCGACCTCGTCGCCACTGACGACCGCGTCCAGGGGCCAAGCCCCGCAGAAGTGCCTGATCGTCGCCACGGGCGCCGAGCTGGCGACCGCGATCCGATGCCCTCTCAGCCGTAGGGCAATGACCGTGGGCCTCGCACCTGGAAATTCTCGCGTCGAGTCCGACGTCATCCACGCTTGCTGTAGCTCCGCGACCGCCTCATCGCAATCGAAGGTGAGCCGGTGCTCGCGCTTCATGATCATCAGAATCTCGCGAACCGAAGGTCCGTTCAACCGCGCGAGATGTTCTCGGCCGAAGGCGATGCGATGCCTGCCGAAGAAGCGGGCGAGCGCTGCGACCTGCGCGTCGACGCTGTCGACAAGAACGCCATCCATATCAAAAATCACGGCCCTCACCCCACGACGGGAATCCAGAGGCGCACCCGCGCGGCGGTCCGAGTCAATTGAGTCGTTTGAACCCGCTTTCGCAGATCGGTCCGTCAAGCATATCGGTGATCGGACGGCCATCTTCGCAAGACCTGATCATGCCGAACACGGGGTCAAGGGACTCGAGATATCCATCGACGACGTCCCTCGTGTGCTCCGTGCACACGTAGATACTGTTCGAGGCAAGGAACCCCCGCTTGAGCATCTCCTGGGTGATGAGAGTCTTGTAGGCCAAATTGTTCCCGCCCGCAAAGCTGAAATTGGCCAATGCCCACAGCCCGCCGACCTCCAGCGACAACCCGTGCTTCCGCGCCAGCTGTTGCCAGCTCGCGCCAATGTGTCGTCCCATCGCCGTGATTTGCTCGTACGATCGGATTCGCTCCATCACTTCGAGCGTCTTGAGCGCGGCCGCCGGGCCGATGCGCTCGGTCCAAAAGGTGCTGCTGACGAACGTCGACTGGGCCCATTGCATGATTTGTCTTCGCCCGATTACCGCGGTGATGGCATAGCCGTTGCCGAGCGCTTTGCCGAAGATCGCCATATCGGGCTCGACGTCGTAGAGCTTGTGCAGGCCGCCGAGTGTCTGTCGGAACCCCGAGGTGCATTCGTCGAAGATCAGGACGATGTCCTTCGCCGTCGCCAGTCGGCGAACGCGCTGCAAGAACTCGCCAAGCGGCTCGACGTTCCGCTTGACCTCCATGACGATGACACCGACTTGATGCTCACTCACGAGGCGCTCCAGCTCATCGAAACGGTTGTACGAGAACGGCAGTACCGAGCCACGGAGCTCCCGCGGGACACCGTTCGGCGCAAGTCCTGGCAATAGGTGCGGCGCGAGATTACCCTCGCCCCCGATATTGGCCGCGAGATACCAATCGTGCCAGCCGTGGTATCCGCAGAAGGCGACCTTATCCCGGGCGGACGCAGCCCGAGCAAGACGAACCGCGATCGCGTTTGCCTCTCCCCCCGAGCGGGCGAAGCGAGCCATCTCGGCCCACGGGTGCAGCTCCAAGAGTCTCTCGGCAAGATAGACTTCTTCAGGGCAGTTCAGCGTCGACATGTTGCCTTGATCGACCACGCGACGGACCGCCTCGTCCACTTCGGGGTGGCCATAGCCCAGAATATTCGTGCCGACTCCCATGAGTCCCATGTCCACATACTCCTGCCCGTCCAGGTCCCAAACCCGGCACCCCTTGGCGCGGCTGAAGTATGCTGGCCATCGCTCCGGCAGGAGCATCTCGGCGCGCTTGGACAAGAGCATGCTCCCCCCGGGAATCAGTCGCTTCGCGCGCTTCCAGAGTTTTTGGCCCGTCCCGAGCTTGGCTCCTTCATTGCGAACCAAATGTCGGTTCGCCTGAAATAGATCGGGCCGCGATCGACAGAGGTCCAAGACCGCGTGCCAGGTGAAGTCAGTGTCGGGCGCGAAGTACTCGAAGACTCCCGTGATTACTTGGAGATCTTCGGGTTCGTCCACCGTCCACCGCTCCTGTGAGACGTCTTCAGTGTGCACGACGTTCAATAGTCGGAAGGCCCCGCTCTCGCGCATATATGGCGTCACGTGCTCTCGATCATGACGCCGGGTCGACTCCCGCCAGGCCCGGTTGAGTGTCTCGCGCGTAAAGACTTCAACGTCGAGGCCATTGGGATACGTGGGCGGATCGGTATTGCTCGCGTAATCGACCTGCGCTTGGCAGAAGCGATCAATGACGTAATCGACGAGGCCTGGATCGACGAGGGGACAGTCACCGGTCACGCGAACTACGATGTCCGCTTCGTGGAGCGTCGCCGCCTGGTAGTAGCGGTCCAGGACATCGTCCTCGCTGCCTTCAACGATTGGATACCCGATGCTCCTCACGTGCTGCACGAGCCGCGCATTGCGCGAATCCCGAGAAGTCGCCAGCACAACTTGATTGAGACGTTTGGCGCCTCGTAGTCGAGCGAGGAGCAATTCGATCAGCGGAACGCCACGAATAGGCCGCATCACTTTCTCGGGAAATCGCGTGGAGCCCATGCGTGCCTGGACGATCGCGACGATTCGTGTCACGGTCATGGCTCCTATCGGGAGCTCCGCGCCCCCTCAATCACGGCCACACCGGGTAGGCGTCCGCGCTACGTTTCACAAGGATCCACGATCCCAACCTTTCGCCGGGATCAGCGTGAAATTCCTCGGTCGCATGATTGAACGCGATCTTCTCGGCCAGCACGTAGCAGGGATTGGCAAGCCACAACTTCGCGTACTGCATCTTGTACGACCACAGTCCGTCTTCGTACCGATAAGCTGTTCGATGTGGCTCAGGCGGATCGAAGTCCGTAATCATCAGGCGTCCGCCCCCATCGGAAAGGACCCGATCAGTCTCCGCGACAACACGATGCAGGAGTGCCCGCTCGACGAGGTAGAGGCAAAAGCCCAAAACGACGACGTCGAAGAATCCATCATTATAGGCAATTCGATCGGCGGTGCCGACCGACAGCCGGACGTCGGGAAAGCGGGATCGCCCGTCTTCGACGGCAGCCGGCGATGGGTCAATCCCGTGAGCTTCGCATCCGGCTAGGCGCCGCAATTGCTCAAGGAGGCGACCATTCGAGCTGCCGATCTCAAGGACGCGATTGGTCGGACGTATGTATGACGCGAACAGCCGTGTTGGTCGAGATGGGCCACGATTCGTGTCGATGGCCTTAGGGTTGCGCGCAAAGTAGGCGTCGGCCGCGCGACCGGATGCCCATGCCTCATGCTGCCTCAAGCGCGAGTCGGTCACACACTCCACCGAGACGGATCGAGGATCTCCTCGTCCGTCAGCGCAAAGCAGGTGAAGTCGGGGAGGTTCACACCATCGGACCTGGCTGCCTCGAGAATTTCTTCGAGCTGTGAGGCGGTTTCGGTACCGACGATGACGACGTCGAGTTCGGGTTGGTTTAACACGAACTGGAGAGCCGCCGGGACACGGCTCTGTCCAATGTCAAGCATACGACGGTGAAGCCGAGTCTGATGATCGCGAATCGAATCGAACTGTTGTGGAAGCTCGTGCGGTGGCAGCACCATGATCCCTTGTAGAAACACACCCCGCGCGTGTACTTCGACGCGTGATTTCTTGAGCTTTCTGAGGAGACCAAGCTGGGCGAACCTTTGATCGTAGATACTGAATGGGATCTGGGCAACGTCGATGTCAAATCGCTCGATGATTCGAGCCAACTGCGCGGGGTGATACACCGAGACGCCGATGCGCTGGGCAAGCCCGTCTGCTCTGAGTTCGCAAAGCGTGGCCCAGAGTCGATCGCCGCCCGGGACGAGGAGATTGTCCGGGTTGTGGACCAGCAGTCCCTCAACGCGACTCCGCCGAAGCCGCGCGAGAGACTCTTGGAATGCGCGGGCGACGCCCATGACTTCATGTTTTGTCAGCGGATCCGTCGTCAGGGACAGAGTCTTCGTAAAGACTCGAAAGGCCGCTGCTTCGACGTGGAGCTCGCCAAGAATACGCTCTGCATCGCCGTACCCGTGCGCGGTATCGAGGGTCGCGACATTTGCTTCATTCGCACTCCGGAGCATCGCGCCTATTTGACGCAAACTGGGCCGGCCGGTACGGTTGGCGATACCGTATGCCGAACCCCATTGCACTGTGCCTAGCCCGAGACGGTGAGCCGATCTCACACGAGCTAACTCCAGACGCCTCGCCGCCGCAGCTGCGGGATATCGATTCGAATGAGAACCTCACTCGGGCGCGCCGACATTGCCCTCGAATCAAGCCTCGAGCTGCACATCGATAAGGCACGCTTCCAATTCTTGTCGACTGAGCCAGAGCTCGTTCGTATCGCTCCGGTATTGAAAGTCTGTCGGCACCCGGCGACCGCCTACGTGCGCCGACGAGCTCCAGAACGAATGTTCCGGCTCGACGATGTAGTGGTCGTCAAACTCCAACGTCCGCGGCGCTTCCTCGGCCGTGATGAGCTCCTCGTGCAGCTTTTCGCCAGCGCGGATTCCGATGATCTTCAATACCGCGTCAGGTGCAATGGTTTCGACAACATCTACAAGTCTCATCGATCGAATCTTCGGAACGAAGACTTCTCCCCCAGCCATTCGTTCGATGCAGTCCACAACGAAATGCACGACTTGCTCGAGAGTGATCCAGAATCGTGTCATTCTCGTGTCGGTGATCGTGACGGTCCCGCTGTCTCGTTGTTGCAGAAACAGTGGGACGACACTTCCCCGACTTCCGACGACGTTGCCGTAACGCACGCAACTGAACAGGGTCTTGCCACTGGTATAAGCGTTCGCCTGGACGAAGAGCTTTTCGGCCACGAGTTTCGTGGCTCCGTATAGGTTGACAGGATGAACGGCCTTATCTGTGCCTATGAGCATGACCTTCGGGACACCAGCATCGATCGCTGCATCGATAACGTTCGCAACACCATCGATGTTGGTCTTGACCGCTTCGAGCGGGTTGTACTCGGCGGCGGGAACTTGTTTGAGCGCGGCGGCGTGGATGACGACATCGACACCCGTCATCGCTCTATAGAGGCGTCCTTTATCGCGCACATCTCCAATGAGGAAGCGGATCCTGTCATTGTTAAATCGCTGGCTCATATGCAGCTGCTTGAGCTCGTCGCGAGACAGAATGCGAATTGCCTTGACGGTCTGCTCCTTGAGGACGACTTCCGTGAACTTCTGCCCGAATGATCCGGTCCCGCCGGTTACCAGGATGGTCTTGTCGTTAAGCGACACAGGCTGTCCCTTGGCCGGCTCGGATGATCATGGCAATCACAAGGGTGACAGAGCAGGCTCCCGCCAACCGAACGATTCCTTCTGGGGTAGTCGGGCGGAACTTCGAGACACGGCCGAGAGAGCTGTGGTCCGTCGCAAGACATGCTCACGCCCTCTGACCCACAGAATGAGCCACTTTACTAACGACCGAGGTGAGCTGTCAAAATTTTTGGGGCTGTTATGGCACGCCTGATGGCACCTCGGACACTAAAGGACTGAAACGATTTCACCCGCCCGAAGGCGGGGTGAATAAGATAGCGGTCAGTGCTCGCGCTGGCTTCTTACTGAAGCGTCAATAGGACCAGTATTTCGCCTTCGCCAGACGGCAACGCTTCCAGAGCCTTCCCGACAAGCGTGCCTGGACGGTGCATTTCCGCTGCCCCCACGCTCACCGGCTGGGAGCGCATCACGTGCCCGGGAGTCTCGCTCGTGACCAGCAGATCGCCAACCGCGATCGCACCGTATCGCGCATCCGCTTTCACTTTCACTCGCCCGCTGTGAGCCACGATCGACTTATCATCGGCCGCTTCGCCGAGCAGGACGCCAGGCTTCGGCGACACGACGCCGGCAACGCGGACATCATATGGCTTGTCGCTGATGGTCACGCGATCAGTGTCGCGTGAGTCGATGACGACGACCGTACCGGGCGCGAAGTTCTTGTCCGACTTCACCCACTCCGCCACGTCCTGATACTTCGCCGCGATGTTACCGTCGACAACGGCGTTGCCCGCAACATGGAGCTTCGCCAACGGATTGGTCGTTCCGACGCCAACGTTGCCAGAGTTCAGGAACGTCAGCACCACATCGCGCAAGTCGTAGCTGTAGACAGCCAGCCGGCCGTTCATCGGATACTCGCCAAGCCAGCCCCACTTACTGACGCCTCCCTTGAGGAACTGAACCGCTGCTGCCCCAGTACCGGCGCCAGCGTCCACGCTCAACAAGGCATCGCCCGAGGTAGCTTTGACGCGAGCGCCGGCTGTCGTGCCCTGGACATCCAGGTTCGTCTCAGGATTCTGCGTGCCAATCCCAACTTTGCCCGTGCTCTGGAGGGTCATCACATTGCTACGAAGATCGTAGCTGTAGAACGAGAGACGGCCAGCCGCCGGGTATTCACCGAGCCAGGCCCACTTATTGACTCCGCCTTGGAGCAGACGGAGAGCCGGAACGCCACCGGTCGCGTCAATATGAAAGAGGGCGTCACCTGCTGTCGCTCGGACGCGAGCCATCGGACCGGGGGCTTGGATGTCCAAGGCCGCCCCAGGAGTCGCCGTCCCGATGCCGACGTTGCCGCTTGATGGAAAGATATTTTGCGCGACAGCCGGGGAGATCCCAGCGAAGACCAGAACCGATACCATCAGCGACCGCCATCCGAGATTCATCAGTCCAGCGTTCATCGTCGCCTCCTCGTGGCGTTCGCAGGTCCGGATGACCCCTCGTGATTCGCCTCGCTGCGTCGGGCGGTGAGATTACCCGACAGAGAACATCCGTGGCGGCACGGTAATGCACAGTCGGTGCCAGAACCACTGCACTGCAGCGGACGCGGGCAACTCCAGTGATTATCGGGATTTGATGAGTCCCCGCGAACGACGATGAGAGTCTCAGAGCGTCAAGAATGACGCGGGCGTGCCATCTACGACCCGGACCATATCAATCTGACAACGTCGTTTCAACGAGGATAGACTTCGCGCGAGGTTACAGTTCGACCCTTGACACCGCCGGCGGTTGGGTCGATTGTCCCCGCACTGATGCTGAAGGGTTGGCGTTGCTCCCCGGGTAAATGTGCGGCGGTCACGACCCTCATTCTCGTTCTTATTGCTGCGCCGGTCGGAGCTCTGACGCAGTACCGCACCTGGGTGCGTGACCAAGCCGGTAACCCGGTCGACGGAGTCGCGGTAACGGTCTACCTGGCAGGAACCACAACGAAGGCCGCTATCTACTCGGACGACGGGACCACACGTCTCGCGAACCCGTTCCTTACCGGTCCCGGGGGCGTCGTAGTCTTTTATGCGCCGACCGGGCGGTACGACATATCGTACTCGAAGCCCGGCCACAGCTTTCCTCGAGCCGACACGGCAGACCTTGCAATCGGTGTCCAGGTTGATTCTTTCGCGATGGCTCGTCTGCCCGCGCCGGGTACGCCGGGCCGGCTCGCGCGCCTGACGGACGAACAACGGGGCCTCTGGATTGATTCGGGCAGTCAGTGGATCGCGCTCTCCGGCACCGGGGTGATCAACGTCTGCGACTATGGCGCAGATCCCACCGGTACGAAAGACAGCGCCGGACCAATCCAAGCGGCTTTGAATGCTGCGCACCCATCTGACGTCGTGTTCTTTCCTCGGGGCGTCTACGCCGTTGGGAAGGGGCTGACAACGCTCGGCGGCGTTGTGATCGCAGGGAACGGTGTGGGGTACTCGCAGACCCGCCTCCGATACACCGGAAGCGACGGGGCGCTTCTGACGATCAAGGAGCGCGGCTACACTGGCACGGTTATCCGTGATCTCGCACTCGAGAACGCCGGCATCGGCTCGGTCACAGGCATTGAGATCAACTACACCTTTGTCACGGTTGAGCGCGTCAGTATCGGCCCTGTTAGTCCGGGGGCGAGAGGATTTTCAAAGGCCATCCGAGCGTACTCGCCACCTGGCGGGGCGATCTTTCCACTCGCGATCACGGGCGGGCATATCTTCTGGAATGCCGTTGGCGTCGAGCTCGTAGCAGCTGACCAGGTCCGAATTCAGGGAACTTTTTTCGATGCGAATCTCGTCGGGATTCGCGCGGGCACGTCAGTGGTCCATGCGCTCACGATTACAGGAGGCGGGATCGTCGGTGACGTCAGGATCAATGGCCCGAACCACATTGGGCTCGATATCCAAAACGTCTATGCGTGGACGGCGCAGGGAGTTGACTTCGAGCCCGAGATCTCCGACGGTGCCGCGAACACCACGGCCCGGGCGATCAGAACGGGACAAGGCCGGTCGTTCGGGGGCCTCATAGAGGGCAATTGGTTCAACGGCGTTGGCAGCACGCGCTATCTGATCGAGATGACCGGCGCACCGAGCCAGACGCAGAATCTCACAATCGGCGACGGCAACGCCTTCTACCGAGCGGAGACGGCCATCTACATGAACGGCGTCAACGTCAAGCTTGGAAACAACTACATTGACCCGACCGTCACGCGCTACACACAAGTCGACCCCAACTTCTACTCGGGCTGGGAGGCCGCCGCGGCGAACCGGCTGGCCCGCTTCGATTCGCCTGTCCATTTCAAGAGCGGCGTCGTCGGCGCGATGGTGAATTTGCCCTACGGGCCGTCAATCCCAATCGATGCTTCGGCCGGAAACCTCTTCCGAATCACGGCGACAAACGGCGAGGCATTCAGGATCTCGAATCCGCAGAACACCGGCGCGTCGAGCGTAGGGCAGCGGATCACCGTCATGATCCGCAACGCCAGTGGTGGTGCCCTCGGCGCAGTGACTTGGGACCCGCAGTTCAGGCTAGGGGCC
>Ga0066903_100003116_pt1 | contig 13382 bp, 9 predicted proteins | sample PanSoiMetaGPlot1_FD_67491 | JGI IMG/M metagenome (GOLD analysis project Ga0066903, IMG submission 67491) | Tropical forest soil microbial communities from Panama analyzed to predict greenhouse gas emissions - Panama Soil - Plot 1 (version 2) | ecosystem: Environmental > Terrestrial > Soil >... | reverse complement strand
CGCTGCCTCAACACGCAGCTGCCGTACGTAGCCTGCGGGCGACATGCCCACTTCGCGCGCGAACACGCGCTCGAAATTGCGCACGCTCATGGCCGCCCGTTCGGCGAGCAACTGGACAGAAAGATCCCTTTTAAGGTTATCGGCAATCCAGGTTTGCAATTCCTGAATCGACTTCATCTCGTTTGCCTGGGCAGCGAGGGAAACGCTGAGCTGCGCCTGACTACTGGGCCGCCGCAAAAAGAGCACCAGTTCGCGGGCTACTTCGGCGGCAATGGCGTTGCCGCAGTCCTCTTCCACCCACGCCAGAGCGAGATCAATGCCTGCGGAAATACCCGCCGAGGTGTAGATGTTGCCGTCTTTCACCCACACCGGTTCAGATGCGACCTTCACCTTGGGATATCGCCGCGCCAGTTCCTGATTGAATTTCCAGTGCGCGGTCGCTCGCCTTCCGTTCAGTAAACCAGCTTCGGCGAACAAAAACGATCCTACGCAAACCGATCCTACCCGTCGCACCCCGGGAGCTATGCGCCTCAGCCAGGCGAACAGCGCCTGATCGCGAACGTTACGCGTGCCAAGGCCGCAAACCAGCAGAAGCGAATCGAAGTCCCCGGCCAGGTCGTCGTAGTGCTCTTTCGCGACAAAGGCGAGCAGCCCCCCCTCGCCTTCCACCTTGAGGTCCTTTCCATTGGTTGCGATTTCGACTTCGTAAACCGGCCTTCCCGCCAGACGATTCGCCGCACTCAGAACCTGAATGGGACCCACCAGGTCGAGTTCCTCTACGGGAGGCACTACCAGCACGACCATGCGCCGGCGAACCGGCGTGGCCTTCGATCCCGAGCTTCCGTTGCGATGGACCATGGATGCCTGCAGGTAACTATGCGACGGAGTTGGTCAGCCTGCAAGCAGGTGACGTCGTTTTTGGCAGAAATCGCCTGAACGGTGGCGGAAAACGCCGTGGCAGAACTCATATTCTTCGCTCGGGCAGCCTGCCGGCATGCCCGCAGGGTGGACAATCACATGCACCGAACCCGCTGGCTTTTTCTTGTCGTTTTGCTATGGGCCTGTTCGCCTTGGGCAAGCGCGCAACACATCATCGCTTTTGGAGTCCACCGGGCAGCCGACTGCGAACCCGTCACGCGCCCGCTGATCGACAAGCTGCATGGAATCGGCTATCCGGCGGGAATGGACCATCGTGGTGGCCTGCACCGCTTCTATAGCCAATCGACTGCAGCGCAAGGGAGACGCGCGGCGCACCGTGACCGCTTTCACGAACCTGCGGCAGCGACTGACAGTCATCAACAGAGAGCTATTCCTCAAAGCTGCTCCACTGCAAGGCACAAGCCAGCCCACCGCCCGAGCCGTACTCCGGCACGAGCATGGTCACATTGTCTGTGCCTGCGCAGACGAACACATGGCCGACAAAATCGAAGGTCCGGAGAAGTGACCGCACCCTCCGGCTAAGGAGACATTATGAATCGCCACTGCCTCGGAATCGTCTGGGCCGCGCTGTTCCTGCTCCTCGTCGTGCAGTCCGGCGACGCTCAGGACGAACGGCAGCACGGCCCGTTCGCACGCATCGCGGTCCTCCGCGCACGCGATGGTCACAATGTCGACTTCGAGGCAGGATACATCCGGCATCTGGAATGGCACCGCCGAGCCAAAGACTCCTGGGGCTGGTACGGCTGGACGATTTGGGCTGGCGAACGGCAGCGTTGGTTCGTGTATGCCACCTTCGGGCACACGGCCGCCAGTCTGGATAATCCAGTATCTCCGGTCGACGATGAGCGGGACACCGTCATTAACGTCACTCCCCACGTGGAGTATCTTGGGAATGCGCTGTATGAATTTTTACCGGAGCTCTCCGTGGGAACCGGCGAGCCGCAGCCCACCCCCCGGCTTGAGTTCACGACCGTAGACGTCCAGGCTGGCAAAGCCAAAGCTTTCGAGGCGGCCCTCAGTGCAGGTCAGTCGACCCTGCAGGGTGAGACTCTCTGGTATCGGATGATCGCGGGAGGAACGGCGCCGCGTTACGTCCGCCTGCGGCCGCTGCCGACGTTGTCCGCGGTGCTGGATGCAGCCGGTGTGCAGGTGCTGCCTGACGCCGTTAACGGTTTAATCTCGAAGACGACCGTCGAAATACTGAACCTGCGGCCCGCAATGTGCTACGGCGTTTCGCTCGCGCACCCGTGAGCGCGATGCAAGAAAGACACAAGCCATAGCAGACGGTGTCTGCTATGAATCGGAAGTTCCATCCCCTGATCCCGCCAGGCGACTAGCCATCTTCCGTAACATCGCCGTAATCAAAGCGGCGTACTGTATTCCGAGCGAATAGGGATATCGGTCTCCCCGCGTAGTTAACCATAGTTAACTAATGCTAATATACTTGAGTTAAGTTATCGTCCGGGGGGAACGAATCGCGAAGTCCCGCGGGGATATTCCATCGAAGTGCTACATCCGCCATGAAACTCTTCCACAAACTTGGCCGGCGCGCCCACATATCTTTCATCGCCCTCTGGTTTATTTGCGCCATCGCTGAGGGGCCGGCCCGCTGCCAGCAGAGTGCGCCTCCATCTCCTCCTCCGGGCGGCGGCGCACTTGATACCGATCCGTCATCCGCCGCTCCCGACCAGACCGCGACAGAATCGATGTTCCCACGCTTGAAGAGCAGCCGATTCTGGCTCAGCGGCCAGGCCAATTTCATTTTTCAGACGCACCCCGAATTTCCTGCGCTCTACAGCGGCGCCCACAGCCTCGGCCCGCACTACGACAAGGCGACGTCGCGCCTGATGACCCTGTACACCGGCGTGCGGGTGAACAATTCCACGGCGTTCCTGGTCAACATCGAAGAAGCTGGTGGCGACGCACTTTCCCTGGGCTTCGGCTTGGCAGGCAACACCAACCTCGACATTGTCCGCAATCCATTGCTCGGCAAGGCTCCGTACCTGGGCCGGGGCATGATTCACAAAGTATTCGCCCTAAGCCCGGACAAAGTTGAGAACGAGCGCAGCGCCTTTTCCCTGTTTGAAGAACTGCCGCGCCGGCGTCTGGAAATCCGCTTCGGCAAGTTCAGCATGCCGGATTTTTTCGATATCAGCTCGGTCGGCTCCGACACGCACTTCCAGTTCATCAACTGGACCACCGACAATAACGGCGCCTGGGATTACGCTGCCGACACGCGCGGCTACACCGTCGGATTCATTGCCGATTTCGAAGACCGTAACTGGGGATTCCGCTTCGGCGAAGCCCTCATGCCCAAAGTCGCCAATGGCATCGATCTAGTCTGGAAGCCCTGGCAGGCCCATGCCGAAAACTACGAATTCGAGTGGCGGCATGGGGTAGTTCCACACAAGCCGGGCGTCATTCGCCTGCTTGGCTACACCAACTTTGCCAACATGGGGATCTACCGCGACCAGGTGAACAAGGCCGCTGAGGCCGGCACCACGCCCGACATCACGGACCATCCCTGGCGCATCACCATGAAGTACGGATTCGGCGTGAATCTCGAGCAAAATGTTTCACGCTATCTCACCGCGTTCGCCCGCTTCGGATGGAATAATGGCCGTACCGAATCGTTCGCCTACACCGAGGTCGGGCAAACGTTCGCCGAAGGCTTGGGGGCGAACGGCGCATGGTGGCATCGCAAACAGGACCGCGCCGGAATTGCATTCGTCAGCAACGCCATCAAGAAAGACCACCAGAATTATCTCGCCGCGGGCGGCCTCGGCTTTCTGTTGGGAGATGGCCACCTGACCTATGGCCGCGAAAATATTCTGGAGTCTTACTATACGCTTCACCTCTGGCGGGGGATTTATCTCGCGCCCGGAGTTCAACACATCAACAATCCTGGATACAACCGCGATCGCGGGCCGGTGGTTGTGCCGTCGTTCCGGGCACATGTAGAGTTCTGAAAGGCAGCGGCCAGTAAAAATCATGGTTACGGGCGGTTTTTCGCTCGATGCTGGGTTGGATCTGACTCTTTCTTCCGCCTGACGCCGCCTATTTTGCCATCTCCGCGTTAAATCCCTGAATCAATCCATAACACTCGCACGCGGAGCTTTCCAACTTCTTGCGGTTCAATACGCGGACTGATCCATGGGAATACTCGATGATGCGCTTCTTGCGCAATCCGCTGGCGGCGAGGCTGACGCTGGGGCGATCGGTACCCAGCATCATCGCGAGAAATTCGTGGGTGATGCGCAGCAGGCCCGACCCGACGCGGTCCTGAATCAGCAGCAGCCAGCGCGCCAGCCGCTGTTCCAGATCGTGCAACCGATTGCAGCCTGCGGTCTGTGCCGTTTGCAGACCGTGCACGGTGGCATAGCGGTTCAGCAAGCGCCGCAACTGCGGAGTCACCTCCAGGACCTCCTGCAATTCATCGAACGCAATGCGGAATCCGTGTCCGCTGACCTGCACGATCGCTTCATGCGGACTGCGTCGCATTCCGGCAGCGGCGGGAATCGGCGTGAAGCCTTCATTCCCGATCACGCCCACCTCAACGCTCTCTCCGCCGTTGGTGTTGAACACCAACGACGCCATTCCGGAATTCAAAAAATACGCGTACTCGAGCTTCTTGCGCGGTTCATGCAAGACCATGTAATGCGGCAGGTCCACGTATTCCAGATTGTCGCGGATGAGGGCAAATTCCACATCGGGAATACCCAACAAGATGAAGTTGGCGATGGGCTTGCCTTCAAAATTGGTTCTTTCTCCCGGGTGCAAGACTTGCGATTCCAAGCTATTGCCGACTCCCCGATCGATCCTTCCCAAAGTAGCCTCCGCAGCTGTCAATTTCCAGATGTCAGCTTTGAGATGCGGATATGATGCGCCACGAAGTTCCGGAAAATTCGTATCGAGGAAGGCGCGTGCCTGAGGCAATACAGCGTTTTCCCGATTCCCGGATACCCGGAAGCATGCATAATTCGGTAGGGTACCCTACAATTGTGCCGGGCAGCTGCCATGTCACGGCCCTCGTCGGAATTCTGAATGCCGCCACGAATCCTGATCGCCGACGATAATGCCACGTTTAGAAAGGCACTTCGCCAACTGCTTGAGGGCGTGGATCATTGGGAGATCATTGAGGCCGCGGAGGGGCAGGAAGCGGTTGCGAAGTCGGTGGAGACACGGCCGGACGTGATCGTGCTTGACCTCGCCATGCCTGTGAAAAATGGTCTCGCGGCCGCTCGGGAAATCTCACAATTGCTGCCGGGGACTCCCATCCTGATGTGCACCATGCACCTGTCGTCGCAAGTGGAAACTGAAGCGCAGAAATCGGGGATCAGCCAGGTGCTGTCGAAGTCGCACAGCAATCTGATCCTGCCGGCAATCCGGCAATGGCTCAGGCCGCCAGCAGCGCCCGTCCAGGACGCCGCCTCCGCCGAAGTCCCGAAAGTCCAATGCGATGCTCCCCCGGAGAGCGTGGTTTCGCCGACAACGGCAGCGGAGCCTTCCACAAAGTCCGGCACCGACTCGCCGAAGAACGTGGCCTGAGCAACGTCATCGTCGCGCGAGTGAGGTGCCATAAACGTGCAAACCAGCGTGTGGCCTGGGACCCACCTGTGGCGGGGGTTTCGTCAAAGGCCGGGCCTGGTTCATGCTTGAGCAGCAATGGTTTTTGGTGGATCTCTATGAACGCGCCCTGCCCGGTCGAATCGCGCCACTGCCATGGATAGCTGCTTCTCTTGTCTCGGCCGCTGACAAGTCAGGCGGGGAGTTGGCTGTAAATCCGCACGCCCCATTTTCGTATTGTCAGCAAAGCCCCGGAGAAAGATGCCCGCAAGGCGGCGCATCCGTTCGAGGGAACGCGATCGGTATTTCAGCGTGTATTCCCGGAGGCTGATCTTGACCATGGCCCACCGCTGCTGCTGCTGCTGGCCCCAGAAGGCAAGGGTTCGCTACCGGATCTGGACCCCACTGCTTACTTGCGGACCGGGCAGTGGAAGCTGAGGTTCAGCATCACCGATGCGTTTACGCTCCCACAGGCTGTGGCTTGGTCGCCAGCAGCTGCCTTAGCACATACTGCAGGATGCCGCCGTTCGCGTAGTACAGGGCTTCCTGCGGGGTGTCGATGCGTACCAGCGCGTCGAATTCGATTGCGTCTCCGCTCTTTGGTTTGGCTTTCACTTTCACCGTGCGGCCGGCGGAGAACTTCTCAACTACCTCGGGGATGCCGGTGATTTCGAATACCTCTTCTCCCGTCAGCTTCAGGCTTTCCGGGTCTTGGCCTGCGGGGAATTGCAGCGGGAGGATTCCCATACCCACCAGGTTGGAGCGGTGGATGCGCTCGTAGCTTTCGGCGATCACCGCGCGGACCCCTAGCAGCGCCGGGCCTTTGGCGGCCCAGTCGCGGGAGGATCCGGAGCCGTACTCCTTGCCGGCGAGGATGATCAGCGGCGTCGAGTCGGCGCGGTATTTTTCGCTGGCGTCGAAGATCGACATTTCCGTGTTCGAAGGCAGGTGGCGGGTGAATCCGCCTTCGGTCTGGACCAGCTTGTTGCGCAGGCGGACGTTGGCGAACGTTCCGCGGACCATGACTTCGTGGTTGCCGCGGCGCGAGCCGTAGGAGTTGAAGTCGGCGGGCTTGACGCCGTGTTCCTGCAGATATTTCCCGGCGGGGCTGTCTTTCTTGATCGAGCCCGCGGGAGAGATGTGATCGGTGGTGACGCTGTCGCCTAGAACCGCCAGCACCCGCGCTTTCTTGATCTCCGGCACGGGCGAGGCTTTGACCGCCATGTCGTCGAAGTATGGGGCGCGCTGGATGTAGGTGGAGTGCATGTCCCAGGTATAGGTCTCGCCCTTGGGGATCTGGAGACCGCGCCAGCGTTCGTCGCCTTGAAAGACTTCGCCGTAGGACCTGGAAAACATATCGGAGGAAATCGAGCTTTGAATCGTGTCTTCAATCTCGCGCGACGATGGCCAGATGTCCGCCAGATATACCGGCTGGCCGTCGCGGCCTTTGCCGAGTGGATCTTTGCGCATGTCGATGTCGATGCGTCCGGCAAGCGCGAAGGCCACAACCAGCGGCGGAGACATCAGGTAATTCGCGCGCACTTCCGAGTTGATGCGTCCCTCGAAGTTGCGGTTCCCGGAGAGCACCGAAGCCACCACAAGTTCTTTCTCGTCAATCGCCTTCGAAACTTCTTCCGGAAGCGGGCCCGAATTGCCGATGCAGGTCGTACATCCGTACCCGACGAGATGGAATTTCAGCTTTTCGAGGTAAGGCATCAGTCCAGCCTGTTCGAGGTAGTCGCGGACCACTTTCGATCCCGGCGCGAGCGAGGTTTTCACCCACAGCGGAACTTGCAACCCTTTCTCGACAGCTTTTTTGGCCAGCAATCCCGCGCCAATCAGGACGGAGGGGTTGGAGGTGTTGGTGCACGAGGTGATCGCAGCAATCACGACACTGCCGTGCTTTAGCGAGTCTTGCACCCTGGCAGGGACATGTTCGTGAACGTTGGGATCTTCGACGCCGACGGCCGCGGGGCTGCCACCTTCCTGCTCCCAGTGCTCTTTGGTGGTGGCCTTGTTGTTGGCGCCATTCCCGGTGGTTGTGTTCGCTGCCGCCTTTGGTTTGATCAAAGATGGCAGCGTTTTGGTGAAGGAGTCTGCGGCCTGCGAGAGAACGACACGATCCTGCGGACGTTTTGGTCCGGCGAGCGATGGCTCGACGGTTGCGAGATCGAGCGTGAGCAGTTCGGAGTACTCCGCCTCAGGAGTCTTCTCCTCGTGAAACAATCCTTGTTCACGCGCGTAAGCCTCGACGAGGGTAATCTGCTCTTCCGACCGCCCGGTGAGCTTGAGATACTTGAGAGTCTCTTTATCGATGGGGAAGATTCCGCACGTTGCGCCATATTCCGGGCTCATGTTGGCGATGGTGGCGCGATCGGCGAGAGGAAGATCGCGCAGCCCGGGGCCGAAGTACTCAACAAATTTTCCGACCACGCCGTGCTTGCGCAGCATCTCGGTGATCGTGAGAACCAGGTCGGTGGCAGTAGCTCCTTCGCGCAGCCGTCCGGTAAGTTTCACACCCACGACCAGCGGAATGAGCATCGACACGGGCTGGCCAAGCATGGCGGCCTCAGCCTCAATTCCACCCACTCCCCACCCCAGCACCCCCAACCCGTTCACCATGGTCGTGTGGCTGTCTGTGCCAACCAGCGTGTCGGGGTAGGCTTGGCGCTTTCCTGGGCCCTCGTGGACAAACACTACTCTCGCTAGATATTCGAGATTTACCTGGTGGACGATGCCGGTGTCGGGGGGGACTATCGCCAGATTACGGAATCCGGTTTGGCCCCAGCGCAGGAACGAGTAGCGCTCTTTGTTGCGCTGGAATTCCAGGAGTGCGTTCATGTCGAACGCGTTGTTCGTGCCGAATTCGTCCACCTGGACTGAGTGATCGATCACCAATTCGACCGGCTGGAGCGGGTTGATTAGTGACGGGTCGCCGCCCAGTTGCTTCATGGCGTCGCGCATGGCTGCCAGGTCGACCACACAGGGGACTCCGGTGAAGTCTTGCAGCAGGACGCGGCTGGGGGTGAAGGCGATTTCCTTAGCCGGCTTCGATTTACTGTTCCAATTCGCGAGCGCGCGCACTTCTTCTTTGGTGACGTTGCGGCCATCTTCGGTGCGGAGCAGGTTCTCAAGCAGGATCCGGAGGGAGAACGGGAGGTGGCCGGTTCTGACTCCTGCCTTGTCGAGCGCGTCCAGGCGGTAGATTTCATATTCCTTGTCGCCGACTCTGAGCGACGCGCGACTGTTAAAGCTGTTCAACGACATGATGGCCTTCCTTGACGGAACTTCGCGATGGATCGCAACTTAATAGTGTAATGCGTTAGGCCGAGGAATTAGTAGAGCGGCACTGGGATTCAAACCCTCACCGCGGGGGCACGGGGAGACAGGGGACTGCCAAAAGCTTGAACCGGCAAAGGAGGCGAAGAACTTCCGCGACGCTCGCGGAGGAAATCGTTCAATCAGGCCGCTGGAACGCTGTTGTCTGGTTGCGTGGCATCTTCAGCAGCATTTGAAACTTGCATGAGGGGAACAAGAACACTCAGCTGCGTGCCCTGGGAATTGGACTTGATGGCCATATAGCCGCCCAGTTCGCGGACTCGCTCCCGCATGCCTGCGATACCCACGCCGGTTTTGCCGGCGCCCTGGTTCATTTGGCGCAGAATCTCATCGGGCATGCCCTGGCCGTAGTCCTGTATGTCGAGCTGGATGTGTGTGGGTTCGAGCGAGACGCGGATGTCTGCCCTGGTGCTGCCGGAGTGGCGATGGACGTTGGTCAGGGCTTCCTGCAGGGCACGAAAGAGAGCGATTTCTACATCGCTGTGGAGGCGGCCGAGATCGGGAGGAAGGTTCAGGTCAACCGCAATGCCGCTGCGTTGAGCGAATCCCTCGACGAACCACCGAGCGGCGGAGCCGAACCCGGCCTCGTCGAGCAGAGGTGGATGAAGGAGGTGGGAGATGGTACGAGTCTCGCTGAGGCAGCGATCGACGATGTCATTCGCCTGTTCAATGAGTTGGGGTTGATCGCCATTGGACGAAGAGAGAAGGCTGAGTTGCATCTTGAGGGCGGCCAGATACTGACCGAGGCTGTCGTGGAGACCGCGGGCGATGCGACGCCGCTCGTCATCCTGGAGGGTAAGGATGCGGCCACTGAGGCTGCGGGCGGCGTTCTCAGCGTGCTTGCGGGCAGTGACATCGGTATTGATCTCCATCCAGCCGGCGGGCTCGCCCAGGCCATCGCGCAACCTGGTCCAACGGCTGGCGACGACAATGCGATGGCCGTCGCGGGTGGTTTGCGTAATTTCACCTTCCCAGACTTCATGTTTCTCAATCTCGGCCAGAGGAATGGGATAGGAGCTGTGGAGGAGGTGAGCGACCGGGCGTCCGAGCGCTTCCGCGGCTGACCACCCGTACAGCCTTTCGGCGCCCTCGTTCCAGTAAGCGATCGTGTTTTCTGCAGTCTTGGTCACAATGGCGTCATTCGCCAGATCGAGCAGAGTGGCCTTCTCGATGACTTCGGCGGTTCGCTTTTGCAGGGCGGCGGTTCGTTCATGAACCCGGTGCTCGAGTTCCTCATGAGCACGGCGCAAGTCGTCCTCAGCTTTCTCCTGCCTGGCGATACCACGACGCGAGGCTTCCCCCAAGACGATAATCACGGCGGAAAAGACCAGGAAACCCAGCAATCCGGAAATATCCGGAACTTCCTTAACAGCGAAAGAGTGGGTGGGTGGGAGGAACAGATACCAGATTCCGACTGCGGTGATTGTGACAGTCAGGATAGCGGGCCCCGAGCCGCAATACCAGGCGGCAAATACCAGGGCGAGCCAAGCCGTGTGGTAAGGGTTGTGCACCCCGAAGAAGGGAGTAAGGAAGTTTCGAAGCAGCAGGGCGCCGATACCGGCCAAGGTTGCCAGGGTATAACGCACCAAAGCTGCCGCAGTTGGGTGCAAAGATGTCCATCTGGAGGACGAGGACACGCTTGCGGGTTTGGGGAATATGGTTATCACTGGTAAAGGCTCCCCGGCATTTTGGGGAATCCAGGATCGCGTGTTGAGAAGCGGGGTGGACTTACTACCCTTGTACTTAGTTTATACCCGGGGGGCAAACGGACGGGAAGGCGGTGATTGCTGTTCGGATTTTGGAGATCGGCGATGGTTCCAGGTGGCGGACGAGACCCACTTCTGGAAAATTCGGAAGTGGGGCACCCCTGTTGCTGAACTAGCGGGCGCGTAGAAGGAGCACGGGGACGCTGATGCTGTGCTGGACGCGCGTCGCGGTGGTGCCGAGGAAAAGGTCGGCCAGGAAGCGGTGGCCGTGGGTGCTCATGGCGACGAGGTCACAGCCTTTGTTCTCGATCCACTTGATGATCTGGTCAGCGGGTTCACCGTAGGCGAGTTCGGCATCGGTGGGGATGTTCTCGGTCTGCAGTTCGGATTGGATCTTGTGCAGGTAAGCGGTGTCTTCGACGATTTCGCGGCTTACCGCGTCAGAGCCGTAGGTTCTGGCTGCCCATCCGTCGGCGACATGAAGCAGAACTACACGGCTGTGGGCGAGCTTGGCGAGTTGCTTGACGTGTTCGATGATGGCGCGATCGGTTGGCGTGCCATCGAGAGTGACCAGGATTTTGTCGTACATTCGCTTCCGCAGGGGCTTAAGCCCCAAAGTCTCTGACAACTGTCGCGGCGCTGAAGCGCCGCTCTTCCACGAAAGTTTTTTCACAAAATTTCTACTTCGCAACCTTCTCTTCTCTTGGCGAAGGTCTCTCGGTCCGCGTTTTTTGGACGTACTTTACTTCCACAAAAAGTCAAAAGTCCCCACCCTGGTCCCCGCAAAAGACGGCGGGACCAGGGTGGGGCACCCACGAATCTGATCTTTTCCTTTGTGCTCATTGGGCACCGCTTATCAGCTGCCAGGCGGTTTTCAGAGACTCGGGCAGGCCGTAGATGTCCATGGAAGTGATCAGGATAGCACTGGCCCATCCGGCGGCTAGCAGGAAATAGCCGTTCCGCCATTTTCCCATCCGCTTTTGGGAACTGGTTAAGTGCAGCAACGGGAACATGGCGAACGGGAGCTGCAGCGCGAGTACGACCTGACTCAGCGTCAGCAGGTCGGTGACGCTGTTATCGCCGCGCAGGCCGATGATTACAACAGCGGGAAGAATCGCAAGCGTGCGGGTGATCAGGCGGCGCACCCAAGGCTTGATGCGCCAGTGCATGAAACCTTCCATCACAACCTGGCCTGCCAGCGTCCCGGTGATCGTGCTGCTTTGGCCTGCGGCTAATAGCGCGACCGCGAACAACGTGCTGGCTACGGCCGTGCCGAGCAAAGGAGCGAGGGTCAGATAGGCGACGCGGATCCAGTCGCTGTCGGGGCTGAAGGTGATGAACTTTCCCCCGGGGACCATGATGCCGGTCTTGCCGTAGAACACGGTGGCGGCCAGGACCATGATGGCAGCGTTGACGAAGAATGCGACTGTCAGCGCGACTGTGGAGTCGATGGTGTTGAACTGCAGCGCGCGGCGGATGGAAGAATCGTCTTTCTGGAGACGGCGGCTCTGCACCAGAGCGGAATGCAAATAAAGGTTGTGGGGCATCACGGTGGCGCCGATGATGCCGACGGCGACGTAGATCATCCCGGGATAACGGAGGTGAGGAGTCAGGAATGCGTGACCGAGTTCGAGGAAACTTGGCTTGGTTTCGGGAAGAACGAAGATTTCGATGAAGTAGCAGACGCCGATGGTCGCGACTAGCACCAGGACTACGGCTTCGATGGTGCGCATGCCAAATCTTTGCAGTCCCAGCAGGAGAAGCACGTCGAGTCCGGTGATGATGACGGCCCAGAACAGCGGAATGTGAAACAGAAGATTGAGAGCGACGGCGCTGCCGAGGACTTCGGCGAGATCGCAGGCGCCGATGGCGATTTCGCTCATCAGCCAGTTGGGCCAGCGCGACCAGGCTGGATACCAGTCACGGCAGCACTGGGCGAGATCCTTGCCGGTGACGACGCCCAGGCGCGCGGAGATGACTTGCATGAAGATCGCCATGAGGCTGGCGAGTCCTACAACCCAGAGGAGGCCGTACTTGAATTGCGCGCCGCCTTGCAGGTCGGTGCCCCAGTTGCCCGGATCCATATAACCGACGCTGACCAGGATGGCCGGGCCGACGAAGGCCTTCCACTGTTGCCAGAAACTGGCTTGATAGTGCGGGACTTCTACCGAGCCGTGAACGTTTTCCAGGGAACGATGCGTGGTCGGGAACTGTGGTGCCGCGGGGCGGAACGGCGAAGGGCGGGCGATGGGTTGGTCTTTACTGCTCATGGGTGGCGCAGGAGATTCCCCAGACACGGACATTAACGAGTATACATCAAAAATGGTTAACTGTAGTTAACAAACGTTACCGCTCCGGTGCTTTTGACCTTTCAAAAGCGTACGAGACGATAAAAGGGATCGCTCTTTCAACCTGGTTTATCCGTCGTAGTCCAGGTGTCCCGGCGGGACACCCCGTTGCGGAATGCGATCCCGCGATTGAACTGGCGGGCTATTTTCGGGAGTCCCCGCGGCACTCTCGTGGACAACGCGGGACTCTCGCGAGGATGCGACTCCGGCAATGCCGATGCCCCATGGCGCTCACCCAAGCTCGGTACCGGGGTGCAAGCCGGTTGCTCTTGCCGCGGAGATCGCGAAGGAGTGCCCGCAAAGGACGGCAAGAGTAACTGGCTGCTCGCTGGCTTTGGTTGGAGATATTAGGCGTAGGCGGCGGCGGCTTTGGGCTGTGACGTGATGAGCCACTCCAGTTTGGAGAAGGGCAAGTAGACGGCGGGTGCATCCATGTTGGCCATGGCGCCGCCGGTGACTTCCCGTAGTGCCGCGGTCATTTCAT
>Ga0066903_100003115_pt1 | contig 13383 bp, 10 predicted proteins | sample PanSoiMetaGPlot1_FD_67491 | JGI IMG/M metagenome (GOLD analysis project Ga0066903, IMG submission 67491) | Tropical forest soil microbial communities from Panama analyzed to predict greenhouse gas emissions - Panama Soil - Plot 1 (version 2) | ecosystem: Environmental > Terrestrial > Soil >... | reverse complement strand
TCCTTCGTGATCCCGGAGATCATCGTGGGGATATCGATGTTCTTGTTCTTCACCTACACACTGAAGTTCGTTCACCTGGGGACCGGAGCTCAGCTGTTGTCCCTGGTCACATACCAGATTTCCTATCCGGTGATCATCGTCAGGGCCCGTTTGCTGTCCATCGGTAAGGAATACGAGGAAGCCGCGACGGATCTTGGCGCATCGCCCACGCAGGCCGTTCGCAGGGTCTTGCTGCCGATGTTGTACCCAGCGATCCTCGTCAGCTTCGCCCTGGTATTCGCGGATACGATCGACGACTTCATCACCGTTCGATACCTATCGGGCGGTGCCAGCACCGAACCGCTCTCGGTGAAGATCTACAACTTCTCACGCGGATCACTCACGCCGGCGATCAACGCTGCCGCTACGTTCCTTCTGGTGTCGACTCTCGTGATCGCGCTGATCGGAGTATTCCTCTACCGCCGAATCACGAAGGGCCAGCGCGGCCAGACGCAGGAGATGACTGGGTACATCACCTGAAGTCCCGGAGGCGCCTCGGTGAGCACAGGATGGAGCCGTCTGTGCGCGTTTGGCGCTCTGGTCCTGGTGGCTTTGGTGCTGACGTCGTGTACCGGAAGCGCAGGTGCCGTTAACGCCTGCCGCGACGGGTGGCATGTGCTGATAGGTCGCGCGGGCGCACATGAGTCGGACGAGCTCTTCGGCGTGTCCGCCGCTTCTCCGTCCGATGTGTGGGCGGTTGGGGTGGCAAGGCCGGACGTCGGGTCCGCCAGGACTCTGGTCGAGCGCTGGAACGGGCGGCACTGGCGAACGGTTCCGACCCCGGATCCGGCGTCGGGGGACAGCTTCCTGAACGCAGTCGCGGGCTTGTCGCCCTCGGATGCGTGGGCGGTCGGGATGTCGCGCACACGAGGGGGATCAGCCCGGACGCTGATCCTGCACTGGAACGGTCGGCGGTGGGAGGTCATCTCCAGCCCGAACGCGGGAGCTGGGGATAACGCTCTGGTTGCGGTGGCGGCAGCTTCGGAGCGAGACATCTGGGCTGTCGGCTACCACGACTCCGGGTCGGTGTACCGGTCGCTGGTCGAGCATTGGGATGGCGATCGCTGGACCGTCGTGTCACTGCCGCTGCTCGGCGGCGGTGGCGATGGACTGAACGCGGTCGACGCCGCCGCTCCGGGCGTGGTGTGGGCGGTCGGCGGATCGGCCAGAACCCGCGGCCCATCCCAGCCGCTGGTACTCAGGCTCAGCGGACAGCGCTGGTCCTCGGTACCCGCTCCGGCGAGCCTGCGCAGCGCGACGCTGAACGGGGTGACAGCCTGGGGCGGCAGCGGAGCATGGATCGTCGGCGCCATCAGGAGTGGCGGGGGGGATCGCGCATTTGGTCTTCAGGCAGATGGCCACAACTGGAGCACGATTCCCATCGACCTCACGACGGCACTGAGCGTAGATCTCAACGCCATCTGGGCCGCCGCACCTGACCGGGTCTGGGCGGTCGGAAGCTCGTTCGACGGGCGATGGTATCGCCCGCTGGTCGAGCATGGGGTTCGCGACAAGTGGTCGAGGATGCCGGTACCCGTCATCCACGGCTACGACGCTCGCCTCTTCGCTGTAACTGGTTCCAGCGACAGCATGCCATGGGCGGTCGGAAGCGCGGCGCAAAGCGGCGGGCCGCAGCACATCCTGATCCTGCAGGCTTGTTCCCGGCATCTCTCTCAGTGAGCGAGCCCGTCAACCTGATGCGACCGGCGTCTCCTTCTGCTGCTGGCTGACGTTGGCATCCTCGGCGAGCACCCGGATCGCCTCGCTGGGCAGATGAACGGTCACGGCCGTTCCCTGCTGCCAGGGCGGGTCCCCGCCGCGATTTTGCATCCACGCTTGCAGGGTTTCGCCATGCGCGAGGTGAACGAGAACCTGGATGGTCGAACCCACGTACAGCACGCGCTCGACCATGCCAGGAATCCGGTTCTCACCGGACCCGCCATGCTCCTCGAGGTGGACCCGCTCGGGACGAATGACCAGCCTGATCCGTCCGCGAGCGGCGAGGTCACCGCCGACGGCTGTCAGCTGGAAGTCGCCTAGGCGTGCCCTTCCCGTCCCGTCGCCCTCCGCCGACATCATGTTGGATACGCCGAGGAAGTCAGCGACGTACGCGGTGGCTGGCTCCTCATAGACGTCGACGGGGCTGCCGATCTGCTCGATCCTGCCGCCCGACATCACGGCGAGGCGGTCCGACATCGTGAGCGCCTCTTCTTGGTCGTGGGTCACGTAGATGAATGTGACGCCCACTTCCTCCTGGAGCGCTTTCAGCTCGATCTGAAGCTCCTTGCGCAGCTTAGCGTCGAGAGCGCCCAGCGGCTCATCCAGTAGCAGCACGGCTGGATTCAGTACCAGGGCCCTCGCTAGTGCGACCCGCTGCTGCTGGCCGCCCGACATCTGGTTCGGGCGGCGCTTGTGATAGCCCTCGAGCCGGACCAGCGCGAGGGCCTCGGCTGTCTTCTTCCTCGATTCGTCCTTAGTCACGTTCTGGTAGCGAAGCCCGAACGAGACGTTCTCCTCAACGGTGAGGAACGGAAACAGGGCGTATGACTGGAAGACAGTGTTCACATTGCGCTTGTGGGGCGGGGTCTGGGCGACGTCGCGCCCGTCGAGGAGGATGCTTCCTTCGGTGGGTTGCTCGAAACCAGCTATGAGGCGCAGTGTGGTTGTCTTCCCGCAACCGGAAGGTCCGAGCAGCGAGAAGAATTCGCCTCCCTCGATGCTGAGATTGATGCCATCGACGGCGGTGACCTCGGGGAAGCGCTTCACGAGGTCGACGAGCTGAACCTGGCCTCCTGTCATGCGTCAGGATCTTATGCGATTCGCGACGGATTTGAAACGGCCGTTCAGCCGCCGGCGCCGGCCTGGCGACGTGCGGCCTGCCAGGCTTGCCGCCACAGGAGATCGCCGGCCGGCGTGATCTGCAATTCCTTGAGGCCGCGATCGAGGAATGTGGACATCACTGCAGTCGACGTGAGGCTGGAGGGAAGGATGCCCAGTTGCACAAGTCGCGAGGGCGTCGCGTAGGTGAGTGGCTGCGTGAAGCCGGTCGCGGCAATGTTCGTCAGCGCGTTGTGCCGGTCGAGCATGAAGTTCAGGAAGAAATGAGACAGCACAGGGTTGCCCGACCGGCGAAGGATCGTCATCGTGTCGTTGGCCACCGGACCGACGCCATCGGGCGGGAACCAGTAACCGAGCACGTCGTCAGGGACGCCCCGCGGCAGCTTCTTAGCCGCCGCGACGACCTGTCCGGACCAGGCGTGGTGGATGAAGGACCGGCCGGTGGCGAGTTCGGCCACGGTGGAGTTGTTGATCCGCAGGTCGACGAGGCCGTCGAGATCGATCAGCGCGTCCCTGGCCCGGTTAAGCAGATACGGGTCGGTTGAATTGAGCTGATCGTCGTTGTCCCTGAGCAGCGCGAGGCCGATCGTCGCCCGGTAGTCGTCCAGGACGGCTGTCTTGCCCTTGATGGCGGCCCGCCAGGGCAACTCCCAGCCGTTCGCCAGCGCATAGGGATCGAGGTCGACCTGGTCCTTACGCCAGGCAATGCCGGTAGTGAACACCGAATAGGGAACGGTGTACTGCCAGTGGCTGTCGTAGTAAGGGTCGGTGTAGACCGGCCAGGCCTCGCCGATGTTCGGGATGTAGCTGTGGTTCAGCGGCTGAATCTGCGCCCGGCCGACCAGCGGGCCGATCTGCTCAGTCGGTGCGCCCACGAACACGTCGAACTGGTCTCCGCGGCGTCGCAGGATCGACAGCGCCTGCGACATCGAGGTGTAGGAAGTGAGCTCGATCTCGCACTTATAGGCCTTCGAGAAGGCGTCCAGGCAGTTGTGGCTGAGGCGATGCGCCCACGCGAGGACCCTGAACGTCGCGTTGGCCTCGGGTGGGAGGCCGCCGGCGATGGGCTTATTGGCCGCGAGGATCGGCCAGACCACTGGCCGGTTGGGTTCTGGCAGTGGTGTCTTCTTCGGCAGCGCCGCTGAGTCGAGCCCGCACCCGGCGAGCAGCCCGCCAGCGCCGCTCATCACGACGCCGGCACTGGCTGCCCGCCCGAGGAAAGATCTCCTGGTCAGGGGATCTCGAAGGTGGGCGCCTTGATTCACTCAGCGGAATCTAGCACCTTTCCCGCTCAGCTGATGCTAGAAGCAAACTGCATGACATTCCGATTAAATCGGTCAATATCACTCTCGTCATGCTGGACCGATATCAGCCATTGCTCGGACTTGCCCCATGGCGGCAGGAAGACCCCGCCGTTGTGCTGGAACAGCCAGTGCGCGTGACTGTAGGCGTCGTCGATCGTCAGGAAGCCGCGGAAGTCCTTGACCGGCTCCGGGCTGAAGACGATGCAACCTTTGGCCCCGACCGCCACGATGCTCGCGGCCAGGCCATAGCGCTTGATCGCCTCGTTCACTCCAGCGACTGCCTGCTCGCGGAGCGCGTCGATCCGCTGGTAGGCCTCCGGTGTGGCGACTTCCTGGAGCATCGCGCGAGTGGCGGCCATCGCGAGCGGGTTGCCGTTGAAGGTGCCGACCATCTCGTAGTCGCCGTTGGCGACGTGCTGCATGACCTCATGCGTGCCGCCGACCGCGGCGACCGAGATCCCGCCGCCGATCGCCTTCGCCAGGCTCATGATGTCGGGGGTGACTCCGGTCAGCCCGGTCGCTCCGCCGGGCCCAGCCGTGAGCCCGGTCTTGACCTCGTCGAACGCGAGCAGCGCGTCGTGCGCGTGCAGCAGTTCCTTGAGCCCGGCCAGGTAACCAGGTTCGGGCGGGATGATGCCCGCGTTCATCATGATGGGCTCGAGGATCATGCCAGCGACCCGGCCGCGATACTCGTGCAGCACCCGCTCCACGGTCGCCAGGTCGTTGAACCCCACGATCACCGTGAGGTCAGTAAGCGCTCGCGGGATGCCCGTGCTCGCGGGAACGCTGGCCGGTCGCTCGGCCGGGCCGACGTCGGCTGCGTCGGGGTAGACCGATACCTGCACCGAGTCGTGGTGGCCGTGATAGCAGCCCTCGACCTTGATGATCAGGTCGCGGCCGGTGATCGCCCGCATCAGGTGCACCACGTCCATTGTGGCCTCGGTGCCCGAGTTCGCGAACCGCCACTGCGGCAGGCCGAAACGGTTAGTCAGTTCCCTGGCAACGATGATCGCGTCCCTGGTGGGCTGGGCGAAATGAGTGCCGCGGGTCACCTGGTTCTGCACCGCGGCGACGATCGCCGGGTGGCCGTGCCCGGCGAGCGAGACGCCGTACCCTCCGTGCATGTCGACGTAATCGTTGCCGTCCACGTCGTAGAGCTTGGATCCGCTGCCGTGGCTCAGCCACACCGGCTGAGGACGGGAGATCTGCCAGCTTGACGTGACGCCTCCGGCGAGGACTTGCCGTGCCTCGGCCGCGAGCCGCGCAGACTCAGGCTGGCGCTCGATGAAAATGCGCTCCTGCTCGGCGATGACATCGGCGAGGTTCGGCCGGGAGACCGACGCCGCGGCATTCACCTTCTGGCTGTGGTCATCCTGCTGCTCTGGCGGGTGGGCTGCCAGCCCGACCGCGGTCTCGAGGGGGACAGAGCTTTCAGAGTGTGCGGCCTGATCGTCGGCCATGGATAGCTCCCTAACAGGGTTGACTGAACGTTCAGTCTAATTTGCCGGCGGGGGACAGGGCAAGGAGGTCGGCGCCGCGGTCAGGCTATGCTCCCGGCACATGCGCCGTCTGCTGATCGTTCACCACACGCCGTCGCCGGCGATGCAGGCGATGTTCGAGTCCGTGCTCGAAGGCGCTCGCACCGACGAGATCGAGGCCGTCGAGGTGGTTGTCGTCCCCGCTCTCACCGCGGGAGCAGCAGACGTGCTGAGCGCCGACGGGTACGTGCTCGGCACGCCCGCCAATATCGGCTATATGTCCGGCGCACTCAAGCACTTTTTCGACGGTATCTACTATCCGTGCCTCGAGGCGACCAAGCGCCGTCCCTACGGGCTTTATGTGCATGGCGCCAGTGACACGTCTGGCGCGGTCAGGGCCGTCCAGTCAATCGCTGGCGGGCTCGCCTGGCAGCAGGTCAGGCCGCCAGTGTGCGTGGTCGGCCAGCCGGGCAAGGCGGACCTGGAAGCGTGCTGGGAACTGGGAGCTGTCGCAGCGGCAGAACTCGCTGAGGTCACGTAGCGGCGCCGCGATACTTGGCGGCGGCGTTAGCTACTTCGTGCCGTAGTTGTACAGCTGCTGATTGACCGGGCTCTCGTTGGAGCTGGCCAGCACGCTCGTGGCAGTGAATGCCACGGCGAATGCCAGTGCGGCACCGGCCACGACGGACACGAGCAGCAGCGCTAGACGAGTCACGAAGTCCTCCTTGCCGCATCTAGAGCCAGATCCGGGCGGCTTGGGCCCTAAGCATAGGGAATGTCCATGCCGCCGTGCCATAACGATACTGAATAGTAATTTCCGCCATCTGCAGATAAGTCGGCAGCGGGGCGGCGTGTCACCGGATGGCCCGGGAAGTGGCTACTGGCAGGCGGAAGAGTACAAGATCCGGGCTGGCAAGCACGACCCGGGCGCCAGGCAGGTTCACGCGCGCGGCGAGCCGGCCTTTCTCTCGCCGGTCGCTCCAGAGCAGCGAACCCGCATCCACCACGACATACCGGACACCCGCGGCTACCAGCGCGGCGGTGCGCGAGCGTCCCGAGGTAATCACCGGCGTCAGCTGGCGCGCGCGCTGGCTCTCCGCGGGCACCGTCGAATGGCCGACCCGGAGCGCATCGTTCCAGATCATCGGCCTGCTCACGAAGCGCGGCCACGGGTCGAACACGGCCTCGCCGTGATTCCACGGATACCGCCGGTACTGCGCCCATGGCAGCAGCAGGACGGCGCCGCCCGGCCGGCTGGCCTCGATGAGCTGGCGTGCTTTCATCCAGTCGGCCGGATACTGCACCGCTTGCAGTCGGCCGGCTGCCCCCCACGCCAGCCCCGGCAGCAGCAGGACCGGCGCGATGAGTGCCAGGACGGCGAGCGTGACCGCGGGACCCGTAGCCGTTTCGCCCGCCTTGATCAGCCTGGAAGTACCTGGCGCCCTGGCTGCGGTGATGAGCGCGCCGGCTCCCGCGCCGATGCCAAGCGCCAGCGCGATCGCTAGCGGTGCGACAAACTGCTGCCCGTCGCGCAGCAGCGCGAAGCCCGGCCAGAATGCGATAGCACCCCGCAGCGAGGCTCTGCTCGCCTCCGTCAGCCCGAGCCCGGCGATGCAGACGCCGAGCACCGCGGCGATGCCGGCTCCCTGGCAGTTCCGCCGCGGCCGGGCAGCGAGCACGTATCCCGCCGTTGCCAGCGCGACGAGGGCAAGCCAGAAGGCTGACGCCGGGCCGCCATATCCGGTCGGCACGGCCTGAGCGTTCCAGATCCCGCCGAGCATCAGGAGGCTGCCGAGCGTGCCGAATGGCGTATCGGCCCTGGCCGCGAAAGCGGCGACGCCGGCGGGATTCGCGTGCACGGGATTAATCAGCGACGGGATCAGCCACGGCAGGCTGGCCACCGCGATCACTCCGACAGTCAGTGCGAGCCTGCGCAACCGCTCGGGCCAGCCGGAGCCGGCGCACAGCGCGACAGACATAGCCGCGATCACGGTCACCGACATCGCGGCGAACCCGCCGACCGCGGCCGGGACCATGGCGGCGGCGAGCCGCCCGACCCGGATCCGGCCCTCGTGGCTCATGAGCTCGCGCAGGACCCACGGCAATCCGGCGTATCCGAGCAGCATCGCCCACTGGCCCATGATCAGCCGCTCGGCGACAAACGGATTCCAGGCGTAAAACACCCCCGCGGCCAGCAGCGCGGGCAGCGGCAGCCCGCCGTCAGCATCGATCCGGCGGCGGCTGGCCGCGAGCAGGGCGGCGGCGCCCGCGCAGGCCAGGACGAAAATTGCGATCAGGATCAGCTTCTGGACGACGTCTGCCGGGATTACTTTCGCGGCGATCGCAACGACCAGGTCGCTGGGCACGGCGCGCGGCGGGCCGCCGCCTGATCCGATATCGGCGTACCCGACCGGCGGATGAGGGACAAAGACCATGTCGTAGGACAGGACGAACCCGCTGCCAAGGGCCGGCCCGAGGGCAAGCAGGCCCAGCACTAGCCCGGCCACCGCGGGCCAGGCGTGCGGCCGCAGGCGACCCGCCAGCCGGTAGAACACAGCGACGAGGTTGCTCAGTCGGTGATCTGGGCCCCCGAGGCCCTCGTCGGCAGGCAGCGAGGTTGTCTTCGGGGTGGCCGGTCCGCCCATGGCCGGTCCGCCCTTGTCGCGGGCTGGACGGGCTAGCACGCCTTGCGGGCCTGTACCAGCAGGATCGAGGCCGCCGATGGCCAGCGGCAGAACAGGCTGTCCAGCGGGCGCAGCGCTGCCGGGACGTCGTGATAGCGGGCCCCGCGAACCGTGACGGTCTGGAGCCCGTAGGCGGCAAGCAATTCCACCAGGGCGCGCCTGGTGAACATATGCAGGTGCCCGGCTACCTGGCTGCCCGGCCTGCCAAATACCGACCGCAGGCTTACCTCGGAGAACACTGGCTGGATGCCGACCGCGAGTAGCCCGCGGTTGTACCAGGCCGCCAGGTTCGGGGTGGACAGCAGCAACGAGCCGCCGGGCTTGAGTATCCGGTGCACCTCCTCGACCGCCGAGTCGGTGTCGACGAGATGCTCGATCACCTCGCTCATGATCACGACGTCCACGCTGCCCGACCTGATCGGCAACGTGGTGTCAAGGCCGGCCCGCAGCACGGCCAGCCCGCGGCCCCTGGCCTGCCTGAGCGAAGGCGCGGACCAGTCCAGCCCGGCGAAACGGTGCCCGGGCAGGCTGGAGGCCGCGACGCCCGTTGCGAAGCCGTCGCCGCAGCCAACGTCAAGGATGGTGGCGCTGCCTGGCAGGCCGGCCAGCACATCGGCCAGCATTTCGGCCTGGCGGCGCGCCCGGTCAGGCCCTGAGCTCGCGGGGACGGCGGCGTCCTCGTAGAAGTCGCGGAGCGGGTTCCCTCCGGCGCGCGCCAGCACAGGCGCGTTCATGCGTGCTCCGAGGGGCTCACGCCCGACGGCTGCGGCAGGTATCCGACGGCACTGTCAGCGGCAACCGGCTCGTCGGCCGGGATGGCCTCCCGGACGTGATCGGCAACCCTCGCCCTGGCCAGCGCCTCGTCGACGACCGTCGAGAATCCGTCAACCGCGGCCGACCAGTGCTGTTGCCTGGCCCGCTCCCTGGCGGCGTCACCCATCGTGCTGCGCGTCCTGTCGTCGATCGCCAATGATGCCCACGCAGAAGCGAATTCGCCTTCGGTCCGCACCAGCAGTCCGGTCTCGTTGTGTACGACCGAATCCCTGAGCCCTGGCACGCTGAACCCGATCGCGGGCGTGCCTCGGACGGCCGCCTCGGAGACAACGATTCCCCAGCCCTCGATGCTGGCCGGATGGAGCAGCAGCCAGGCCGCAGACATCAGCCGGTGCTTCTCCTCCTCCGATACGCGGCCAGTGAACTCGACGCCGCCCCCGGCCATGCTCTCCAGCCGCGCGCGCTCGGGGCCGTCGCCCGCGATCACCAGCCGGCCGCCTGTCACCTGGCGCACCCGGTCCCACAAGCGCAGCAGCAGGTCGATCCGCTTGTACTCGGCAAGCCGGCCGAACGCGAGGAACATCGGCTCCGGCGAGCGCGGAGCCGGTGGCGGGCCCGGTTCCACGCCGTTGCAGATGAGCCTGATCCGGTCGGTGTCGACGCCTATCTCCTGGAGCGCAGTGAAGGTCGAGGCCGAGACGGTCAGGAACAGGTTGCGCCGGTGCACCCAAGGCATCACCGCCGTTTCGGTCAGCCGCCCGAGTCCGCTGACCGGCTGCGGGAATCGCAGCGGCCACAGTTCAGAGTGCACATGGTTGACCAGGCAGACGACTGGCCGGCTGGTCCACAGCGGAGCGAGGAACGGCATGCCGTTGCACACCTCGACCACCAGGTCACAGTCGCGCAGGTGGCGTCTGAACTCCAGTGGCGCCCTGACGAACTGGGAGTAGGTGCCGCCGCTGCGCCGCACCTCGTAGGGCCGTTCACCGACGCGACCGCCACACAGCAGCGTGACGCGATCGCCGCGCTCACTCATGCCATGGGCAAGACGATCGACCAGCAGCTCCGAGCCCCCGGCGTCCTTGTTCGCCAGATCGCGCCAGGCGATGAACACGATGTGACGGCCCGTCGTCATGCGCGACGGCTCGTTCCACGACCCCCTGTTTGCCGCAACAGCACGGTCCTGAACCTCCCGGGTGGCCTCGACGGCCCACGTCGAGCCTGAGCGCCGCAACTGCACCAGCTGGTGCGCACTATTGTGGTGATATCACCAAGATCGTCAAGTGTAGGCAACTGTCGCCCGAGACGCGGCGATCTTTACCGGGTCGAGCTCTTTCCCGAATCACCGGGCCGTCATCCGTCCAGGCAGGCGGACGACGCGCACGTAGTGGCTCAGGCCGGAACGAAACCCAGCGATATTAGTGAAAGCGACCGCTACGCTGACAATCAGGTGCTACTGGAAAGTAGCATTGTGCTTCCATCGCCGCAGCCATAGCCAGCCAGGAGTGCTGCGCATCGGGCTGGGGGTGGGCGAGCGGAGAGGAAGCCAGGCAAGAGAGGGAGCAGGCCGCATGCTGAGGTCCGTCCGCCTGTTCCGGCTCTTCCTGAAGGAGCAGACGGACCCCGGCGGGTTCTATTCCGCGCTGGCGGGCGACGCCGCAGACCAGATCGCGGAGTACACCACGGTGCGGGACCGGACCGTGCTCGATATCGGCGGCGGCGCCGGCTACTTCACCGATGAGTTCAGGTCGCGAGGCGCGAACTGCTATCTGCTCGAGCTCGACGTCGGCGAAATGATGAGCCGCGGGCAATCACCACCTGGCGCCGTCGTGGCTGACGGATACTGGCTGCCAGTCCGTGACGGCGGAGCCGACATCTGCGTGTCTTCCAACGTTCTTGAGCATGTTCGGGATCCGAACGGACTCATCGAGGAGATGGTGCGGGCCACCAAGCCCGGCGGCCTGATCTACCTGTCCTTCACCAACTGGTTCTCGCCATGGGGCGGGCATGAGATGTCGCCATGGCATTACCTCGGCGCGAGCTTGGCGGAGCGGCGCTACCAGCGCAAGCACGGCAAGCCGCCGAAGAACCTCGTCGGCTCCAGCCTGTTCCCGCTGCATATCGGGGCCGTGCTCAAGATGACGCGGGGCCGCACCGATGTCGAAGTGGTATCCGCCCGGCCCCGGTACTACCCGGCCTGGTCTCGCGCGCTCCTGCTGATTCCCGGACTGCGTGAGATAGCGACGTGGAATCTGCTGCTCATCTTGCGGCGGACCGGATGACCTTCGCGCCGGTGACCGGGCAGCACCGGGCGCCAAGGGCACTGGGTTCACTCGCCGTCACCATCGCCGGCGGTCAAGGAAGCCGGCGGATATCCCGGACGGCCCGCTGGTCGATCCTCGTCTGGCTGGCTGCGCTCCTCATCTTCTTCCTGAACGCTCACGGCCGGATCTTCTTCGACACCAAGCTCGGCGTGGACATTGATCCGCTGGGGTTCTACGGCAGGCTCTGGCACCTGTGGAATCCGACGGAATGGTTCGGCACCCTGCAGGACCAGTACATCGGCTACGCGTTCCCGATGGCGCCGTTCTACCTAGCCGGGCAGCTACTGAAGATTCCGGTCTGGCTGACCGAGCGGCTCTGGCTGTCGCTGCTTGTCGCCGTGGGCTTTGCCGGGCTGGTGAAGCTGGCCGAGGCAGTGCGGATCGGCACCGACCGGTCCAGGACCGTCGCGGGCCTCGCATTCGTGCTCTGGCCGACCTTCACGATCGTGATCGGCTCGACCTCGGCGGGCATTCTGCCTGGCCTGCTGGCACCCTGGGCGGTGCTGCCGCTGGTCAGCGTGGCCGAGCAGGCGTCGAACCGCGGCTCGGTGCCGCTTGGCAGCCTGGTGCGGGCGGCTGCTTTGTCGGGTGTCGCGGTGCTGTTCATGGGCGGCGTCAACGCGACCTCGACGCTCTACCCGCTGATCCTGCCCGCGCTGTTCATCGTCACGAGACTGCGCGGCCGGCAGCGCCTCCAGCTTGCTGGGCTCTGGGTCGCTGCCGTCATCCTGGCCTCCGCATGGTGGCTCGTGCCGCTGCTGATTCAGGCGAAGTACTCCTTTAACTTCCTGCCCTACGTGGAACAGGCGACGACGACCACCGCCACCATGTCCGGCGCAGCGTTCCTGCGCGGTGCGGGGAACTGGACAGCGTACCTGAACTTCGGCCAGCCCTGGCTGCAGGCCGGCTGGGTGATGGTGGCCTACCCGGTAGCCGTCATGGCAGCGGCGGTCGCTGCCGCCACCGGCCTGATCGGCGTGTCTCGGCGCGACCTCCCGGCCAGCGCGTGGCTGCGGCTGAGCCTCGGCACCGCCGCTCTCATCGCTCTGGCCGGTTATCCAGGTCCGCTCGGCGGCATCTTCCACCATCCCGTCGACCAGCTCCTTGACGGAGTCGCCGCGCCGCTGCGAAGCGTTTACAAGGTCGAACCCGTTGCGGCGGTCGTGATCGCTCTCGGCATCGCGCATGCGCTCGTGCTCAGGATGAAGCGCGCAACGCTGGGGGCCGACGCGGCGCCGCGAACCTTGTGGCACTTCTTCGCGGCTCCGGCCATCGCGCTCGTGCTGCTTGGGATGGCGTACCCGCAGTTGTCCGGCCAGGTGCTGAATGCCGGCTCGTTCCGAGCCGTGCCCGGCTACTGGAAGCAGGCGGCTTCCTACCTGCGGCAGCACTCGCCTCGGGCGCCTGCCCTTGTCGTACCGGCGGCAGCACACGGCGTATTCGTGTGGGGCGAGCCGGTCGACGAGCCGTTTGAGCCGCTTGCCAGCTCTCCTTGGGCCGCCCAGGGGCTGGTGCCTTACGGGGGAGCAGGCTCAGAGCTGCTGCTCAGGTCGGTGCAGGCGGCTATCAATTCCGGCGAGCGCATCCCGGGACTGTCAGCTACGTTGGCCAGATCTGGCATCGGTTATGTTCTGGTCCGCAACGACCTCAGCCCCGCATCGATCGGGTATACGCCTCCCCAGGCGGTGCATCAGGCGCTAGCCAGTTCCGGTTTCAAGGTCGTCGCGTCGTTCGGACCCGAGATCACCAGCGCGCCGAGCGGTCCCGCATCATCGTCGGTGCAATCCGGCGCTGCGGCGGCACGGACGCAGGCGTCTCTTCCTTCCTTTCCGGCGATCGAGATCTTCGCGCCGGTCACAGCTCCGGATCGGCCGCCGCCCGCGGCCGTCGCGCTCCCGGTGAGCCAGACCGTGCTCGTCAACGGAGGCCCCGATGCGTTGCT
>Ga0066903_100003114_pt1 | contig 13389 bp, 10 predicted proteins | sample PanSoiMetaGPlot1_FD_67491 | JGI IMG/M metagenome (GOLD analysis project Ga0066903, IMG submission 67491) | Tropical forest soil microbial communities from Panama analyzed to predict greenhouse gas emissions - Panama Soil - Plot 1 (version 2) | ecosystem: Environmental > Terrestrial > Soil >... | reverse complement strand
GGCGAAGCGCCGATCGCCGAGCAGGTGGTCGTCGAGGAAGTAGAGGTGCCGTCCCGGCAGCCGCGCGATCTCGGCGAGCGCCTCGTCTACGCGCTGGGTGTAGAAGGATCGGCCGCCGGTGAAGAAGGCGTCCTTGTAACAGAAGTCGCAGTGCTGGGGACAGCCGCGAGTGACAACGATGGAGTTGGGGACGAGATAACGGCGGCGCCGAATCAGGTCGCGGCGCACCGGCGGCAGGCGTTCGAGCGTGCGGCCCGATGTCGATCGATAGACCTTCCGCGGGCGGCCGGCGCGGAAGTCCTCCAGGAACTGCGGAAACGTCTGCTCGCCGGGACCGAGAAAGATGGCGTCGGCGTGGGGCTGCGCTTCGGCCGGCAGCGAGGTGACGTGCAGGCCGCCGAGGGCGACGAACGAGCCGCGGCGCCGGTAGCGATCGGCGAGGCGGTAGGCGCGATAGGCGTTGGTGATGTAGACCTGAATCACCACCAGGTCGGGCCGGTCGTCGAGGGCGAGCGGGTCGAGGTGATCGACGTGTTCATCGTGAATGACTGCCTCGTCGTCCGGCGACAGGTAGGCCGCCAGAGTGGCGAGGCCGAGGGGTGGAAACAGCGAGTACTTGATCGGGCGCCAGTAAGGACTGGTCGCCTCGGTGAGGGCCGGGAGCACGAACGTGACGTGAAGCGGACGGCGCGCAGCGCACATACGCCAACTACTTTACACTAACAAGTCATTTGCTGTCTCACGTGTCAATAGAGGTATGGTGTCAGGGGTGGGTCAGACACCATATGGTTTCTGTACGGATCGCGCTGCTTCTTACACTCTTGTTCGCGCCGCTGCAGCGGCTGAAGCCCCCCGACGTCCGCTACGTCCCGACGCCGCAGAATGTCGTCGAGGTGATGCTCGAGATGGCCCACGTCACCGCCGCCGACGTCGTCTACGATCTCGGGTCCGGCGACGGCCGCATTCCGATTACCGCGGCCCAGAAGTACGGCGCGCGCGGCGTCGGCATCGAGATCGAGCCGCGGCTGATCCGGGAATCGCAGGACAACGCAGTGAAGGCGCACGTCACCGATCGGGTCTGGTTCGTCAACCAGGATCTGTTCGAGACCGATCTCAGCCCGGCCACGGTCATCGCGATGTATCTGCACCCGCGGATGCTGCAGCAGCTGATGCCGAAGCTGAAGCGTCTTCGCCCCGGCACGCGCATCGTGTCGCACTACTACCACATGGGCGAGGAGTGGCCGCCCGACGAGTCGCGCGACGTCAACAGCCTGCCGGTCTACATGTGGACGGTGCGTTAGACGGTTCATCGAAGCGGCCGCGTTTGCCACTATACTGGCCCGGTCGAGATAGCCCTTGAACGTTGGCGATCCTATGAGCGCCAGGCCGCCCGTCTCATCCCCATCCGACAACCTCGACGATTCGACGCACGCCGCGCACATATCGGGTGTCGGCCCGGGCTCGATGATCGGCCCGTATGAAGTGGTCCGGCAGCTGGGGCGAGGCGGGATGGGCGTCGTCTTTCACGCCCACCAGCTCAGACCGCTCCGCCGCGACGTCGCGCTCAAAATCATCAAGCCCGGCATGGACAGTGAGCAGGTCATTGCGCGCTTTGACAGCGAGCGGCAGGCCCTGGCCCTGATGGATCACGTGAACATCGCGCGTGTCTTCGATGCCGGCACAACTCCCGCGGGGATGTCGTATTTCGTGATGGAGTTGGTTGCTGGTATCCCGATTACGTCCTACTGCGACTCAAAACACCTCACGATACGAGAACGCATCGAACTCTTCATCCCGGTGTGCCATGCGATCCAACATGCACATCAGAAGGGAATCCTTCACCGCGATATCAAGCCGTCCAATATCCTCGTCACCGATCAAGACGGCGCCGCTGTCCCCAAGTTAATCGACTTCGGCCTCGCGAAAGCCCTCGGCCATCAATTGAGTGACGCCACTTTGATGACGAACCTGGGAACCGTCATCGGCACGTTCCATTACATGAGCCCCGAACAGGCCGAGCTGACAAGACATGACATCGACACGCGCAGCGATGTCTACTCGCTCGGCGCGGTTCTGTATGAGTTGCTGACCGGCGTCACGCCGTTCGCTCGCGAGCGCCTGGCCGATGTGGGCTACGTCGAGGCGCTGCGGCGCATTCGCGAGGAGGAAACCACTCGGCCAAGCGTGCGGCTGCGTCGTTCTACGGCGTCAGACGCAATCGCGCTTCAACGGCGAAGCAACTCGGCGCGGCTAGTCAAACAATTGCACGGCGAGTTGGATTGGATCGTCATCAAGGCGCTCGACAAGGACAGGACCCGGCGCTATGAAACGGTCAACGGTCTGGCGCGTGATTTGGAGCGGTATCTGGCGAAAGAGCCAGTAGAGGCCGCTCCGCCGTCGCCCACCTATCGCCTGGGCAAGCTCGCGCGGCGACACCGTGCCAGCCTGATCACCGCCGCCGCATTCACCATGCTCTTATTGACCGCGGTGATTGTGAGCTCCTGGATGGCCCTGCGCGCGAGCATGGCTGAGCAAGAAGCGCGAGCGGTGAACGACTTCCTGCGGAACGATCTGCTCGCCCAGGCGAGCGCCAACGAGCAGGCTGGTCTTGGTCAAAGGGCTGACCCCGACCTCAAGGTCCGCACCGCGCTCGACAGGGCGGCGAACCGGCTCGAAGGAAAGTTCGCGGCCCAACCGCTCGTCGAGGCCTCAATCTACCAGACGATCGGCAGCGCCTACAGGGACCTCGGTTTGTATCCGGATGCGCAACTCCGCCTGGAGCGTGCTCTCCTGTTGCGAAGCCGCGTCCTCGGTCAGCGGCACCGAGACACACTGACGACCGCGGCGAGGCTTGCCGAAGTGTACCTGCTACAAGCCAAATACGCGCCGGCCGAAGGATTGTACCTGGATACGCTTGAAGCGCAGCGTCGCGTACTGGGCGTGGAGCATCCGGATACACTCGACACCGCAGACGGCCTCGGCGAACTGTTTCGTGAAGAAGGCAAGTTTGCGCAGGCGGAACCGCTTTTGGTCAGAACCGTAGACGCCCGCCGTCGCACATTCGGCGAAAACGATCCCAGCACTCTTGCGAGCATGAACAATTTGGCAGGCGTCTATCACGTTGAAGGCAAGTATGTGCAGGCCGAGCTCCTTTATTTCGATGTCGTCGAGCGACAAAGTCGAGTACTAGGCGCTGACCATCTCAAGACAATCGACACAATGAGTAACTTGGCAGAAACGTACCGCGTGGAGGCGAAGTACGATCAGGCGGAATCACTCGACAATCACGTCTTGGACGCCTACCGTCGTGCATTGGGAGCGGAACACCCCAACACGCTTATAGCCATGAACAATGTGGCAGGTGTTTACCACCTGCAGGGCAAATACGCTGAGGCGGAGTCACTGTTCAGCACGGTCCTCGAGATCGAGAAACGAGTCTTGGGTGAGGAGCATCGCGACACCCTGGTGACGATGAGCAATCTGGCCGTCGCTTTTCGAGCCCAACGTAAATACGCTCAAGCGGAATCACTGTTCAACCGATCGCTCGAAATGCAGAAGCTCGTGCTCGGGGAGGAGCATCCCAGGAGACTGAAGACGATGAGCAATCTGGCGATGGCCTACGGAGCTCAAGGTAACTACGCGGAGGCAGAATCGCTTTTCACTACCACCCTTGCGATTCAAACACGTGTGCTTGGGGAGGAGCACCCAGATACGTTGAAAACGCGACTATCGATGGGCGCGATGTGGCTTGAGCAGAACAATTACTCGCGTGCTGAATCGACACTTCGCGGCGCGCTGAGAAACTATGCGACGGCACACTTCGACGGTTGGGAGAAATACGACTGTCAATATATGTTGGGCGCGAGTCTCGCGGGCATGAAGAGATTTGATGAAGCTGAACCCGTCTTGATCGCTGGCTATGAAGGACTGTTGGCACGACAAACCGCTATTCCTGCGGAAAATCGACGCGACGTTGCAGCCATCGCCAGACAAATCGTGAAGCTGTATCAAGACTGGGGAAGGACGGATAAGGCAGCGGAGTGGCGCTCCAGACTCCGACAACCTTAGAGTCGAGCCGCCCTCCCGCTGCCGGGTTCTAGCCGCGCCTCGACGCGACTTCCTGGCGCAGCGCCTTGATCTGATGCAGGATCTCGTGGAGGCAGGCCTGATCCTCCGACGTGCCCTTCATGTAGATCGTTCCGTTGGGATAGAGAACCGCGGTGTCCACCTCATCCAGATCCTCGAATCCCCGCTCGTGAGCCCGCGCCGTCAACTCGCCATGGTTGATGTGGAGGCGGCGCAGCGCCTCTTCGTCCACCTCATGATCGCGAATCAGGTAGGTGTCGCGCGCCGCCATCATCCTCTTTTCCTCTTCAGGGCCGCGGTAGTAATGGCGTACGAGCAACGCGTTGATGCCGAGCAGCGAGACCGCGCCGATGACGCCGCCGGTCAGCGAGGTGTCGTTGCCGATAATCGCGTTCTGCACGGTGTTCGACAGGGTCAGCAGCACCACCAGGTCGAACGGGTTCAGCTGCGCCAGGATGCGCTTTCCGAGCCGGCGCAGGAGGAACACCAGCAGAAGATAGACCGCGATCGGCCGGACGATCTTCTCGAGAATCGAGACCGCGGGGTCCCCGGTGCCAAGCTCGAACAGGTTGACCACGAACGTGTGCCAGTCATGGAGCATGATGGGAGTCAGCCTACTTCCGGGACCCGTTCCGGCGGCATAAGGAGTCCGCGATGAACATGCGCACGTTCTGGCTGAATCTCGGCTGGCTCGTCGTGCTCGTGGTGACGTTCGCCGTGCCGCTCGCGCTCGATCCGTTCGGCTTCCTGAACTACTTCACCAGCCTGGCGATATGGCTGATCCCGATCCTCTATTTGTGGCCGGTGTTCCACATGCTGACGGCGAACGGCACCGGCAGGCGACGCCGCGCGCTCGCCTTGACCGTCGCGACGATTGTCGGCCTCGGCATCGTGCTCGATTTCGTGCTCGGGTTCCTGACGCTGCGGTTTCCCGGCTGCACCGATCCCGCGGTGCCGCCGACCGGAGGGTACCTGCTCTGTCTGCCGGCGGTGCACGGCCGGATCCCGATCGAGGAACTGCTGTTCTATGCAATGGGTCCCGTGGCGATGGTGCTCGTCTACGCGTGTGCAGACGAACGCTGGTTGAGCAGGTACAACCCACCGGACGATCTCGTGGATCTCGAGCTGATTCAGATCTCACCGCGCATCGCGCTCGTCGGCGTCGCCGCGCTGGTGGTCGCCGTGATCCTCTGGCGCGTCAACGGCACGTTTCCGACCTACTTCGTGTTCCTGGCGGCCGGCGCCGTGCTGCCGGCAATGTTTCTCTACCGCGCGATCGGCAGCTTGACCAACTGGCCGGCGTTCACCGTTACGACGCTCTACGTCGTCCTCACGTCGGTGATCTGGGAAGTGACGCTGGCCATTCCGCGTCTATGGTGGGGCTACCAGCCCTCGGGAATGATCCACGTGACGATCGCCGCGTGGTCGCGCGGCGATGCGATCTTTCCAGTCGAGGCCGCCGTCGTCTGGATCTTCGCGCCGTTCGCGAGCGTGCTGACCTACGAGTTCGCCAAGGCGCTGACGCATCACCCGAAACCGACCCGAGTCGCGCTGTTCGGCCCTCCGGCCTCCGCGCCGGCGCGACCGCGTCTGCAGGTCTGACCAGCTCAGCGGCGCTGCCTGTGCCTTGCGCCCGCGGCGTGTTCCATGGGAGAGTTTTCCGCTTCCTTTACACGCCGCTGACGGCGCAGATGAGTGCACATGACGACGAACGTTTCGAGTTTCGATACGGCCACAATCGAGGACCTCTTTGGTCCGGCCGCCGGCGGTCCGCCGGCGATCGCCACGGCTGCCCTGATAAAGAAGATGATCGATTCGCGCAAAGGGATCAGCGATCTGATCTTCTCGCCGGGCCGGCCCCCTCAGGTGGAGCAACTGGGCGACCTGACGCAGCTGGCGGTCGCCGAGCTTCCGGTGCTCCGGCCTGAGGACACCGCCCGGATCGCCGCCGATCTCATCGCCGGCAACCAGCAGGCGCTCCGGACGCTCAAGGAGCAGGGTGCGTGCGACCTGTCGTACTCGCTGCCCGAGCAGTCGCGCTTCCGCGCCAACGTCTTCCGCCAGCGCGGCACCTACGCGATCGTCATGCGAGTGATCCCCTCGAAGATTCCGACGCTGGCTGAGCTGCGGCTGCCGCCGGTGCTGGCCGAGACCGCGTCGCTCAAACACGGCATCGTGCTGGTCACCGGACCGACCGGTTCCGGGAAGTCGTCCACGCTCGCGGCGATCATCGACATCATCAACGAGACGCGCTCCGAGCACATCATCACCATCGAGGATCCGATCGAGTTCCTGCACCACCACAAGAAAGCGACGGTCCACCAGCGCGAGCTGTACAGCGATACGCCGACCTTCGCGCTCGCGCTGCGCGCCGCCCTGCGGCAGGCGCCGAAGGTGATCCTGGTCGGCGAGATGCGCGATCGCGACACGGCCGAGATTGCGCTGACCGCGGCCGAGACCGGGCATCTCGTCTTCTCCACGCTCCACACCATCGACGCCTCGAAGACCGTCGACCGCGTCGTCGGAACCTTCGAGGCCGGCGATCAGCGCGCGGTGCGGACGCGGCTCGCGGCCACGTTCCGCTACTTCATCTCGCAGCGGCTGGTGCCGATGAAGGAAGGCGGACGGATCGCCGTTCTCGAAATCCTGAAGTCGACGATGCGGACGCGCGACTACCTCGAGCGGGGCGACAGCGAAGGCAAGTCGCTGCTCGACGCGATGAAGGACGGCGAGCTGGACGGCATGCAGCATTTCGACGGGGAAATCGAAAAGCTGGTGCGCAACGGGACGATCTCGTACGCGACCGGATTGCTGTATGCCACCAACGCAGGGAACCTGCGGGTCCAGCTCGCCGACGTGCCGAACGAAGACGATCTGATCATCAGATGACCGCGGCGGCGTCGCTCGACGGCTGGCCGTTGCCGAAGAACCTGTAGCCGAACGACTTCGACCGGTCGGCGACGTGTCGAATCCACTCCGGCGTCGCGCGATCGCGAATCGCGGCGAACGCCACGACCTCCGCCATCACCAGAACCGGCCGCTGCCGCTGCGCCGGCCGCGGCAGATAGCCGGCCGGCGGTCCCGCGAACCAGTCCGGCCCTTCGGCAGCGCCACTGTGCGATTCCACGGGCATCCGGCCGTCCGGCCCGGGCCGGCCGAGGTGCTTGAAGCCGAGCGCCCCCGGCATCGGCGTGCCTCGCGGGAGGAAGCGATCGGCGATTTGAATCGCCGCGTCCTCCCACGCCGGCTGCTTGATGCCCGACGCGTCGAACAGCTCCTTGTGAATCTCGCCTTCCATCGCGACCGGGGACTGGAACAGGAAGATGTCGAACTCGGGACCGCAGGTGCGTGGGCCGCCCGCCTTCTGGAACCAGCACTCGATTTCACCGCCGAACGGATCGTCCGGCTCGACCGGGGCGTGGCTGCTGAACGCGGCGCGCCCCGGCGACAGGTGCGCGGCAATCACCGCGTCCGGCCCGAGCTGGTCGCGCATGATCAGGTTTGCCTGGTTGAACTGCGACGAAGTCCATCCTCCGCGCACCGATTCCCACGCGCAGACGTACACGATGTGGTTGACGAGCCCGGCCGCGACGATCGCGCCGCAGATGCGCTTCAGCCGATCGGCGTTGAAGCTGCCCGGGTCGCCGGAGGACAGGAACAACACCGGAACGAACCCTTCCTTGCGCAGCCGCCACAGCAGCGCCATCAGTTCGTCCAGGCGCCCGTCCGCGAAGTCGATCGTCGGGAAGAAGTTGCCGTAGCCGCTCGTCACGCTGACGAACACATGCGTGTTGCCGGCGGCCTTGAGGCGCGCAATCCAGTCGTCCTGATCGTCGGGAGGAATGCCGGCGAGCGTGCTGGTGAACATGACGCGGCCGTGGCGATCCTTGAGGTTGCAGAAGTCGGCCTTGACCGCGACCAGCTGGTCGCGGGTCGGCACCGTGACGTCGGGCTCGCCGCCGGCGAGAACCTTGGCGACAAATGTCTCGAACCCTTTCATCTCGGCGCGGTTGGCGACGACGACGTGGCCCGAGAGATCGCCGTCGGACCACGGGAGTCCCAGATCGCAAGAGAGAAATCCGGTGTGGAACTTGTAGCCGACACCGCTGTCGATGACGACGCGCGTGCATTCCTCGAACGCGCCGATCGCGTGCGTGAGTTCCTCGGGCACGCCGTTCTTGTCGTCGGCGCGGACCCGGTTGCAGACGACCGATCCGTCCGGCTGCGCCGAGAAGTAACGCCGGCGTCCGTGATCGTCGAAGACGTACAGCGCGAACCTGCCGCCGCCGAGCTTCTCTTCGTGAATCTGCTCCCACGGACCGGCGGCGTCTGGCCGCGTGCGCGCGTGGACGAGTCCAATGTTGTCCTCGCCCGCGGTTTCGACGGCGACCAGCTTGCCATTGACGGCCTGTAGCGTCAGCGTGCGATCCATAACCCTCACCTATGAATTGAAAAGACGATTACACCGGCTGCGGCGTCGCCTCGGGGTGCCGTGTGGGGAGGGCTGCACTCTACACCACCCCGCTTCTTGTGGGTATACGCGCAGACCCGGGTGCGAAACGGCTCATTCGGCAAGTCCGGCGCGCCGGATCTCACTTATAATCGCCGGTTGAAAGGCAGGGTCTATGAGGCGTCTTGTCGGGTTTGCCTTCGCCGTTCTGGCCTCGACCCCTTCGAGCGTGTTCGCGGCTTCGCCGACGTTCACCAGGGACGTCGCGCCCATCCTCTATAACAGTTGCATCACCTGTCACCGGCCCGGCGAAGTCGCGCCGATGTCGCTCATCTCGTACGAGGACGTCCGGCCCTGGGCCAAATCGATTCGCCTCAAGGTTTCCAGCCGCGAGATGCCGCCGTGGGGCGCCGACCCACAATTCGGCAAGTTCAAGGACGATCGCAGCCTCACCGCCGATCAGATCGACACGATCGTGAAGTGGGTCGAAGCCGGCGCGCCGAAGGGACGCGACGCCGATCTGCCTGAGGTTCCGAAGTTCGCCACCGGCTGGTCGCACGGCGAGCCCGACGTCGTCATCGAGATGCCGATCGATTTCGCGGTGCCGGCGGAAGGCGAAGTGCCGGTCATCGATTTCTTCGCCAGGTCGCCGTTCACGGAAGACGTCTACGTGAAGGCGCTCGAGGTGCGGCCCGGCGCCTCGTCGGTCGTGCACCACGCCGGCTTGTACGTGATCGACAGGTTGCCCGACGGCGCGAGGCTGGTGAACGGGCAAATCGTCGACGCCAGCGGCAAGCCGATGGGCCGCAACCAGGTCGCGCGCGCCAACGGCGCCAGCGCAACGCAGGAAATCCAGAAGCTCCTGTCGTACGTGCCGGGACGCGGCTACGAGGAGTATCAGGGCGACGCCGGTCAGTTGATCAAGGCGGGCTCGTACATCGACTTCTACATGCACTATCAGCCGAGCGGCACGGCGCAGAAGGATCGGACGAAGCTCGGTCTGTATCTCGCGAAGAAGGGCCAGGACGTCGGCCACCAGATTTATCACAGCTTCGGCGTCGCCGGTCCGACGTCGTACATCGTCGAGGGCAAGGAGTACACGCCGCGGTGGCGCCCCGATCAGACGCGCGACGAAGGCGGCGTGAACCTGCCGAACATTCCGCCCTACGCGGAGAACTGGAAAGTCGTCAGCGTCCACTCCATCAAGGAGCCGATCACGCTCTACGGCCTGACGCCGCATCTGCACCTGCGCGGCAAAAGCATGAAGTACACGCTGACCTGGCCCGACGGCCGCGAGGAGGTGCTGCTCGACGTGCCGCGGTACGACTTCAACTGGCAGGTGTATTACGAGCTGGAGTCGCCGAAGCAGATTCCCGCGGGCAGCAAGGTGACCGTGGTCACGCTCTTCGACAACACCGCGAAGAACAAGTACAACCCGGCGCCGGAAAAGGAAGTGTTCTGGTCCGAGCAGAGCTGGGACGAGATGTACGCGCCGCAGGCGCGAATCACCGTCGACGGCCGCGGGTTGAAGAATTAAACTATTTGTTCACTGAAGCAAACACCGGCTGACGCCCCTGCGCGTCGAACGAATAAACGTTGTACGGCTCGACGCGGCTGCCCGCCTCCATGCCCGGCGATCCCATCGGCATGCCGGGAACGGCGATCCCCGACACGTTCGGCTTCTCGGTCAGCAGCCGCTTGACCATGTCTGCGGGCACATGGCCTTCGACCTTATAGCCGCCGACGAGGCTGGTGTGGCATGACCGGAGGTTGACGGGAATGCCGTTCTGCCGCTTCATGGCGTCCACGTCCTGCGCTTCCGCGACGGTGACGCGGAATCCGGCCTTGCGCATGTGCTGCGCCCACAGCTCGCAGCAGCCGCAGCCCGGCTGCTTGTAAACCTGCACGTCAATCGCGTTGCCCTGGCCCTGGCCCTGCGGATGGGCCATTGCCAGCCAGGCCACCGCCGCCGCCGCGCCGCCGAACCTCACCGTCTTCTGAAACATCGATTCCTCCAGGCGCAGTTCATTGTACGCGCAACCGCGATACCATCCACGCATGCTGAAGACGCTCGCTATCATGACCACGGCCGTCGCTGCCCTCGCGTTCGCGGCATCCGCGCAGACACCGCCGGGAGCCGCGGCCAACGCGCCGCTGCTGCCCCACAAGCTGATCGAGTGGCCGGTGCCGCCGACGAGCGCCGCCGGCGTCCCCGGCGCGTGGAACTTCATCCAGGTCGCATCGGTCGCGGTGACGCCGAGAGGCACGGTTCTCGTGCTTCATCGCGGCGCACATCCGGTGATGGAGTTCGACAGCAGCGGAAAGCTGCTGCACACGTGGGGCGACGGATTCTTCAGCGAGGGAAAAGTCGCGGCGATTCCCGAAAAGCATTGGACCGCCGACAAGTCGCACTACTCCGCCGTCTACGGACCGGCCGGATGCGATTCGTGCGGCGCGCACTCGATCAGAATCGATCCGCAAGGCAACATCTGGATCGTCGACGCGCCGGGCCACGTCGTCTACAAGATGAACGCGGAGTGGAAGGAGCTGATGCGTCTCGGTACCAAGGGCGCATCCGGCACCGACGCCGCACATTTCAACCTGCCGACCGACGTCGCGTTCGGATCGGACGGGTCGATCTACGTCACCGACGGGTACGGCAGCGCGCGCGTCGTCAAGTTCACGCGCGACGGAAAGTTCCTGCTGCAGTGGGGCAAGCGCGGCAAGGGTCCCGGCGAATTCGGCCTGCCCCACAATCTCGTCATCGACGCGCAGGGCCGTGTCTACGTCACCGATCGCGACAACCAGCGGATCGAAGTCTTCGACGCGAATGGAAAATTCCTGACGGAGTGGACCGGCACCGGCGGCGTCTCCGGCCTTGCGATCACGAAGGATCAGAAGATCTGGGCCGGCGGCGTGCTCCGGGATCTGAACGGAAAAGTCCTGGGGAGACTCAATGGCCCGGGCATCGCCGGCGGCCACGGCGTCGCCGCCACCGACGCCGGCGACGTCTACATTGCACAGCTCAACGGGACGATGCAGAAGTTTGTGAATTAGTGAGTTGGTGAGTTGGTGAATTAATTCACCAACTCACCAATTCACCAACTCACCAACTACTGCTGTTTCGTCACTGTCATGTCGCTGAGAACCTGGCTGTCGACCGAGTAGAGCGTGAACGGCTGGTACATCTCGTCCCAGCTCTGCTCTGACCAGTACACTTCCTTCTCCGGCGCCGGGTTCCACTTGTTCTTCGGTGAGTTGTCGTAGAAACCGATGCCGAGGATCTTGCTGCCGGCCGGAATCCTCAGCGGCTCCGCCAGCTCGTACTCGATTTGCCAGTTGAAGTCGAAGCGCGGCACGTCGAGGATGGTCTGTTCGTGGCCGTCCGGATAGACGATGACCCACTTCAGGCTCTTGCCGCGCAGGTGCATGTGCGGCGACATCGCGTAGAGCGTGATGTCCTCGGTCACCGGCGTGATGCCGGTCAGCGACCACTTCTCCACGTACGGCGGGATGTTCGGCGTCTTGCCGCGCCGGCGGGTGCTGCCTTCGTCTGCGGCGTACTCGACTTCTTTCCCTTCCGCGCGATACAGCGACAGGCCGCCCTTGGTCGTCGCCAGCGGGTCGCCGGCCTGACGGATCAGCAGCTCGTGTGTCACCGGCACCTTGTTGAACCAGATTCCGAGCTTCGAGCGATCCTTTTCCGGCTTGCCGGTCGGGTTGTAATGGACCTGCCAGTTGATGTACTTGCCGGCCGGGATTCTCTTGCCGATGTCGGCGCGATGCGTGTCCACGCCGCGGCCCGGCACCCACGACAGCAGCTTGTTCGCGCCCGGCAGCGCGGTCTGGTCGGCGCGTCCGGCGACGCCTTCGCCGCGATCGGTTGACGGCTTGCCGTCGCGCGTGATCAGGCGCCCGTTCTCGTCGATGTGCGCGCCTTCCGGAATGTCGACGACGAACACGCCGAGGTGATGGACGACCGCGCGGTTGCCGGGACGAATCTCGAGCGTCTCGGCGAACTTGTCCTCGCTGAACGGTACCTTCACGTAGAACATCTGAACGCCGAGTTCGCCTTCCGCCGGAATCGAGAACTCGACCGGCATCTCGAGCACGTAATCCGGCTCGCGGCCGGCGGTCCAGCCGTCGGCGAACTTCGGCACCGGCGGCAGGTCGGCGTCGTTGCCGCGCGGCGCGCCGCCATCCACCCACGCCGCGATCGTGTCGATCTGCTGCTTCGACAGGCTGCGATCATTGCGCATCTTCAGGCTGTGATCCGGATCGGCGCCCCACGGCGGCATCTCGCGCGACATCACCTTGCTCTTGATCGCCTTTGCCCACGGCCGCACATCGTCGTACGACATCAACGTCATCGGCGCGACTTCGCCCGGCCGATGGCACGCCACGCATTTGTTGAAAACGATGGGCGCGACATCTTTACTGAAGGTGGGGACGGCACCGGCTGCAGGCGCGGCGGTGTGCACGCGCGTGACGTTGACGACGGCGACGACCGCAACCGCCAGGGTCCCGAGGAGCACCGGAACAGCGTCAACAGGGCGCTTCATGAAGCCTCCAGGTAATCGGCGGCACTGAAACGGCCGCCCTACAAGGCGGCCCCAGAACGTAGGGCGGCCCTTTCAGGGCCGCCGCGTAGTGTAGCTCACCTGGCCGCCGGGCACGACGGCGCAATCGTGGTGACCGAGGTGATGTTCAGCCGGCTGAGCGGCGTCGCCTTGATGTGCAGGCCCTTCACCAGCACCGCATGATCCTTGTGCTGTGGCAGGTTGAATTCGCTGACACCGATCAGCTTGAACTCGTTCTTGCCGACCGGCGGCGTCGACGGAATGTCCTTCTGC
>Ga0066903_100003113_pt1 | contig 13391 bp, 16 predicted proteins | sample PanSoiMetaGPlot1_FD_67491 | JGI IMG/M metagenome (GOLD analysis project Ga0066903, IMG submission 67491) | Tropical forest soil microbial communities from Panama analyzed to predict greenhouse gas emissions - Panama Soil - Plot 1 (version 2) | ecosystem: Environmental > Terrestrial > Soil >... | reverse complement strand
TCGCCGCACGGGCCGACGACGCGAGCGACGCCAAGAACATCGTCGGCGTGTGGCGGCTGGTCTCCGTCGTTTACGAGGACGCGCAGACCAAGGAGCGCACGCCGGTGCTGGGCGAGCACCCCAAGGGCCGGCAGATCGCCACCGCCGACGGGAAGTGGCTGGCGTTGGTGACCGCCGACGGCCGCCCGGTCCCCAAGACCGACGAGGAGCGCGCCCAGGCGCTGCGCACCATGATCGCCTATACGGGCCGCTACCGGGTGCAAGACGGCAAGGTCATCACCAAGGTGGAGGCCGCGTGGAACGAGGCCTGGGTCGGCGGCGAGCAGGTGCGCTTCATCCGCTTCGAGGGCGATCGGCTGTTCATCGAGAGCCCGCCGATGCCGCACCCGAACGTCGGCGGCAAGGTCGTGCGGGTCATCGTCATCTGGGAGCGCGACACATGATGAAGCGTCGCGCCCATCTTGCTCCGTCATTCCTCGACCACTTCGATCGCAATAGGCCCCTGAGCACAATATCGCGCCGATGCCGACGCCTGCCGCGCAGCCGCAAGCAGAATCGGATCCGACAGCGCGAGGCTCGCTGCCAGGATCGTCACACCCACCAGGGCAAACAGAAGCTGCTCGCGAATGGACATCGCGTGTCCTCGAAACTTGCCGGCAATTGTCCAAGAGGTCGCCGCAGCGCCGAGCCGGTTCGAGCAAGAGCCCTTGCGTTTTCGGAAACAGTTATCGATCGGCTGCGGCGAGGTGGGAGAAAATTGTTAATCCCCGCTCATTCTAACGGCGATCCGCCGCCTGATACCACACACGCGCGATAGCCGGCGGCAATCATTGTCGACTGCACGATTGAAGGACGTACTGTTGAACCGGCGTCTCGCGTTTGAGCGCCGTAGCCAATCCTAGCTTCGGATCGGACAAGAGGAGGCTGCCCGCCAGCATGAGCGCTGCGAGCGCCGCAAAAAGGCATTGTTCTAAAGCCGACATACGCTGGTCTCGTCCCCCCGGACGGCGCGGATGTAGGCGGCAAAGCGCGGCGAAAGTTCGGTCACGCACGAGCCGTTCTTGCGAGAGAGTTATCGTTCGCTGAATCCAATCGACGAGAATTGCGCGCGTGCCATATTCATTCAATCGCCAGTTGGAACCACCCCGGAAGCTCAGAGCGCACTTCATGAGTCCGGCGGAATCGCCGGCGTCAGAACATGAATCCGAACAAATGTCTCCTGCCGCCACGATGCCGCGAGCGCTGCGCACCGCGCCCGAGGCGCCGCTGCGGCTCGCGCCACATGGACGGCTCGGCGCCGCTCTCCTGCCACAGGAAAACCCGATCCGGTCGCCCCGTGGACAGTGTCGTCGGTCCGGCAGCGAAGGGAGCGTCTTCCGCCGCGTACGTCCGCCGTGGCGGCGGCAACAACGCTGCGGTGGCCACGCGCGACGTCCTGTGAATCTCGCGCGCCGATGAAATCGGCGTGGCAGGCGCGTCAGTCGATGCCAGGCCGGTCGTCTCGGCCCGCCCGCGCAAGTTCGCCGGCGCCTCCACGCGCCCGGACGGCGAGCGCGCGGACGCATGCGCGTCTGGTCGATTTTCGGCGGCGCGGGTGAGACAACGCGCTTCGATATAAGGCCAGACCTGCTCGCTGCAATTCCCGCCCCGCGGCGCCGCGCCAATGATTCTCGCTGGCGCGGCGACCGGATGCGACACCTCGCTCAGGCGCTCGTTGATCACCGGGGCGGCGACCGCGGAATCGCCTTGGACAGGATCAATGCGCACTGCAGCTGCCGTTCGCCTGTCGGTGCAGCCTCTGCCGTCGCAGCCAGGGAGCGGAGCTGCAAGCGCGATCGCGGCGCCCACTGCGACGCATGCCAATGTGGTGCTGGCGGCCAGGCGAGACGGCTGAGTCACACTATTGTCTACCGGCCCGCGCAGCGCCGCACGAAAATATCGGGCAACACGGCGAACCGGTTCGACGCGAGGGATGGTCCATGACGCCATGCCGCTCTCCGCTATGGCAGCCGAGCCAATTGCCGCCTAGCCGACACATCCCATAACGCCGCAGCATTCGACTACGTTCCGGAACTTCCCTCGTGCGCCGAACGTTTCTTGCTCACGCAAAACCCAACGGCTTGCAGGCGAACGGAGGCAGCAATGCATCAGATCATTTATCTCGTCGGTCTCATCGTGGTGGTCATGGCAATCCTGTCGTTCTTCGGCCTTCGCTGAGCACGCCGAGGCCTGTCATGTCAGAGATTCGCACACGCGACCCGGCCGCTGCGCCGGCCGAGGGCCCCGTGCCGACCCCGGGCGGCCCGCTCTCCTATATTCACTGGGGCCCCGTGTTTGCCGGCGCGATCGCGGCCGCCGCGGCGTTTGCGACTTTGATGACGTTCGGCTCGGCGGTCGGCCTTTCCCTTGCCTCGCCCTCCCCGACGTGGCGCGACACATCGATCGGCCTCGTGCTCCTGTCCGGTGTGTGGATCCTGCTGGTCTCGCTCGGAAGCTTTGCGTTGGGCGGCTATCTCGCTGGACGCGTCCGCTCGAGCTGGTCGGCAAGCCCGGACGAGATCGAATTCCGCGACGGTGCGCATGGCCTCCTGGTGTGGGCGCTGGCCGTGGCTTTGGGCACGTTTCTCACATGGGCAACGGCGACGGCGTTCAGCTCGGTCGAATTCGGGCCCTCGCTGACATTGCGCCCGGCGCAAGGCGAGCCGGCGTTCCTCACCTATGAGCTCGACCGCCTGTTCCGCGCGGAGCGGCGGCCGGACGCCGTGGATCCGGAGGCGCGCGCCGAAGCCGGCCGCATCCTCATGACGGGTGCGGGGCGGCGCGACATCGCGCCGGAGGATCGCAGCTATCTGGCGCGGCTGGTAGCAGCGCGGACCGGGTTGGCGCCGGCCGACGCCGATCGGCGTGTCGGCCAAATCATTGATGAGACGCGGCGCGCCGCACGGCGGGCGCGCGCCACGTCCATCGTCATCGGGTTCATGACGGCGGCTTCGCTCGTGGCCGGGGCGGCTGCCGCCTGGTTCGCCGCCGAGTTCGGCGGCCGCCACCGCGATCGCGCGATCGCCCCGCCACTGCGGTGGAGCTGGCGACGGGCCACCTAAATTAGAGCATTTTCCGGAAAAGTGGATGCCGGTTTTCCGCAGAAAATGCGACCAAGTATCAACATCTAGACCGCTTTCCGATTCAACCCAATCGGAAAGCGGTTTAGAACAGCAGCCGATCAGACAAGTCTCGATCGGCTCTGCCATGGGGTTCCGAGCTTGGGCGGTGCCCGGCACGCTTGAGTCGGGCTGTGAAGACGGTCATCCTTCCCGGCGATCATCCTGCCGCGTGAAGGGATTTTGCATGACCATCTCGATGTACAAGGCCTCGGTGCCGATCTTCCTCCAGTTCCTCACCAGCCTGTCCGCCGTGCTCGACAAGGCCGCCGCCCATGCGGAGGCGAAGAAAATCGATCCGGCGGTGCTGCTCAACACCCGCCTGTTTCCCGACATGTTCCCACTGGTGCGCCAGGTTCGCGCCGCCACCGATCACGCCGTCAATGCATGTGGCCGGCTCGCCGGCGGCGAATTGCCGACCTTTGCCAATACCGAGACCACGATCCCCGAGCTCAAGGAGCGCATCGCCAAGGCGATCGCTTTCATCAAGGACCTGTCGGCCGCCCAGATCGACGGCACCGAGGACAAGGACATCAAGATCACGTTCCCGAGCGGTGCAACGCGCGAGTTCACCGGCCAGGGTTTTCTGCTCAATCAGTGCCTGCCGAACTTCTATTTCCACTGCACCACGGCCTACGACATCCTGCGCCACTGCGGGGTGGAGCTCGGCAAACGCGATTTCATGGGAAGCCCGGTAAAGGCGTGAATGCTGCAGGCGAAGCCGCGCTGCGCCCGGGCCGGCGCAGCGCCGATCCTATCGGCATCGGGTGAAAACGGTCGGCCAATCAGCGCTCGCTGAATACGATGCCGCCCTTCATCTTGGACTGCTTTTCGGTTTCCACGAGCGTCACCACCACGGCGTCGGCCGGCACGGAAAAATTCTTCACCACGGCGTCGGTGATGTCTTTCATCAATCCCTTCTTCTGCTCCGGCGAGCGGCCCCCGAGCGCATAGACGACGACTTCCGGCATTCGGCCCTCCTGTTGCTGGCCTCTCCACTATAGCCGGGGCCCCGCCGCGGTGCGAGACCCTCGGCAAGCCGTTGCCACGCATTCCCATCGAGCGTTCCGCAACCTGCAATAATGTGCTTCATTGCCGACCGTGTTGCGGGGCTGTGATGTGCAAAAGGAGGACATCAATGCCTGCTCGTGCAAAACTCGCCTCTGACGTCGTGGGACTGGCTCATCAAGTCGAGCCGTTGTCGCGGCGCGGATTCTTCATGACCGCGACGGCCGCGACGGCCGCGGGATACACGCTCGCCGCCGGCCCCGTGCGCGCCGACGTCATCCACACCGATACGGCCGGCCTTGCGGCGGGCGATGCCAAGGTGAAAGTGACGGACGGCGAGCTGCCGGTCTACTACGCCAAGCCGGCGAATGCGCAGAACCCGCCCGTCATCCTGGTCGCCATGGAGATCTTCGGGCTGCATGAATACATCAAGGACGTGACGCGCCGGTTGGCCAAGCTCGGCGCCTTCGCGATTGCACCCGACTACTACTTCCGCAAGGGCGTCGACCTCACCAAGATCAGCGAGATCCCGCAGCTGTTGCCGATCGTCAATACCAAGCCCGATGCTGAGCTCTTGTCCGACCTCGACGCGACCGTTCAATGGGCGAAATCGCAAGGCGGCAATACGCAGCGGCTCGGCATCATGGGGTTCTGCCGCGGCGGGCGGACCGTATGGGTCTATTCGGCGCACAACCCGGGCCTCAAGGCAGGCGTCGCCTTCTACGGGACGGTCGTCGATCCGGCGAACCCCGTCTGGCAAAAGAGCCCGACGCAGCTCGCCCCCGAGATGAAGGCGCCGGTGCTGGGCCTCTATGGCGAGGCGGACGCCGGCATTCCGGTTGCCCAGGTCGAACAGATCAAGGCGGACCTTGCGGCCGCCCACAAGACCGCCGAGTTCAAGATCTATCCCGGCGCGCCGCATGGGTTCCATGCCGATTACCGGGCAAGCTACCGCAAAGAGGCGGCGGAGGATGCCTGGAATCAGATGCAGGCCTGGTTCAAGAAATACGGTGTGTTGAGCTGACGGCAAAAGCCGGAGGGCGTGGCGCGATGCTGCGCCATGCCCTCCGTTCGCAACGACGTATGTTCCGCTCGAGGAGAGCGATGTGGCGCGCGTGAAGATGATCTCGCCGGAGGCGGCGGACGAGCAGACCCGAACGGTCTATGACGGCGTGCTCCGGCAGTGGGGCCGCATCAGCAATTTCTCCCAGGTGCTCGCCCATCAGCCCGCTGCGCTCGAAGGCTGGATGCTGCCCAATGACGCGATCCGCCTGCGCAACGTGAAGGCCGACCCGGAATACGTGAAGGTTCAGCAGCTCGTCATCATCAAGACCTCGGCGCTCAATCGCAGCGCCTATTGCATGTCGCACAACGTGCCGCTGGGAAAGAAGATCGGGCTGTCGGACGAGCAGATCGCGGCCGCGCAGGGCGACGACTACATGACGAGCGCGGCGCTCGACGAGCGGCAAAAGGCGGCCATCCGTTGGGCCGAAGCGGTAACCAACATGACCGCACGCGACGACGAGGCCTCCTTCGCGGCGATGAAGCGGCACTTCTCCGAGAAGCAGATCGTCGAGCTCACGGTCTTCTGCGGGATGTGGAACTACTCGAACCGGCTGTGCGAGGCCCTGCACATCGACCTCGAGCATGCGGACAAACGCATCGAGTTTCAGCAGAAGTAATCGGGCTGCGCCGAGCATGATCCCGAAAAAGCCTGCCCCGACTTGATCCGGGGTGGTTCCCGGTTTTCGGAAAAGATCATGCTCCAACATAAACTTAGAGCGAGATGACGAGTCGAAGAAAAGTCATCTCGCGCTAAAGGAACGGCCGCCGCATCCGACGAGGAGCAACCGTCGGTGCGGCGGCCGGCACGGGCCTCAAGCGGACGACCCGTCAGCTACCGTGATGTTGAGGAAGCGATGACGCCTTACGATCGCACGCCGGGTTTCTGTTGCGCCGCAACCGTCTCGGCGTTGCCGATGGTGCCCTTCGATCCGGGGTCATGGCTGATCGCCTGGACCGAGCGATAAAGCTCCGCGGAGGCTTTTTGGTGCGCTGCCACCGCCCCAATCGCCGTAGCGGCGAGCAGGCAGCCGAGCACGCTTGCGGCCATGAATCCGGGTGAGAGCACGTCTGGTCCCCTTTGTGGTGGACGGCCGCAACCGGCCGTTCCGTTTCGCCTTTCGAGGGTTAGACGCGGGCTTGGGCCGAAATGTTCACGCGATCGCCGACAGGTCAAGAAAACGCTGGAACCGCCGGCCGTCATCGCCATTAATTGAGGCGGGAGCGACTTGTCGGAGGGCTCGCCCCTCCTCGGGAGAGGCAAATGATCCTCTTGCTGACTTTCGTCGCGATCTTTTTCGCCGGCCAGGTTGCCAACGTGGCAGTCGCACTCATGATCGAGCGGTTCTCGGACCGGGCTTCTCTGGCTGTTTTCTTCATCTTGTTCGCGGTCGTGGTCGTGGCCGGCTGGCATTTGGCGGTGCGGCTGACGGAGCCGCGGCAAGGCTAGTGCGGCGAATTTGAAGTTCCTATCAGTTCGCGGCTGGCTCGTTGAGGAACTTCATATTCATCGGCCGCACTAGAAAGCATTGATACTGCTAGTGTTCCTTTGATTCCGAAGTTCGCACGAGAACGTGCCGCCAAGTGATGCGAACTTCGGAATCGGAACACTAGAGCAGAAAAAGCCTGCCCCGGACCTGATCCGGGATGGCAACCGGTTTTCGGAAAAGATCACGCTGCAACATGAAACTTGGAGCGTGATGATGATTCGAAGAAAAATCATCACGCTCTGGAAGACCTGACGCTGCAGGCGTCCGCTGCCGATTCGCAGTCGCCGCGGCCGCCTGCCGACAACTTGGTTCTTAGCGCAGCTCGCCGGCGAACACGGCCCGGCAGTCGGGGCTGAGCTGGCTCATGTTCGCTCTGAGACAGCGCGTGATCGCCCTGACGCTGGGGATTTCAGCGGCGCACAGACGATAGACATCGGGCGTGCAGGCGCGCTTCTGCGCGGCAGTGCCTGGCTGATCCTGCGCACTGGCGCCGCTCGATAACGTCAGGGCCGTGATGCCGAGAACCGCACCAATGATCAGCGCGGCGCGCAGAATCCTTGCCATTGCCTGTCTCCTTCTTGTTGTGACGGACCGACGGTGAGGGGTTGTTCCACCGTCGTCACCCGACGCCGACTCCAGGTTCAAAACAAATCCGTTATCGCGTAGTCACGACCGCGAGAGCAAGACGGGAACCGATCGGAGTCCCAGAACGTTGGCTTACACCTTTTCGTGGATAACGCATTCATGCGACAGGAGAGAGCGATGGCAAAATCGGCGCGCAAGGCGGCTTGGCAGCGGCCCGGCTCGCCGATCGGCAGGAAGGGAGCGCGCAAGGCGCATTCGCGGTACAAGCGCAACATGCGCGAGCCCTGGTCGACGAGCGACGTGAGAATGCTGCGGCAGCTCGCCAGGCAAAACACGCCGACCGGCGTCATCAGCCTCAAGATGGGCCGCACGCCCACCGCAATCCGCGGGAAAGCCCAACGCGAAGGGATCTCACTCAGGCCGACCAATCGGTCTCCGTATAATCGACGCGCCGCAAGCGGCCGTCGCCGCCGCAGACGCGACTGACTAACCCGGCCAAGTCCCAATAGCCTCTCCTCGCCGAACGGCGTTATTCTCGTCCGTTGCTCGGCTCATCGCCTGGTCCGATGAGTTCGCACGGTTCGTCCTCGGCTTCGGGCCGTTCCGGGACCAGGCGGCCGTTCGGCCGGCGGCGGGCACAAGAGCGGCGCAACAGCCGCCGCGGCCCGTCTCTCCACAAGAGCGGGGCACTCATCTCGGTTTTCCTTTTCGGCCGCAGCCGAAGATTGGATGTCTGCCGCAGAACGCGGCAGCGGGACTGCCGGTTCCGACCAACTTTGAGATGTGGCGCTTGCTCGTTCGCTCAGTGATTTTCCGACCTGTTGCGCCGTTCGCAACCATCACGCACTGTTCGGCATCTGGTTCGGCCGCACCGGCGGTCACTGAGCGGCTCACGTCGGAACGCGCGCTAAACGCCGCTCGCGAAACCCGCTATGATCGACGAGCCCGCAGCAGGAGACCTGCATGCCTGTGATGAAATCGTATACCGGCGGCTGCCATTGCGGAGAGGTTCGCTACGAGACGACCACGGATTTGTCGATGGTCGTCTCCTGCAATTGCTCGATCTGCACCAAGCGCGGCGCGCTGTGGACATTCGTCAAGCCTGAGCAATTTGCGCTGCGCTCGGGCGAGGACGACCTCGCCGACTACCGATTCTACAAGAAGGTGATCCATCATCTGTTCTGTTCGGTCTGCGGCATCGAGTCGTTTGCCCGCGGAAGGGGGCCGGACGGCTCCGAGACGGTCGCCATCAACGTTCGTTGCCTGGACGGCGTCGACGTGACCACGCTGACCCCGACGCCGTTCGATGGCCGCAAGCTCTGACTGCCAGCGTATTCTGTAGGGGTGGCCCTACAATCAGGAATTGGCGAGCGCGACAATGTGATGAAACGGAGGAGGCCGGCTGCCGTATGTTGTTGCATTCGGTGACGCAGGAATGAGGGTCACATGGGGATCGATCGGCGCTACTTCCTCACCGGTTTGGTCGGGGTGCTGGCCACGTCCGTCCGCGCGCAGGAGCGCGGGATGAGCCGGCTGACGGCCTCCGCCTTCTCGTTTGCGGCGCTCGACGGCGGGGAAATCCGCCTGGTCGATTACGCCGGCAAGCCGATCCTGATCGTCAACACGGCTTCGCGCTGCGCGTTCACGCCGCAATATGCCGGCTTACAGGAGCTGTGGACCCGCTTTCGCGACCGCGGCTTGATGGTCATCGGCGTCCCATCCAACGATTTCGGCGGACAGGAGCCGGGCGGTCCCGACGAGATCGTAAAGACCGCCCACGAGACCTACGGCGTCACCTTTCCGCTCGCCGCCAAGGCCGAAGTGAAGGGAGCGAAACAGCATCCCTTCTACAAATGGGCCGCGGTGGAACGGCCGTTCGAGCTGCCGTCGTGGAATTTCCACAAGTATCTGATCGGTCGCGACGGCCACATTGCCGCCAGCTTCAAGACCGACGTGGAACCCGCCGATGCCCGCATCGTCGCGGCGATTTCGCGCGAGCTTGGCGCGGCCGGTGCGGCCACGAATTGAGCGGCGTTACCCCTGTCGGTCAGGGGATCTGGATCAGCTGGCTCAACTGCTGCGCCGTCAGCGGGGCGGGAATGAACTTGGTCTGCACCGCCTCGTCCATGATCTGGTCGATGCCGACGACGCGATCCGGCACCAACGTCTCTTTGGGGAACAGCGTGGGCACCCGCTTGGCGACATTTTCCGGCAATCCGGAATACTCGCTGAAGATCTTGATCGCGGCCGGGTCCGTGTAGAGCCACTCGATCGTCTCCTTGTAGGCCTGGTTGAACCGGGCCAGAACCGGCCGCCGGTTCTCCAGCGTCTGCACATTGGTGATGTTCACGCGCCCGGTGCGGCTGCGCAACGAGGGCACGTCGTTGCCTGTGATGATGATGCGGATCTGGCCCGCCTCGACCTTGTCGAGGAAGAACGGAATTGCCGAGAAGCCGACGTCCACCTGACTGGTCATCGTCTGGGTGAGCGTCGCCGTGATGTTGCCGGTCGAGGTCGGCTTGGCGGTCAGCTTGTAATGGGCGATGAGCGCGAGCAGCCCGGCATGGCTCGATGAGCCGGTGAGCGAGTACGCCACCGTCTTGTCGTTGAACTCCTCGACCTTGTGAATCGGCGAGGCGGCCGGAACGTACCAGTACAGATCGGGCGAGCCGATCACCTCGCTGCCGATGATGCGGATCGGGGCGCCCTTGGCGAATGTCCCAAAAGCCGCCGACACGCCTGACGCCGTAGCGATATCGACGCTGCCGGCGATCAGCGCCTGGATCGATTCGGGACCCGCCTGGGTGTAGAGGATATCGAGGTCGAGCCCGTGTTTCTTGAAGATGCCGCCGCGCCGGCCGAGTTCCGCGATGCCGGCATCCCAGGCACCGCGCTGCGGCACCGCAATCTTGAGGCTTTCCTGCGCGCCAGCGGGCCCGGGGCAGGCCAAGCAGGCGACCACGAGCGCCAGCGCAATACGATCCCAATTCATCGGTTCCTCCCCTGGTTCACGCCCAATCTTCTCATTGCCGCCGTGCTCGGAGAGCGGCCGAAGCCGGCCGCATTATTGTACCAGCGTCGCCGAATCTCTTTATCATTCAGCAACTTAACCACGAAAGCAACCGCTCCGTTCAATTCCGCGATGATCGCCCGGTTGCGGTTGACATGCCCACACATTGGCCTTCAATGGCGAATTATAATAGAGGTAGCCACCACAGCGAATGCCAGGGGAGAATTCCATGCGTGTGTTCGGCGCGTGTGCGATCGTGTTGTCCGTGTCCGTCGGCGTGCTCGGCGTTGCGCTCGCCCAAACGAAGGGTAAGCTTCCCGCGGCAGCCCCGAGCCCCACCATGGCGGCGGCGCCGCCGCCCGCCGCAACGCCAACATCCTCGTGTCCCAATCCGAACACGCTCGGCGTTGCCCGCACGGTCGAGATCGACACCACGGGCGGCCCCGGGTTCGGGTTCGAACACTTCAAGATGCACGACTTCCTGCGCGCCGGCGAGGTGGTGCTCACGTTCGACGACGGGCCGTGGCTGAACAATACGCCCGCCGTGCTCAAGGCGTTGGCCGATCAGTGCACCAAGGCGACGTTCTTCCCGATCGGCAAGCACGCGACCTATTACCCGGAGATCCTCAAGGAAGTGGCGGCGGCCGGCCACACGGTCGGTTCGCATACCTGGTCGCATGCCAATCTCGAGAAGAAGCCGGTCGACGAAGCGAAAATGGAGATCGAGAAGGGCATCAGCGCGGTGCGCTTTGCGCTCGGCGCGCCAGCCGCGCCGTTCTTCCGCTTCCCCGTGCTCAAGCACCCGCCCGAGATGGTCACCTACCTGGGCGAGCGCAACATCGCGATCTTCTCGACCGACTTCGACTCGTTCGATTTCACCATGCGCAAGCCGGAACAGGTGGTGAAATCGGTGATGACGAAGCTGCAGAAGCACGGCAAGGGCATCGCGTTGATGCACGACTTCCAGCAGGCGACCGCCCATGCGCTGCCGGAGCTCCTCGCCCAGCTCAAGGCGGGCGGCTACAAGATCGTGCACATGAAGGCGAAGGACACGGTGACGACACTGCCGCAGTACGACGAGATGCTGCGCAACGACATCAAGCTGCCGACCGTCAGCGATCGTCCGACGTCCTCGGTCGTGCGCACGATCGGCGAGTAGCGGCCGCTCATCTCTGATGCGGCGCGTCATTGTTTAAGCGATGGCTCGGCCGCGCCGCATCGAAGGCTATGCCATCGTTTCCGCCGACGGGATGATCGCCGATGCGGAGGGCAAGCAGCCCTCCGCCTTGATGGTCAAGGCGGACCAGCGCTTCTTCCACGCAGGCCTCGATGCCGCCGACGCGGTGGCGCACGGCCGCTTCTCGCACGAAGGCGGGCCCAATGCCGCCGCGCGCAAACGGCTCGTTCTCACCCGCGCCGTTCACTCCCTTGCGCCCCACCCGCGTCATCCCAAGGGGATGCTGTGGAACCCCGCCGGCGCGTCGCTCGAGCAGGCCTGGGACGCGCTCGGCCTGTCGGGCGGCGTTCTGGCGGTAATCGGCGGAACCGAAACGTTCGGCCTCTTTCTCGACATCGGATACGATGGGTTCCACCTCACGCGCGCCAACCGGGCCCACCTGCCGGGGGGCCGCCCCGTGTTCCCCCAGGTTCCCGCACAGACCCCCGAGGAGATTCTGGCGCGGCATGGCCTGCGGCCTTCACCGCTGCAGATCCTCGATGCCGACGCGGACGTGAGCCTCGTCACCTGGGCGCGCCCGACGGCCGTTTGAGGCGTTTTCCGCTCAGCTGCGCGCCTGGCCCGGACGCCGCGAGCATTGGTTAACTGTTGACGATCTTCTTCAATTTTTTCGTCGAATTGAACGGACGGTACCAGGGTTTCTTCATTCCCCCCCGCTATCGTCAATCGCGCGCGATTGCGTTTAAGGCTTTCGCAAGCAAGCTGGCCGACATGCACATCTCCTCTCTCATCGACGAGCTGGAAGACGCCATTGCATCGGGGTCGCCGCAGAAGCGACTGCAATCGCTGTGGCGCGTGGTCGACCTGTTCGACGACGGCACCACCCGCTATTCCGACGAACAGGTCGCGCTGTTCGACGACGTGATCATGCGGCTTTCCGCCGAGATCGAGGCGAAGGCGCGGGCCAAGCTGGCGCGCCGCATGGCGCCGATCGCCAATCCTCCGGCGAAGCTCATTCGCTCGCTCGCCTTCGACGACGACGCCGCGGTCGCCGGCCCGGTGCTCAGCCGCTCGCCCGGGCTGAGCGAGGCGGACCTGGTTGCGACCGCGACCAGCAAGAGCCAGGACCACCTCTACGCCATCACGCAACGGGAATCGCTCAGCGTTGCCGTCACCGACGTGCTGGTGGATCGCGGCGACCGCCACGTCGTCCACTCGGTCGTCAAGAACACCGGGGCGCGTTTCTCCGACGCCGGCTTCGGCAAGCTAGTGGCGCGCTCGCGCGGCGACGCCGACCTCGCGCTGCGCGTCGGCGGCCGCCGGGATATCCCGCGCCAACATTTCCTCAAGCTGGTCGAAACGGCGTCGGCGTCCGTGCGCAGCAAGCTCGAAGCCGCCAATCCCGAGCTCGCCGGCGCCGTGCATGACGCCGTTGCCGACGTGGTCGGCAAGCTGCGCTCGGACCTGCGCAACGCCTCGGCCGATTACGTCAACGCGCGCGCCCAGGTCGAGCGGCTCAGACAGCTCGGCCGTCTCGGCGAAGCGGACATCTACAACTTTGCGCGCGAGCGAAAATTCGAGCAGACGGCGGTGGCGCTGTCGCTGCTCTGCGATATTCCGGTCGACGTGGTCGAACGCGCCTTGCTGGACGAGAATGCCGACATGGTGCTGATCCTGGTTCGGGCGGCCCAGTGCTCGTGGACGACCGCCAAGGCGCTTCTGCTCATGCAAGCCGCCGACCGCGGGATTGCGGCGCAAGATCTCGATCGGGCGTTGCGAAGCTTCCAGCGGCTGACCAGCGAGACCGCACAGCGCGTGCTGGAGTTCTATCTGGTGCGCTGCGAGTCGGAGCGCACCGGCGCCGCGTCGGGGCTAGAGCGAGTAGCCACCGTCGACGACGA
>Ga0066903_100003112_pt1 | contig 13392 bp, 9 predicted proteins | sample PanSoiMetaGPlot1_FD_67491 | JGI IMG/M metagenome (GOLD analysis project Ga0066903, IMG submission 67491) | Tropical forest soil microbial communities from Panama analyzed to predict greenhouse gas emissions - Panama Soil - Plot 1 (version 2) | ecosystem: Environmental > Terrestrial > Soil >... | reverse complement strand
CACCAGGAGAACCCGACGATGAGCAAGTCTGGGCGGCCCCCGAAGCACGCGGAGTCGACCAGTTCTTCGCGGGCCCGGTAGGCGAGACCGGGGTCGTTGTGGGAGTCCGCGATCCGGACCGCCTCCTCACAGAGCTCGATCCGCGTCGGCCCTTGCGGCAGGGCCTCCGCTTCGGCCAGAAGCCGCTCCACCTGGTCGGCATGGTTGTCTCGACGCGAGCGCTTCATGGGCATATCACTTTCCGCTCGTGCGGCGGGGCAGGGGATGAGGGCGGGCCAGTTCGAGCAGTTCGTCCAACTCCGCGAGTCCGCGAGCGTAGTAGTCGTTTCCGTCCCGAATGTCGTATCGGCGAGACACGTCCGTGGCCTCAGAGCGATAGACTTGCTCGAGTTCGGCCAACTCGTATCGACCTGACGGCTGACAACCCGGACAGCCAGGGGTAAGACGGAGACGCGCAGTCTCCTTTCCGGTTCGCCGCAGCATGCACAGGAGAGTCAAGAGACACGGGTAGAACTCGATCTTGTCTTCGGGATCGCTGGCGGCGCAGTACGGCAAATATCGCTCTGCGAGGCGAATCGCCCGCGGGAAATTGTGCGTCAGGGCCAGAAACTGAAGGTGCCGGCCGGCTTGAGTCACCAGGGCCGCGTTTCGCGTGGTCATGCGGTACCCGCGATCGTGAACCGCCATCGCCTCCGCGACCCGACCGAGGCGGAGCAAGGGGAGCGGCATCCAGCTCAGGACCGAATCGAGGTACGCCGGCTGCCGTTCGCCGCGAATGTACCTATCGGCGAGCTTCATGGCCTCCGACCAGCGCTTGCGGAACAAGTGGTAGTCGATCTGGGTGACGATTTCGGTCTGTTCGTCGTCCGTCAGCCAGTCGCGTCGCGACCGACCCCAGGCCCTGCGGGCCTCCGCGGCCATCCTCCCGTCCCCGAGTTTCATCGCCACCTTCCACCGAAGCAGGTGGACGGGTCGCAACGACGCGCCGGCGGTACGGTATCGCGCCGTCATGTCGGCGATCGCGTCTTCGATCTTGTGCCGGGGGATCTCCGGAAACGTGGGCAGATAAACAATCGCCCAGCGGTAGCGCCATAGGACCTGATAGAGCCCAAAATGATCGGGCTCGCGCTCCGCCTGGGCCAGGCACCACGAGTACGCGACCAGAAGCACGTCGGCGCTGCCGCACACGAGGGCTGCTTCCATCAATCGCAGGCGTGCCTGGAACGCGGCGTCCACGTCGCGGGCGTGATCGGCAAGTCGAACTGCGTCCTGAAGCAGCTCCACTTTGCCCGGCCCATCGTCGAGGCCGGCGGCCTCCGCCAGGATCATGGCGACGTCGCGCGGCAGGTCGTCTATCGGGTCAGCGGGCATGGCATAAACCATCGCTGCAGCCGGGGCAAGGCCGCGAGCCGCTCGGTGTAATACGTGTTCCCGTTGCGGGCGTCAAAGGTCCGGGCGAGATCGGCTGTCATCTCGTGCAGCCACTTGCGGAGATCCCGTACCGGGACAGAATTGCTTTTGCCGTCGACGGGGCATCCGGGCGGGCGGCGAAGCCGGCCACTTTCCTTGTCACCTTTCGTCAACCGATCGAGGAGCGGGAAGGACTCCATCAGGAAGCGCAAGCGGTTGAAGGCATTCGATGATTGCAATGCCTGCGGCAGGTGCTTTTCGAACAGACGAACTGCCCGGGGAATGTTGTCCGTCAGCGACAGAAAGGCGATGTGCTTCCCGATTGAGTCGAGATGCCGAATCTGCTTGTACCGGAGCTTGTACCCGCGGCGATGATACGGAATCGCCTCCGCGGCCCGGTCGGCGCGCAAGAGCAGAAATAGAGCATCCGCACAGGCCTGGCCTTCGAAGTGGTCCGATCGGAATTGTCGCGCGAGGAACGGGCGGGCGGCTTCCAAAGCCTTCGCGTATTCTCGCCGGAATAGCCGGTAGGTGATTTCGAAGCCCTGTTCTGTGGTGCTCCCATCGGACAGCCAATCAGACGGTGCCTTGCGGAGTTCTCGGTCCGCGGCCGTCGCGGCAGCGACATTGCCCATGTCCACGGCCATCTTTCGGCACATGAGGTGAAATGCTCGCGGTGACGCCCCCGCCCGCATATAACGAGCGGCCATATCGTCCTTCATCTCGTCGATCTTCGTCCGCGTAACCTCCGCGAACGTCGGCAGCGAACTCACGACCCACCGAAACGGCCACAGGATCAAATCGGCCGGAAAACGCTCCGGGTCGCGATCGTGCTGGGCCAGGCACCAGGTGAACGTCACGAGCATCAACTCGCACTCGTCTGCCTCGAGGCAGACCCCGAGCAGGCTCTTGCGCACCCCGAATGCCAGTTCCACGTCTTTGAGATTGTCGGCGATAGCGACCGCTTGTTGGACGAGCGCGATGCGCGCCGGCCCATCGTTCAGGCACTCGGCTTCGGCCAGGAGACGCCCAATCCGATCGACGTGGTCCGTCACGCCTCTTCCTCGTTTGTCACGCCGAGCTCGATGAGCGCCAGAAGCCCTTCGTTGAGAAGGCTCATCTCCTTGGCGTTCAGCGGCTGATGCCCGAGGAGCAGAGCCTGAACGTAGAGCATTTCGACCGACCGGCGCAGGAGCGGACGATTCTTCAGGCCGACGAGTCGGCGGACGAGCGGATTGGCGAAATTGAAACAGAGCTGCGAGTGCGCGGACGCCCGGCGTTCGCGTTTGCCGAGCTGGTCGAGGACGCCGCCCCAGAGCGGGTCGGCGATCTCGCGCGATTGTTCCAGCGACCGGAAGAACCGGCCGTCCTTGCTCGTGCTGAATAGCGCGGGCAGCTCCGCCGGTTTGAATTTCTTCAGCTCCGGCTCGCAGTGGAACGGCTTGAGGGCCGTCTCGGCGACGGTCATGAGCAGGTGCGCCGACTCCTGTTCTTCGACCGACAGGTCATCAAACGACTCGACAATCTCGGACGCCTCCACTTCCTCAATCGTAAGGTCGTCGAATAACTCCGGGGCCTTTGCCAGCAACTCGTGGTCGTAGACGTACCCGGCATTGATGACACAGCGTCCCTGTGCCGACGCGACGCGGGCGATCTGCCGAAACTGGTCCACGGTCGGGGCGAAGAGCAACGTGTCATGCTCTTGCCGGTATTCGCCGAAATTCATTCGCCCGTGCGTCGTCTCGAATGGGAGGTAGTCGATGAACAGCTTGTAAAACTCGTCATCCTCGACCGCGAGGGCCTTCAGCGCACGGTGATGTAAGTCGATGAATTTCTCGAGCCTTTCCGGTCGTTTCTCAGCGAGCTGAACCAGGTACCCACGGAGGGAATCTCCGAGCGCCTCGCGGGCCGCGGCCAGCTTGTCGTCGTCATAGAAAGTCTCGCGCGACGCGGTCGGCCGCAGATCGTTGGCGTTCACCACCGCCTTGACGAAGAATGCCCAGTCCGGGAGCAGGTTGTCGGCGCTTTCCGACAACAGCATGTTCTTCAGGTAAACGCGATGTGCCCTCTTACCCGTCAGGCTGGCCTCGTGCGGGAGTATGTAGGCGACACCGTCGATGTCCCCCGCCTTGACGCGGAGCGGAATCGCATCGAAGAAGTCGATCCCGAAGGCCTCGCGTCCGAAGGTCAACAAGGCCCGCGATCTCTCCTTCTCCGAGGCAAACTCTTGCCGCCACGGCACGCCGCGTTCGTTGACCACTTCCGATCTTTTGCCGGCCGACACCTTGATGGGGTAGGGGAGCATGCCGCCGTAGTGCCTGGTCAGTTCGCCCAGTCGATCGAATGCGAACAACTCCTCTGCGTCCTCGCGCGCGGTCAGAATAACCTGGGTACCCGGAGACAAATCGCCCGGCAGCGCGCGCACGTCATAGGTGCCGTCCGGGCGACCGCGCCACTCAACCGCCGGAGAATCGCACTTGATCGATTTCGAGATCACCACAATCTCGTCGCACACGAGGAAGCAAGAGAGGATCCCGACACCGAACTGGCCGATGAAGTCGGTCGGCCGATCACCCTCCGCGATCCGCTTCGAGCTTTCCCCAATGGTCGCCAAAAAACGGTGCACTTCCTCCTCGGTGAGCCCGATTCCGTCGTCCGTGGCGACGAGGGTAGCGGGTTTGCCCTTCGGCGTATGCAATTCAAGCGTCAGCGAACCGCTGAAGTCAGGATCAAGGTTCTGCCGGGCCCGGATCGCGTCCACGCCGTTCTGCAAAAGCTCGCGGACGAAAACTTCGGGTCCGCTGTAGAGGTGCTTGGACAACAGGTCGATGATGCCGCGCAGATGGATCTGAAACTTGTGGCCCACAGCCGCCTCGGTCAAGGATGATGGATCAAGGAATGGAAGGATTATATCGGCGCGGCTTGGGCGGCTTCCACGTCGGAAGTTAAGGCTCGTAGATGATGCGGCCGTGCTTGGCCGATCGCGAGATGCGCTCGGTCGCGTGCAGCCCCGCGAGAACAAACTCGACGCACGATGCCCGAATCGCTTCGCTCTCGCCCGCATTCACCTCGAACGCCTTCTCCCAGGCCTTGGGCACACGTTTCAGTCGCTCGGCGTAGGCGCGCGACGGCAGCATGTCGCCCACTTCGATTTTGACCCCCTTCGCGAAGATGTCCGCGATCTCGTCCAGGCCGTGCTTGTCGACATACTCCTCGAACACCGTCCCGATCGACTCGGCCGTGATCGCCTCCAGCACTTGCCGCTCGGACATTTGCGACGAGCCCATCATGTCCAGCTCGAGTTTGCCGAGCGCTGACGTTGGCAAATGACCGAGATCACTGATCCGCGGAACGGCTGGCTTCTCGCCGAGCCGCACCCCGCGATGCCGGGCGCTCGCCACCATCGTTCGATAGTTTGCAATGCTGAACCGCGCGCTCACCCCGGACTGGTGGTCGACGTACTTCGATTTCCGCGCGCAGACACTGATCTGCTCGATGATCTCCTTCATGAAGAACGGGACCTGAACCGGGAATTCGCCGCCGAGATCCAATCCGGCTTCCTGTTCCATGATCTGGATGCCGAGGTCGCGCTCGAGAGGGTAGTGCGTCTGGATGAGTGACCCGATGCGGTCCTTGAGTTGGGGGATAACCTTACCAGAACGGTTGTAGGTGGTCGGGTTCGCGGAGAAGAGCACCAGGACGTCGATGTCGAACTGGATTGGGTAGCCGCGGATCTGGACGTCGCGCTCTTCCAGGATGTTGAACAGGCCGACCTGGATCAATTCGTCGAGTTCCGGCACCTCGTTCATGGCGAAGATTCCGCGGTGCATCCGGGGAATCAGGCCGAAGTGAAGGGCATCCTCCGCCGACATGCTGGCTCCGGTCGCCAGCTTGGCCGGGTCAATTTCGCCAATCACGTCCGCGAACTTGGTGCCCGGGGCCAGGCGCTCCGCGTACCGCTCCTGTCGCGGCCACCAGCGGATCGAGATTCGGTCCGGCGGCGTGTTCGCAATCAGGTCCTTGCCGGCCTTCGTGATCGGACGGTACGGATCTTCATGAACCGCGGAACCCGCGATGTCGAGGTACGGAATCTCCGCATCGAGAAACCGGATGAGCGAGCGCATCAGCCGCGACTTCGCTTGACCCTTTTCGCCGAGAAAGAGAAGGTCATGGCCCGCGAGGAGGCCGATGTTAATTTCCGGGATGACAGTGTTCTCATAACCGACAATCCCGGGAAAGAGGTCCTCGCCGGACTGTAACTGCTTGAGAAAGTTGGCGCGAACTTCGTCCTTGACGCTTCGCGACTCCCAGCCGGACTGGTGGAGCTGTTGCAAGGTGCTCGGGCGGTCGGACGGATTCAACGGCGGAACTCCGGGTGCACGGGCGCGGGGGGCCAATTCGATTGTAGAAGGCGCGTTGAGATCGCCGCCAGCGCCGGGGCCGTCCCTATCATGACACGGACTTGTGACCCCCTACCGAGCCTCCGATGCGCCACGTTCTTGCCGCCTTTCTCACTTGGATTATTGCCGCGCCGTCGTGCCTGGCCTGGGGCGAAGACGGCCATGTCGTCCTTTGCAAGATCGCGGAGGCGAACCTAAACCCACCCGCCAAGGCCGCCGTCAAGGACCTGCTCGACAACCGGTCGATTGCCGACTCCCGGCTTTGCACCTGGGCCGATCTGATCCGCTCCAGCGGTGAGCTGAACCGGAAATACAAGAACAACGACAAGTGGCATTACATCAACATCGAGCTGACTTCGAAAGCCGAGGACTTCAAGCCGGACCCGGCCGAGGACCACGTCATCAGCGCGATCGAGCGCTTTCAAAAAGTGGTTGCCGACACGACGGTTTCCAAGGACGATCGCAAAGAGGCGCTTCTTTTCATCATTCACTTCGTCGGCGACATGCACCAGCCGCTCCACTGCTGTCACCGCAACGAGGATCGTGGGGGGAACCTGCAGCCCATCAAGAGCTTCTGCGGTCAGTCCGAAAAGAAGTTGAACCTTCACTGGGTGTGGGACTCGCACCTGGTCAAGGCCGAGAGGGGCGAACTCACGGTGGAGGATTTCGCCGCACGACTGATGTCCGAGGTTACCGACGACCAGCGCACGTGCTGGCGGAAAGGGACGGTAAAGGACTGGGCATGGGATTCACACACCGTCGCCGTTGGCACGGTCTACCGCTTCGCGGACGGCAAGCCGCTGCCGCCTCGCGATGAGCCTGCAGTTGAGTTGACGGACGAGAACTATGCCAAGGCGAACCGCCCAATCGTCCGCGAGCAGCTAAAAAAAGGCGGCGTCCGCCTCGCCAAAGCTCTAAACGACTGCTTCCCCGAAGCGAAGTAATTGTCGTAGACTTGAGACGAGTGTTTAGGTCTCCTGTGCGTATCCTGCCTCCGCACCCGTCATACGGGTCACATCCATGACTTCACCCGCCACCGGCTTTCAGCTTTCGCGACGCGGATTCGTGCAGATCGGCTACTCGGCCGCATTGGGGCTTGGGCTCGCGTCCACGCTCCCACGTCGCGCGTCCGCTGAGGTCGCCCGACCACGCAAGGCGAAATCGGTCATCATCGTCTTCCTCACGGGCGCCGCGAGCCACCACGATACCTTCGACCTTAAGCCGGACGCCCCGTTGGAAATCCGCGGCGAGTTCAAATCGATCGCGACCCCGGTCCCTGGCCTTCGGATCGGCGAACATCTGCCATTGCTCGCGTCCCGAATGGATCGATGTGCTCTGGTGCGCTCGATGGCCCATCGCGAGGACAACCACCTGCTCGCCACACACCAGGTGTTGACCGGCATGGCGATCCCGGGCGGCATCTTCGACCAGATCGCGTCCCGCAACGATTGGCCGTGCTATGCCGGGGCTTTGGACCACTTCCACCCGCGGACTGACGGCGTCCCGACCGGCGTCACGGTGCCGACGTTCCTCATGGAAGGCCCGCTCATTTGGCCGGGCCAGCACGCGGGTTTACTGGGCGCGAAGCACGACCCGTGGCACATCAAGGACGACCCCAACAAGCCCGGCTTCCGCGTCGGCGCTCTGCAGGCATCAGATGGCGTCGCCCGAATGCAGGAACGGCAAACGCTCCTGGAACAATTGGGCCGCGCGACCGGGGGGTCGCTCGCAGACCGCTCGCCGATGGCGGAGCAGCAGGAGCGGGCGTTCACGATCCTCTCGTCGGGCAAAGTGGCGGATGCGTTCGACCTGTCCCGCGAGCCGACCGCCGTCCGCGACCGTTACGGCCGCCACATGTACGGCCAATCGCTCCTGCTGGCGCGTCGTCTGGTCGAAGCCGGCGTGTCCGTCGTGCAAGCGAACATGGGACACGTGCAAACGTGGGACAACCACGGCAAGATCTTCCCGACGCTCAAGGACCGGCTTCTGCCGCCGCTTGACCGCGGAGTCTCCGCACTGATCGACGACCTGGAAGTCCGCGGCTTGCTCGGCGAGACCCTGGTCGCGATGTTCGGCGAATTCGGCCGCACTCCCAAGATCAACAGGGAATCCGGCCGCGACCACTGGGGCCGCGCCTTCTTCGCCTGCTTCTTCGGAGGTGGAGTGACAGGTGGCGCCGTGATCGGTAAGACGGACGCGACCGGCGGCGCACCGGTTACGCAGCCATACTCCCCAATGGACCTGGGGGCGACGATCTATCAGGCGCTCGGCGTGGATTACGACGCGGAGATTAAGGACCAGCTCCGCCGGCCGGTGCGGCTCAACACCGGCAGGCCGATTGAGGCGATTTACGGGTAGAATGGCGGCATGCCACTACTCGACCATTTCCGCCCCCCGGTCTATCCCCGCCATCGGTGGGAGTCGTTTCATTCCAATTGGGCAACCCGGATTGCAGACGCCCTGAACGACAGGTTGCCCGAAGATTTCCTCGCCGAAGAATATACGCACTCCGCGGACAGCCTCGAGATTGACATCGCCACCTACGAGACCGACCCTGACGTCGGCGGAAACGGCAAGACGGCGACGTTGACGTGGCGTCCGCAGGCTCCGGTGGTCGTGATGCCGGCTACCTTCCCAGACAACTTTGAAGTCAAGGTATTTGGACGGGTCGGTGGGATGAACCTGGTGGCCGCGATTGAATTGGTCAGCCCTGGAAACAAGGACCGTCCCGCGGTAATGCAGGCATTCGCCTCGAAGGTCGCGGCTTATTTGCACCAGGGTGTCGCCGTAATCATTATCGACATTGTGACCGCTCGGCGCGCCAACCTGCACAACGCAACGATGCGGCTCATGTCCGGTCCAGCCACGACGCTCCTTCCTGATGAGGTCGCGCAGTACGCCGTTTCGTACCGGCCCGTTATTCGCGACGCTCGCCCTGAAATCGAGCAGTGGAGGGAGACATTCGGCGTCGGAGATGCGCTTCCGACAATGCCACTTCGAATCACTGGTGATTTTTTTGTCCCAGTTGATTTCGAAACTGCTTACACGGAAGCTTGTCGTCGCCGTCGGATCATTCAGTGAAATGTCGGCTCAGGTGGCCGTAAAGCCGCGAGGCCCGCCGGGGACCGGCGGGCCTCGTCGTTTTGATGAGGTCTGCGTCTCAAATCGACAACACCCCCGTGCTATCCCCAAAGCTCTTCGTCGGGCACCCCAGCCGCTCGAATAGCGCCAGGTACAGGTTCATGAGGGGCGTGTCTTTCGGGAACCTCATGTGCCGGCCGGTCTTCACCTTGCCGCCGCCATGGCCGGCCATCAGGATCGGCAAGTCGTCGTGGTTGTGCCGGTTGCCGTCGCCGATCCCGCTGCCATAGACGAGCGTCACCTGGTCCAGGAGCGTCTTGTCGCCTTCCTTGACCGACTTCAGCTTCCCGAGGAGATACGCCAGCTGCTCGATGTGGTACTTGTTGATCTTCTTGATCTTCTCGTGCTTCTTGGCGTCGTTGCCGTGATGCGAGAGATCGTGGTGCCCGTCCGGCACGCCAATCATCGGGTAGGGCCGGTTGCTGCCGTCGTTGGCGAAGGGGAAGGTCACAACCCGCGTCAGATCGGCCTGGAAGGCGAGGACCATCAGGTCGCTCATGAGGCGGATGTGCTCCTGCGGGTCTTTCGGCATCGTCGTTGGCGGGGACATCGACGGCTTGAAAGTCGTCTTGGAGTTCTTGACCTCGCGGGCCCGATCGATGCGCTGCTCGAGCTCGCGCACGGCCGTTAGATACTCGTCCATCTTCCGCTGGTCGGCCGCGCCGAGACTGTCGCTGAGTGACTTGGCCTCCTCGTTGACAAAGTCGAGGATGCTCTTGTTGTACCGGTCGCGCTTCTCGCGGTTCTCGTCCTTGTCCTTGGCCGAGCCGTTGCCGAAAAGCCGGTCGAAGACGAGGCGCGGATCGACTTCCTTGGCGTTCGGCGAGTTCTCGTCGCGCCACGAGAAGTTCGACTGATACGCACAACTGTAGCCGGAATCGCAGTTTCCAGCCTGCCGGCCGGGCTCGATGCCGATTTCGAGCGACGAGAACTTGGTGTGGTCGCCGACGTGGTTGGCGATCCACTGATCGGCCGACTGGCCGGCGCGGATGTCGGCGCCCTGAGTCTTACGCGGCTGACGGCCGGTCAGGAAGGCCGCCTGGGCGCGGGCGTGATCGCCCGGCCCGTCGCCGTTCGCTCGCGCCTTGTCGAGCGTCAAACCGGTGAAGACATTGAGATCGTTCTTGAAGGCCTGGAGTGGCTCGAGAGTCTCGGGCAACTCGTCGAGCGCGCCGACTTCTTTCGGCGTCCAGTCCTGCATGTGCATGCCGTTTGGCACGTAGAGGAATGCGGCGCGCAGCGGCGACCTGGCCGCAGGCGCCGCGGACGCGATCGGCGTCATCGCCTCCAGCCACGGCAACGAGACGGCCGCACCGAGGCCTTTCAGCACAGTCCGGCGTGTGATCGGACGATCCATTGGGCTAGTACTCCACGTAACCAAAGACGCGGCCATATGGCCGGCAGGAGGCGGGCTGAGGCGAGGGGGCCAAACTCGGATTCTTCTACCGAAAGTATAACATTTTCAGGCGCCGGGACGCCACAATTACTCTTTCTTGACCCCACTTCCGCCCCGGCGCTTCTGGAATGGGTCGCTCTCGACAATCGCTGTCATCATTGCTGAAAACCGGTCGTCCCCCTTTTTGAGGGCCGACAGAATATCGTCCACGGCACAACGGTCGTAATACTCCAAGCCTCGTCCGAGCGCGTAAGTCAGCATCTTCTCCGACAGCGTCCGCCGGAAGAGATCGGCTTTCGACAAGAGAACCTTGCGTAACTCCTCCGGCCCGCTGAACTTCGAGCCGTCCGGAAGCTCGCCACTCGGATCGATCTTGAACTTGCCGTCGTACTGGCGGAGCGTCCCGACGCCGTCGAAGTTTTCGAGTCCGAAGCCGAGCGGGTCGAGTTTGGCATGGCAAACGGCGCAGGACGGATTCTCTCGGTGCTTCTCCATCCTCTGGCGCAGGGATCCGGTCAGAACCGCCTTCGAGTCCTCCTCGAGTTCCGGCACGTCCGGTGGCGGCGGGGGAGGGGGGGTGCCGAGGATATTCTCCAGGATCCACTTGCCCCGCTTGACTGGCGAGGTTCGCGTGGGGTTGGACGTGACCGTGAGCACGCTAGCGTGCGTGACGATGCCGCCGCGAGTGTGGTCGGTCAATGTGACCTTCTTGAACTCGCTCCCGGAGACGCCCGTGATCCCGTAGTGGCGAGCGAGCCGTTCATTTACAAACGTGTAATCGGAGTCGAGGAACTCCAGGATGCTCCGGTCGTCGCGCATCACGTGGTCGAAGTACAACTCGGTCTCGCGAGTCATGGCCGTGCGCAGCGCCGGATCGAAATTGCGGTACGTGACGCGGTCGGGCGTCATGGTCGCGAGCGTGCGAAGCATGAGCCACTGACCAGCGAAGTTCTCGGTCAGGGCACTCGACTTCGGGTCCTTGAGCATCCGCGAGACCTGCGCCTGGAGGACGCCCGGCTCGCGCAGCTTCCCTTGATCGGCCAACCGCGTTAGCTCCTCGTCCGGCATCGTCGACCAGAGGAAATACGAGAGTCGCGTCGCCAGTTCGTACTGGCTGACTGGGTGAACGGCTTCCGGGTTGTTCGGGTCGACGTCACGCTCGATCCGGAACAAAAAGTGTGGCGAGACGAGTACCGCCTTGAGCGCGTGCTTGACACTCAGCTCGAACGGCTCGTTCTGCTGGTCGGCAAACTGGAAGAGCTTGACCAGGCGCGCGACCTCTTCCGGCTTCGCCGGGCGGCGATAGGCCCGCGCCGCAAATCGCTCGAGGATTTGCCGGGCCGCGCTCGCGTGATCGCCAGGCCCGTTCGGGTAGACAAAGAAAATGCGCTGGTGCGCTTCCGGAGCCGGGGGCCGGACTGGGTTGAACGGGCCTTCGACCTCCATCACCTCGATGTAAAGGTTGCGCTCTTTCTTCTTTGAGTCGGTCCCTTCCTTCTCCTCGAAGTGATTGGTGAACGAAAAGCGGACGTCATGCCGGCCGGACGTCACCTTGACGCGGGCATCGTAGAGTTGCGGCTTGGCTTCCAGTGCTTCGACGTCGTGTACTTTGGCGGGTTTGCGGTCGTACTCGATTGACAGTTTCGGCAACTCGTCGCCCGCCTGCTCCCCGTAGGCGCGGGCACGCAAGACGTACTCCCCCTCGTACGGGAAGTCGTATTCAAAGTACGCGGCCCCGTTCGACGTCAGAGCGATCCGTTTGCCGTTCTGCTTCGCAAACGGGCCGAGCGTGGTGCGCACGTTCTGCGGCCGGAACGTGTCCTTCGACACCTTGATCGGCTTGGGGACGACGATCGCCTTGTCGAGGATCTTCTCCGCCGCGGCCAGGTACTTCTCGAGGAGGATCGGTGGCATCGACAGGACGTCGCCAATGTTGTCGAAGCCGTAGCCGACGTCGTCAGACGGGAAGTCGTCGGCCGGTTTGAAGTCGACGCCGACCAGGTCGCGGATCGTGTTGTTGTACTCGTTGCGGTTCAGCCGCCGGATGGTCGGCCGGCCCGGGTCGCGGGCCAGTCCGCAGTCCACCTTGATCGCAACCGAGTCAATCCAGGCCACTATCGCTTTGCGCTCCGCGTCCGAAGGCTGCGGCTTCCCCTTGGGAGGCATCTGTTTGTTGGTGACGTGGTCTTTGACCTTCTCCCAGGTGTCGTGTGCCTTGCGGGCGCTTGCGGTGTCCGTGAACCCTTCCAGGGTCATGCCGCCCGACATCTTCTTGTCGTTGTGGCAGGTGACGCAGTACTTGGTGAAGACCGGCTTCACACTATCGACGAACGCGTCCTTGGTGGCGATCGGCGTCCCCTTGGTCGCGGGCGCATCGGGCGGCGCCGCGACGACGTCGGGGTACGAAATGGGTCGGAAGAGGAGGAGAGCGGCGACCGATGCAGCGAGGAGGGCAGGGGCGGCGGCAAAGACGGCGCGGGGGGACCGCGTCATGTGTGGCTCCGGCGGGAAGTCAGGGTATGAAACCCCGATCGGTCGTTAGAGTCTCTAACCGAGACTTTAGTTTCGGGATTGCCGGCAAACAAGCAGATCGGGCATCCCGGGTAGGATTCTGCATTACTGCTGTTCTTGCACTTTCTTGACCGCGGCCTTGGCGGCGTCCCTGACGCTCAATTGCACGTCAGTTAAGGCTCGTTTCAGGGCCGGCAGCGCGTCTTTGGCCGCCGGTCCGAGAGCCCCTAGTTCCTGAACGATCGCCAGCCGAACATCCCCCTCCGGGTCCTTAATCAATTGATCGGCAAGTTCCTTCACATAGGCACGGAGCCCGTCGCCCAAGCTAGTGCCCAGAGAATGGACGAGGAAGATTCGGACGCTCTTATCCTTGTCTTTCTTAAGCACCTCGACCATCGCGGGCGCGAATTCGGATACGTCCTCACCGCGCATCTTGCCCAGCGCGAGCGCTGCCTGCTGGCGTACCTCTTCCGACTTGTCTTCCCGCAGAGCTTTGACCAATGCGGGGATCCCGGGTTTGGCATCGTAACCCAG
>Ga0066903_100003111_pt1 | contig 13393 bp, 11 predicted proteins | sample PanSoiMetaGPlot1_FD_67491 | JGI IMG/M metagenome (GOLD analysis project Ga0066903, IMG submission 67491) | Tropical forest soil microbial communities from Panama analyzed to predict greenhouse gas emissions - Panama Soil - Plot 1 (version 2) | ecosystem: Environmental > Terrestrial > Soil >... | reverse complement strand
CGCCACCGCTTCGACCAGAAGATCTGCGGCACCACGCAGTTGCAGAACACCATCACCCGGTAGACCCAGCGCATCGGGCCGTGCATGCGGGTCAGGTAGAACTGCGCGTACTCGTAGGGATCGGCGCTGTACCAGGCGATGAAGTGCTCCATCACGTAGCCGTACGTGACGAACATGCCGGTCACGAGCATGATCTTGTTCATGTTCTCGAGGTGCTTCATCGTCACGACGTGCTTCAGGCCCAGGAACTTCCGGGCCGGAATCATCCAGGTCATGACCATCGCGAAGCCTGAGAACACGGCGCCGGCGACGAAGTAAGGCGGGAAGACCGTCGTGTGCCAGCCGGGGATCACCGACGTGGCGAAGTCGAAGGACACGATCGTGTGGACCGAGAGCACCAGCGGCGTCGACAGGCCGGCCAGCAGCACGTAGGCCCACTTGTACTCGGCCCAGTGGCGGCCCGAGCCGCGCCAGCCGAGGGCCAGCATGCCGTAGACGACGCGCTTCATCTTGCTCTGCGATGAATCGCGCAGCGCCGCCAGGTCGGGGACCAGGCCCAGGAACCAGAACAACAGCGAGATCGTGAAGTAGGTCGAGACCGCGAAGACGTCCCAGGTGAGCGGGCTCTTGAACTGCGGCCAGATGCCGTTCGTGCTCGGGTACGGCAGCAGCCAGTAGGCGGCGAACCAGGGGCGACCGGTGTGAATCAGCGGGAACAGCAAGGCGCAGATGACCGCGAACAGCGTCATCGCCTCGGAGAAGCGGTTGATCGAAGTCCGCCACTTCTGCTGGAACAGCAGCAAGATCGCGGAGATCAGGGTGCCGGCGTGGCCGATACCGATCCACCAGACGAAGTTGATGATGCCGAACGCCCAGCCGACGGGGATGTTGTTGCCCCAGGTCCCGATCCCTTTGTAGAGCGTCCAGGAGATCGAGATGACCAGCATGCCGAGCAGCGACAGCGCGACGGCGAAGCAGGCCCACCACCCCTTGCCCGCGCCGCGCCAGACGTGCGCGAGCAGCGAGTTGTTGATCTCTTTGTCGCTGTACTTGCCGTCGATGAGCGGCGCTGGTTCCAGCGGATCGTTTGGCGTCAGCATCGGGGCGGCCATTATTCGTGCTCCCCAGCTTTTTCAGCCTGCCCGAGATCGGGGTTGGGATTGGTGACCCGCGCCAGGTAGATCGTGCGCGGGCGGGTGCCGATCTCGTGCAGAAGATCGTAGCGGCGCGGGTCGGCGTGCGCCTGCGACACCTTCGACTGGGCGTCGTTCAGCGAGCCGAACACGATCGCTTTCGTCGGGCAGCCCTGCTGGCAGGCCGTCTCCAGCTCACCGTCGAGGATCGCGCGCCCCTCGATGCGGGTCGCGATGCGCTTCCGCTCGATGCGCTGGATGCAGTAGGTGCACTTCTCCATGATGCCGCGCGTCCGGACGGTGACGTCGGGGTTCATCCCCATCTCGCGCGCCGCCGTGTAGTCCTCGATGTAGTTGAGGAAGTTGAAGCGCCGGACCTTGTACGGGCAGTTGTTGCTGCAGTAGCGGGTGCCGATGCAGCGGTTGTAGACCATCTCGTTGATGCCCTCGTCGCTGTGGACGGTGGCGTTGACCGGGCAGACGTACTCGCAGGGCGCCGTCTCGCAGTGCACGCAGGCGAGCGGCTGGATGACGACCTCGGGATCCTCGAACGATCCCTTGTAGTAGCGGTCGATGCGGATCCACTGCATCTCGCGCCCCTTGCGGACGTTCTCCTTGCCGACGGTGGTGATGTTGTTCTCCGACTGGCAGGCGACGACGCAGGCGCTGCAGCCGGTGCACTTCGAGAGGTCGATCGCCATCGCCCACTTGTACTGCTGGCCGCTGTAGTCGACCGGCTTGTGGATGAACGGCATCGGGTTCTCGGGGTCGGGGCGGCGATCCTGCAGCTCCTCGTGGAACTTCGACTTCGGATCCAGCGCCTCGGCCAGCGTCCCCGCGATGACCGGCGGCGGCGTCTCGCGCCCGTCGGGCGACATCTTCCAGTGGTCCTGGGTGATCGAGAACTTCACGCTGCGCTCGGTCTTCGCCAGCGTCACGCCGGCGTCGAACCAGAACCCGTCGCTGACGCGCAGCGCGCCGGCGTTGAAGCCGACGTCGGTCGCGACCTTCTCGCCGCCCGTCCGGCCGTAGCCGAGCGGCAGCGTCACCGAATCGTCCGCGTGCCCGGGCACCCGCATGATCGGCGCCTGGACGCGGCGATCGCGCAGGCTGATCTCGACGACGTCGCCGTCCTCGAGATCCAGCGACTTGGCGGTCGTCTCCGACACCATCGCCGCGTTCTCCCAGGTCAGCTTGGTGATCGGATGCGGCAGCTCCTGCAGCCAGACGTTGTTGGCGAACCGGCCGTCGTACGTCTTCGGGTCCGCGGCGAACGCGACCTCCATCCCCTGCTTGCCACCCGCCGTCGCCAACATGGGCGTCACCGCCTGCGCCAGCGCCGCGCCGTCGACGGCCAGCCCCGACTCGGCCGGCACGGCGGTCCCCGGCACGATGCCGTCGGCCAGCCAGCGCTCCCAGTTGCCATCGAAGTCGCCGGGGGCCTTGCCCTGCCCCGCCCAGAACTTCTTGAGCAGCGCGTGCGCCCCGACGTCGCCCTCGTTGACGAACGCGGCCAGGAGGTCGACCTCCTGGATGCCGCCCCACAGCGGCGCGATCAGCGGCTGCACGATCGACACCGTTCCGTCGGTGGCGCGCAGGTCGGACCACGACTCCAGCGGGTGCGCGGCCGGGACGACCGTCTTGCACGCGGCCGCCGTCTCGTCCTCGTAGAGGCCGTAGTAGATCGAGTTCGGCACCCGTTCCAGCAGCTTGGCGAGCTTGAAATCGACGGGCGCGCCGTAGACCGGGTTCGACGCGGTGATCACCAGCGTGTCGACGCCGCCCGCCGCGATCTCCTCGACCAGCGCGCCGAGCGCCGCTGCGCCCGCCGTCGGATCGGCCGTCAGCGGCGCGCCGTACTCGACCGTGCTGCCCAGGTTGCCGAGCGCGGCGTTCAGCGCCGCCGCCAGCGCGTGGACCGCGGCCGGCTGCCGGCGGCCCGCGATGACCAGGCTGGTGCCGCGGTTGCGTTCGAGATCGTTCGCGACGGCGACGAGGAACTTCGGATCCCAGTGCTTCTGGCCGTGCGCCAGCGAGGCCAGCGGCGCCAGCCCGGCGATGCCACGGCTCCCGAGCACGGAGATCACAGCCGCCAGGAACGCCCCCACGTCGCTGCCGCGGACGCGGGCCCGATGATCGGCCATCGCGCCCGTGATGGTCATGGCCGGCTCGACGGCGTAGAGGCGGCTCATCTGGCGGCTCGGCTCGCGGCGCGCCGCGAACTCGCGCGACAGGCGCGTCTGCTCGCTCCCCTCGCCCAGGAAGTCCGCGTCCAGCGAAAGGATGATGTTGGCGGGCGCGAGCTTGTAGCGCGGGACCAGCGGCTTGCCGAACGCCAGCTTGGCGCCCTCGACGGCGCCGTCGTCGGGGACCGACGTGTAGCTGACGAACTTCGCGCCCGGGAAGCGCTCGACGATTCTCTTCCTCAGATCGCCCTGCAGCGGCGACGTCGTCGGCGCGGTCAGGAAGCGGAGACCGGCCCCGCGGCTCTGGGCCAGGTGGCTCGCCCGCACCGACACCTCTTCCAGGAAGGTCCGCCAGGCGAGCGGCCGTTCGCCCGTCCGCAGCTGCTTGGCGCGATCGTCGTCATAGACGCTGAGCGCGAGGCTCTGCTCGATGGCCGTCGTGGCGCCCAGCGTCTGCGGGTGCGCCGGGTTGCCCTCGATCTTCGTGGGCCGGCCCTCGTGGCTCTCGACCAGCAGGCCGCTCGCGTACCCGTCCAGCCCGAAGGCGGTCGCGAAGTGCAGCGGATTCCCCGGCACGACCTCCTCGGGCCGCCGCACGAACGGAACGATCTTGTGGGGCGGCTTCTGGCAGGCGGCGCCGACCGCGGCCATCGCCGTCGACAGGCTGGCGACCTGAATGAAACCGCGGCGCGACACGCCGCTCGTGTCCGCGCCGACGTCGAACGTCCCGCCCGCGAATTCGTTGGCCGCGCCCGGAACCGGACCGGTGCGCGCCCGATCCTCGGCGCTGGTCCAGTACGTCGGCGACGACGATGACGCTCGAGGCCCTGCCGGGGTCCCAGCGTCGACGACGCGAAGCGACCGGCGGTTCTCGCGGTCCTTGGCTCGTGCCTCGTGGTTGTCGTCGCAGCTCATGGCGTCATCGATGGCAGGTCGTGCAGCTCGTGCGCGTATGAACGTTGTTCTCGGCCGCCTGCTTCGTCCCGAACTCGAGCGGATCTCCCGGCGGCTTCCAGTCCATGTTCGTGACTTCTTCGACCGGGCGGATGTTCGCGTCGGGCCGGCGGTGACACTCGAGGCACCAGCTCATGGTCAAGGGCGTCGCCTTCTCGACGGCGGGCATCTCGTCGACCCGCCCGTGGCAGCTGACGCACCCGACGCCCTTGTTCACGTGAATCGAGTGATTGAAGTAGACGAACTCGGGCAGCTGGTAGACCCGGTTCCACTTGATCGGCTTGTTCTGGAAGAAGCTCTCCCGGACCTGCTCGAGCATCGGGCTCTTGTTCCAGATCTGCGAGTGGCAGTTCATGCAGAGCTGCGTCTGCGGCACGCTCGCTGCGGGCGAGCGATCGACCGTGTTGTGGCAGTAGCGGCAGTCGATGTTGTCGTCGCGGACGTGATGGCGGTGATCGAACTGGATCGGCTGTTCGATCGGATCCTGCATGCCGCGCGCGAGCGGCGTGCGCGCATACAGCATCAGGCCCAGCGGCACGCCCGCGGCCCCGGCGGCGACGACAAAAAGCGAGACTTGCGCCAGGGTGTTGTGTCTGGGGCGGAAGAGAGGACCCATCCTCGTCGCGCAGCATTTAGGTCGAATTGCAGGGCCACGTCAAGAGAAGGTTTCGGCTTTTATCGCGCACTTTTTGCCACCGCCGGAGGCTCGGAAACCTTGATTGACATTCGCGCCACGAATTCGTCGCGCGAAGCGCGCACCACCGCGCTTCCTGTCAGGACTCGTCCCTAAGCGCGCTCAGTTTTCGGCGCGGTGACGAAATCCGGTAAAGACGTACGAACCGAACGGCGAGCCTTCCAGGTCGACGATCAGCATGCGGCCGTGAATCGAGGCCTTGCCGCGCAGCAGCTGGAACGGCGCCGCGGTCGCGCCGGTCGGACTGAGATCCGCGACCGTCTCTTCCCCGCGCCGCTTGCCGAACAGATCGACCGTCACGCCGCCGACCACCAGTCCGGTGACGCGCAGATCGTGATCGCCCTGCTCCGTCGGCGCCACGATCACCGTCGCGGCGCCGCGCCCCTTGCGCATCTTCTCGTCGCGTTCGTTGAACGTTCCCGCGAAGCGTCCCTCCAGCTCACCGCCGCCGGTCGTCGCGCGCACGAAGCGGCGATATGCCAGCAGGACCAACACGAATGCGGAGACGCCCGCCAGACCGGCGACGAACCAGGAGCCCGGCCCGCTCGTCAAGCCCGAGCCGAACGCGCCGGCGACCAGACCCGCGAGGCTCGACCCGAGAACCGCCGCCACGATCGCAGTCTTTCGGGACAGCAGGCACGCCGTCAGCCCGGCGAAGATCGCGCCGCCGATCGGGACGCCCCACGCGACGGGGATCTTCCCGCCGACCACAGTCGTCGCGGCGGCGACCAGCGCCACCCCGCCGTTGATCAGGAAGATGAGGTGGGCGCTGGCATCATTGAGAGGCGACATCCAGGCGCGCACCGACCGCAGCCTGCGCCCCACGGTCGCTAGAACCCGATCTTCCGCATCACGAACCGCGGCAGCATCCGGATCACCAGCATGATCCAGCGCCAGATTCCTGGCGTGTAGACGACCGGCTTGCCGCGCTCGATCGCGCGCACGACGTCGCGCGCGACGCCCTCGGGCTCGCCCGCGAACGGCGGCGTCGGCAACCCGGCCGTCATCCCGGTGCGCACGAAGCCGGGCTTCACGCAGATCGCCCGCAGCCCCTGGGCGTGGAACTTGTGGTCGAGGCCCTCCATGTAGTGCGTCAGCCCCGCCTTCGCTGCGCCATAGAGGATGACCGGCTTGCGGCCGCGCTCGCCCGCGACCGAGCTGAGCACGCAGAGCGTGCCGCCGCCGCGCGCCAGCAGCCGGCGGCGCGCTTCCTCGCAGAAGACGACGGTGTTGGCGAAATCGGCGGTCAAGAGGCGGCGCGCGAGGTCGGGCTCCGCCTCCAGGCGATCCTGCGTCGCGAACAGACCGGCCGTCACGACGACGGTGTCGAACCCGCCGAGCACCGTGTTCGCGCTGTCGAGCGCGGGCGCGAAATCATCGGCCCGTTCCAGATCGCACGGAGCGCTGCCGATGGACCCGTCGGCGCGCCCGGTGCGAATCTCGATGTCACGGGCGCTGGCAGCCAGATCGCTCGGATCGCGCCCCAGCAGGAACAGCGCGTCGCCCCGCTCGGCGAGCTGGCGCGCGATCGCCCGCCCGATCCCCTTGGTCGCGCCCAGGATGACGACCTTCCTCACGCCGGATCCCCGAACACCCGCACCGACTGTGCGCTGCGCAACCTCCGGTTTGGATCCCAGATTCGCCGGACGCGTTGAAACTCGTCGATGCGGGGATCCATCGCGCGAAAGTGCTCGGCGCGCGTGAACGCGTCCTTGGCGAGGTAGATCCGCCCGCCCTCCTTGATCACGCATTCGTTCAACGCATCGATCAACGCCGGTGTGTCCTTTCGTACCGCGATGTCGAGCGCGATCGAAATTCCGGGCCGCGGAAACGACAGCATGCCGACGCCTTCCGGACCGCAGTCCTTTATCACGCACAGGAACGAGGCCCCGCCCCGGGCGGTCAGCACCTCCAGAAAGCGCCGCGCCGCGCCCGCGCCCGCCTCGTTCGGCAGCACGCACTGGTGCTGCGTCAGGCCGCGGCGCCCGTACATCCGGTTCCAGTGCCAGAGCATGTCCAGCGGGTAGAACGTCGACTCCGGATGGACGATCCGGCGCTTCACGCGCGGGATGTGCTTCCAGTAGAAGAGCGTGTTGAACGCGCGGATCGAAAGCGGCCCCAGCACGAACTGCGGAAAGTCGAACGGGATGGTGAATCGCCGCTTGGGCCGCGGCGGGCGCTTCGGGGCCTCGGCGGCTGTCGCCCATCGGCCCTTGAACAGGATCCCCCGCCCCATGTTCGGCCCGCCCGAGACGCAGTCGATCCAGCCGGCGGTCATCGGCCAGTCGGGACCGGCCGCCTTCAGCCCGGCGATGAACGCCTCGATGTTCGGCATCCGCTCGCTCTCCTGCCAGATCCACGGCGACGGCACGCGCACCATCTTGAAGGCGACCTCCAGGATGTGGCCGGTCAGGCCCATGCCGCCGATCGTCGCGCGGAACAGATCGCGCTCGACCGTCGGGCTGCACCTGACGACGCGGCCGTCGGCGACGCGCAGCTTGAGATCCGTGACGTGCGCGCCGAAGCAGCCTTCCTTGTGGTGGTTCTTGCCGTGGACGTCGGCGGCGACCATCCCGCCCAGCGTCACGAACTTGGTGCCGGGCGTGACCGGAACGAACCAGCCGCGGGGCAGGAACAGACGATAAATCTCATCCAGCGAGAGCCCGGCCTCCGCGCGCAGGACGCCGCTGTCCGCGTCGAACGACAGGATGCGGTCGGCGAGGACGGTCGACACGACCTCGCGGTCGTTGGCGGCGGGCAGCGACGAATCCCCGTACGAGCGCCCGAGTCCGCGCGACAGCGGACGACCGTCGGCGATGCGCGCCAGGTCCTCCGAGCGCACCTCGTGTCCGGGCACGACCGGTGCGCGTCCCCAGCCGGACAGGGTCTCGCCTTTGCGACCAAACACGTCCCCAATCTACATCGGGAACCGGTCAGACGACCGCCGACGCCGACCAACGGGCGCCTGGCGAAAGCGAGCGGCCGCTTACGCGGAGCGAGCGGCCAGGTTCCGGCGGCGGAGCTTCTCGACCAGCGTGGTCCGCCCCATCCCCAGCAACTTCGCAGCTTCTTTCTTGTTGAACTGCGTTCGCGTCAGCGCGGCCCGGATGTACGCATCTTCCAGCTCGCGCAACATCGTCGGGAGATCGACGGGAAGATTGACCGGGACGAGACTGACCGGGCTGGCAGGCTGGGCGCCGGGGCCCGGCTCAGGATCGGCCGCCGGTTGACTCAACGACACCACCACGGAGGAAGAGGACATGCCCGTCCCATCGGCCCCCCCGGGCGTTTGCTTTAGCCCGCCCGCTCTTCCGACGAGGAAATGACGGGGGACAAGGCCGAAACATGTCCGAACGTCAGGCTCGTGGCTCGCTGGGGCGCATGGCATCCCCGAGCCTCCGGCAGTTACGCCGCCTCCGGGTCATGTCCACCGGGCGCTGGCACACCCCGCTGGACGCCGCCCCCGCGCCGACCGTCATCGCGGTCGGGGCTGCCGAGAGCGGTCTCGGCAAGAGCGTCGTCGCCTCCAACCTGGCGGCGTCGATCGCGGGCCTGGGCCGGCGGGTCGTGGTCGTCGACCTGGATTTTCGCGCGCCGCGGCAGCATTCGTTGTTCGGCGTTGCGGCCCCGGAAGACGGCCTCGAAGCGTGGGTGGAGCGAAAGCGGGCGCGCCGCGACGAGCTCGCCGCGAGCACGCCGGTCCGCAACGTCCGGATCCTGCCGTGCACCGCCGCGCCCGGGGCGCCGCCCTCGATGGAGGCGCGCCGGACGTTCATGCGCGAGCTCCACGATCTGGATGCGGACGTCGTCATCGCCGACGTCGGCGCAGAGAACCGGGACGACGTGCTGGATTTCTTCGAGGCGAACGCGTTCCGGCTGCTCGTTACCTCGCGCGAGCCGCGCGCGCTGGAGGCGACGTACGCGTTCCTGAAAAGCGCGGTCCTGCGGGCGGAACGCAAGCACGGCGGCCAGGCGCGCGCCGTTCTGGCGCGTTTTTCGGGCGGCCTGATCGGCAACGCGACCGAACAGCCGGAGCACGAGGAGACGTTTCACGCCTTCTGCCGCCTGGTGCGCGAGCATCTCGGGATCCCGCTGACGGTGTTCGGATGTCTGACCGCCAGCGAACGGATCGTGCAATCGATCGTGGCGCGCCAGCCGCTCATCGCCCGGCGCGGCATCGACGACAACGTCCGGCAGTTCCACCACATGGCCGAGCTCTTGATGAACGAACAGGCCATCCCGACCCGCGACTGTCCGCTGGACGGTGATCCGGTCGACGTACCGGTCGGCCCGCTGCCCGTGCCGGTCGAAGGCTACATGCGCAAGAACACCCGCTACCCGGTCGACTGGGCGGCGACGCTCGAGCTGCCGACCAGCGCGACGGCGGTGCGGGTGCGCGACGTGTCGGCCAGCGGCGCCGCCATCGAGACGCCGACCAAGCTGCGGGTCGGCGACATCGGGGTTCTGCATCTGGATCAGCTGAGCGGTCATCCGGCGATCGGCGTCGTCGTCAAGAACATCGTGGGGGCGGGGGGCCGCGTCGGCCTCGGATTCACGGAGCGGGGGCGCGTTCCGCCCCGGCTGGTCGCCGCGGCGCGCGCCGCGCTCGCGCGCTCGTCTTCTTGACCCGGCGGACGCCGCGCGGGAGGCTCACCAGGCTTGCCCCGAAACCAATCGGCCGCGCCCGCGCGCACCGCGGGGGCGCGCTGGCGCCTTGGACTTCGAGCCGTCGCCGCGTTCGCGCTCGTCGGGCTCGCCTGTCATGACCACGGCGCCGCGCCGCGCGACGGTTCGTCCGACGGCCTCGTCCTCGACACGCCGAATGCCCTGACCCTGGACATCGGGGTCCTCGGCTGCGGCCAATACGAGGCGGCCGGGACCTGCGACGCGGATGCGGCCGTGGGGCCGTGTTGCACCGGCGCGCCGCCGATGACGTTGTCGTTCGCGCCGATCGGCTCGCCCGACTTGACCCAGTTCCTGTGGGATTTCGGGGACGGAACGCCGACCACCACCGAACGCGCGCCGTCGCACGTCTACCCCCATCCCGGCACGTTTCGGGTCAGCCTGATCGGTCAGGGGCCATCGACCGGAGCGGTCCAGCCGCCGGACCCGCTGACCGTGGTCGTCGACGCGATCGCCACCGGTGGATTCTGCGACGTCGACGCCCAGTGCGCGGACGGGCTCAGCTGTGTCTGCACGCCGGCCTCCGGCTGCCCACCGGCGTTCGTTCGCGGTTTCTGCTCGGCGGCGTGCGACGCAGCCGCCTGCGCCGCGGGCGCCGTCTGCGCGGCCGTCTCCGTCGTCAAATCGGTCGACGCCGGCGCCGGCGCGAATCCATCGGTCTGCGTCGCCTCCTGTCAGACGATCAGCGACTGCGGACCGGGGTCGGTCTGTGAAACGCTGCCCGCACGCCCGGCGACGGCGGCCGGGGCGTGGACACGCGGGTGCCTTCCCGTCGGAGCCTTGCAGGACGTCGGCGCGTCGTGCCGCGACGCCAGCGACGTGCTCAGCGACGGCGCGTGCACGACGGGCAAGTGCGCGGACGTCGGCGCGCTCGGCGTCTGCAGCGCCGACTGCGACGACGTCAATCCGTGCCCGGACGGCGCGGCCTGCGTGGCGCTGGCCGACGGGCGGCAATTCTGTCTGCTGACCTGCACGGCGAGCAGCGACTGCGGCCGCGATCCGCTGCTCGCCTGTCAGCCCACCCCGGTCGCGCCCGCCCGCGACCGCCAGGTCATGGTCTGCTCGCCGAGAAACTGTTCGAGGGACAGCGACTGCGCCCCGTCAGGCCGCTGCGGCGTGAACGCAGTCTGCCTCCGCATCCCGATGTGAAGCTGAAGCGGGATCGCCGAGGCCGCTCACGCGCCGCTATTCGTCGTCGTCTTCCTCGCGCTCGCTCGAGGCGTCGCGAGCGGCCTCGCTCACGCTCTCACCCATCTCTTCCACTTTCTCCTCGCCCTCGCCCAGCTTCTCGCGGGCCGCGCCGCGCATGCGATCGACGGATCCCTCAGCCTGCTTGCGCTTGTCACCGGTCAGCGACCCGAGAGCCTCCTTCAGGCGCCCCTTGAGATTCTCGGCCTTCCCCTTCAGCTCGTCCTTGTTCATGTGGCCCCCTTCCCGGCCCAATTTGTCCATGTCGCCCGGGGGGTCAATGAATCGCCAGGCCGTGCGGTCGAGCAACGTGTTCGGGTTACGCCCTGATGGCACGTCCGTTACCGGCTGCGAACGGGGGTCCCCGACGCTGCGCGCGGTTTCTCGGGAAAAAAGCGGGGCGCCGCGAAAGAACGCGCTGGCACGGCGGTTGTAATGACAGGCGTCGGCAGCAAGACAGCTTGATGCTTGGGGCACACGGGGCTTGGCGACGTTGGGGAAGAGGGGACCGCAGCGGCGTTGGGGGCGGCGGCGGCGAGTGGACGGCCGAGTCCCGTGTGCCCGTCATTATGTGGCGTTGATCGTCGCTGGCGATTCGAAGTGATACGGTAGCCGCGATGCCGGCGCCGCTGTCACCGTCGGGACGGGTGACGATCCCCGTCTCGCACGGATCGCTGGAGGGGATCCTGCGCGAGCCGGCCTCGGCCGTCGCGGCCGCGGTCGTCTGCCATCCGCACCCGCGCGGCGGCGGCACCATGAACAACAACGTCGTATACCGCGCGGCCAAGGCGCTGGTCGCGGGCGGCGTCACCGCGCTGCGCTTCAACTTTCGCGGCGTGGGCGCCTCGACCGGCACGCACGCCGACGGCATCGGCGAGGAAGAGGACGTCCGCGCGGCGATCGACTTCCTGCGCGCACACGCGCCGGGGCTGCCGATCTGGATCGCCGGGTTCTCTTTCGGCGCGCGCGTCGGCCTGGCGGTCGGGGCGCGCAGCGACGACGTCGCCAAGCTGTTCGGCATCGGCCTGGCCCTCCGGATGTTCGACTACCACGTCCTCGACAGCTGCGCGAAGCCGAAGGCGATCGTGCAGGCGTCCGAAGACGAATACGCCCCACGCGACGAGATCGACGCGGCGGTCCATGGGATGAGCGAGCCGAAGCGCCTCTGGATCGTCGAAGGCGCGTCGCACCTGTTCCCCGGCCACCTCGACGCGTTCGAACGCGCCGCCGAGGAAGCGGTCAGTTGGCTCGCGGCGACCCCTGCCTGACTTCGAGCTAGGGGGCGCACTCCGTCTGCGCGACGCAGCCCTCGTAACAGCTGTTCGCATAACTGACGACGTAGGGGCTCTCGCAGTACGGCTGTGCGATGGCGCAGGCAAACCCGGAGGGCGCCTTGCAGATCGCTTTGCCGCCGTCCGCGCAGCGCGAGAAATGCGCGCAGCAGCCGGAAGATGCGCAACCGCAGGTGCCGGGGTCGATAAACACCGAGTGGCAGTCGGCGCGGGCGTCGCACGCGGCCTGGGTCGTCACCTGCGAACACGACGGCGCGGGGCACGAGATCGCGGGGCAGTTGTAACCGGCGTTGGGGGTGGTGCAGGCAGAGAAGTAACTGCCGCCGTTACAATCGGGGCACGTGCGGACCACGCAGTCGGCGCGCGCCTGGCACGAAGCCTGATCGGTGATCGACGAGCACGGCGCCGGACACGCGATGCCGAGGCAGGCCGGCGGCGATTCGTGGGCCGGATCGTAACAGCCCGCGAATTGGGGCGTGCCGCCGCACAGCGAACAGGTGCCGACCGCGCAGTCCGTTCGCGCGCGGCACGACGTCTCGTCGAGGTTCCGGCAGGCGGAACCGCCGTCCTGGCCACCGCCGCCGCCTTGCCCGCCGTGCCCCGCCGCGCCGCCCTGCCCTCCGCCGCCATCGTTCTGCATGCTGATGCTGCCGCACGCCGACACGAGCGCCGACAGGGCGATGGTGGAAACGAGGCCGATGGGCTGGATGCGCATGGCTCCGGCGATCAGCAAGGCCCGTTCCAACCCACGGGGATGACCCGGCGCCGCCGCGCCCGCGCGCAGCCGACGCCAGACTCGGACCGTGGCCTCAAAATCCTGAGGCCGCCGGACGGCCCGATCGTCATGACAACAGTCAATATCCCAGGTGCGACTGGCGGGGCTTACCCGACTTGTCGGGAACGAACTGAGGCATGCGCTTGTCGCCGCCGACCTGCAACGCCAGGCCGTGCAAGCCGCCCGCGCCGACGTTGATCCGCTGCTCGACCAGCTTCGAGGCCGCCTCGTGCCACGCCTTCAGCTCGTATTCGCCGGGCGGAACGCCCTTGATGGTGAACGACCCCGAGCCGTCCACCTGCGCGTAGTACGGCGTGTCGACGACGACGACGACGCCCAGCATCGACGAGTGGATGTTGCACAGAACCTGGACCACGCCCGGGTGCTTGAACGTCTGCTGATACGAAGCTCCCTGCTTGTAGAGGCCCGTGTCGAATTCGTTCGGCTTCGACAGCGAAAAGACGTTGTGAAAGATCGGATCCTCGTTG